>Ga0310786_10011789_pt1 | contig 10874 bp, 7 predicted proteins | sample AusTroGonzalo_MG_FD_203881 | JGI IMG/M metagenome (GOLD analysis project Ga0310786, IMG submission 203881) | Bovine rumen microbial communities from tropical cattle in Woodstock, Queensland, Australia - Gonzalo_03 (v2) (version 2) | ecosystem: Host-associated > Mammals > Digestive system >...
TCTTCATCAGTTCCGTGCCGTTGAGTTTGGCAGCAGCAATGATGTCTGAGGCAGCCTGACGCTTGTCGCCGAACATGAACTCTATCCAGGCCTGGGCTGCCTGCCACATCATGGGCACCTCGGTCTTACCCTCCTTGACCACCTGCTTGCAGAAGTCACGCATGTCGAGGGCTTCTTTCTTGCTGATGTCGCGGATGAAGAGCTTGCCGCCCACCTCACCATAAGGCTTGGTGGCGTCATCAGCCTCCTGGCTGTTGTTTACAAAGTCCTGCAACAGGAAGGGCAGCACCTTCGCATTCGGATTGCTGAGGTACTCCTGACGGATGGCGGCGAAGGAGCGCTTCTTATAGTATTGCGTCATCAGGCTGTTGTAGTCGCCCATCTCTGCGAAGAGTTCTCCGGCCTCAGCCAAGCGCCCAGTCTTATAGAGGGCTCCGGCGTAGATGTTCTTCATCATGTCCTTATAGACGGTCTCGATATACCCGTTGGCAGTCTCCTCCCAGAAGGTGACATTCTCCTGATGCTTGGCCAGGAGCATGTTGCAGCGCATGTAAAGCAGGGCATGCTGGGAACGGAGGCGCGACTTGATTTTGGTGAGGGCATAAGTGCGCACACTCTGCAAGGTCTTGTTGCGGGCGGCGAGGTCTTCCTTCGTGGGATATTCCCATCGCTCATAACTGACGCTGCGGGCACAGTCGAGATACTTCTGGAGGTTCTGCACGTAGCTCACCATCAGGGCGTCATTCTTGTCTTGGGCGAACTTGATTACCTCGTCGGCATTGAACCAGTACCAGTCGTCTGGTGACTTGCCGAGATAGGCTTTCCAGTTGTCTGTACAGGTTTTCTGGACGCGGTCGCTGAATTCCTGGCTGTCGTAGATGCGGAACAGGTAATAGTTGGTGGTCCAGCCTCCAGCGCAGGCCAGCATGGGCAGCACCATTGCTGCCAGCAGATTAGTGATGATAAATCTCTTCATAGGTCTCTGGTTTATATCTGTTAATGTTTTCTTTATCCAGATGATAGGTGATGACCGAGCGGCTCAGGTCTTTCCTTTCCTGCTCCACCATCCGTTTCACTTGCAGGATCTCGTCAGCCTCCACCGTGTGCTCAATCTCTACATTGCTGATGATGCGCAGCCAGCTGAACACGGGATAGGCAGCTGCCAAGGGCAGGGGATAGTCGTCAAGATGCTTCAGATAAGGCGCCACGTCTCTCTGGTCAAGGATGGGGTTGCGCTCCATGAACTTCTGCGGATCACCTGTGTTGTAGATCATCAGCGCCCCATAGTCCACAGGCGGTGCTTCCATCGAGAGCTGATGCAGACGGATGGTCGTCGACAATGTGCCGCCCCAGGCCTGCTTCACATCCTCTAAGAACTGATAGTACACCTTCATATTGCGGGCGGTATAGTCATAGTCGATCTGTATCTCCCTGACGCCTTTGATATCGTTGGTCTCGTTCATCTGCCGGATACGCTTCACCAACTTGGCTGCCAGACCCTCGTGCGGCTTCTGCAGGCAGTCAACGGTGATATATACCGTCGGGATCATCTCCACGCCGGCAGGCAAGGTGTCGGAGAAGGTGATCGTTGCATTGGGCATAGGCTCCCCGCTTTCATCCATCACCACATCGAAGTATCTACAATACACCTTATTAATATGATATGCCTTAATGAATGCCCTTTCCGTGGAGTCGAGCCTCAGGTCTGTCCGCCAGTAGTACACGGCGTTGCCCTCGTCCAACTCCATCCGCTCCCTGCATCCTGTCAGCAGACACAGCAGCAGACACAGCCCCAAGCCTAACAATCTTTTCATCCGCATGCCTCATTTAATGGTTTCAGGCCGCAAAGATACGAATAAATTCACAAACCACCTAAACTTCCCGTCATTTTTCTTCCGAAAAGTTTGGCGGTTCAGAAAATAGTTCGTATCTTTGCCGTCGAATTTAGTTTGTTACACCATTTAAATTTTAATCACTATGGCAAAAGACATCAAAAAGACAAAGAAAGGAAAGATGATGGTAAAGGGTAAGAACAGGTACATACGGTTTGACTGGGCAGCGAAGTACATGCTCCGCTCAAAGGCCGACTTTGCCATCTTCGAGGGACTCATCAACGTGCTCATCGGCGAGAAGATTGAGATTGTCGAACTGTTGGAAAGCGAGTCGAACCAGGAGCACAAGGACGACAAGTTCAACCGTGTGGACATCAAGGCGAAGGACTCCCAGGGACGGATCATCATCGTTGAGATTCAGCAGAGCCGTGAACTGGACTACCTGCAGCGGATGCTCTATGGTGTGGCGAAGACCATCACGGAGCACATGGGACGAGGGAAGAGTTATGAGAATGTGAAAAAGGTGTACAGCATCAACATTCTCTACTTCGATCTTGGCGAAGGAGCCGACTATCTCTATCACGGGCAGACCACGCTGATTGGCGTACATACTAAGGATACCCTCCAACTGACACAACATGAGCAGGACGACCTGCATGTGGTGACACCTGAAGATGTCTTCCCGGAATATTTCGTCATCCGTGTGAATGAGTTCAACCAACTGGCCGTCACACCTCTTGAGGAATGGCTTGAGTACCTGAAGGATGAGTATATCCGTCCAGACACGACGGTTCCCGGTCTGATTGAGGCCCGTGAGCGTCTGGAATATCTCAGGATGTCGGAGGAAGAGCGCCGTGTCTATGACAACTACCTTGACACACTTGTCCGTGATACCGATGTCATGAAGACGAAATTGCTTGAAGCTGAAATTCAAGGGCATAAGAAAGGCTATAAAAAGGGCTTAGCGGAAGGCTTAGCTGAAGGCTTAGCTGAAGGACGGGCTAAAGAACGTTTGGTCAATGCCAAGGCACTATTAGACAATAGCGTACCACTCGATGTTATTGTCAAGAGTCTCCACCTTTCAGACGATGAGGCCGCCATGCTCAGGGACTTTAGATAGCCCTTCACGCCATTCGCCTATACTCAAATAATCATTCGCCTATACCCAAATGATCATTTGCCTATAGCCAAAAGTTAAGCATTATTTATCAGGGGGCGGCACAGTTACGGCATAGTTACGGCATGGTTTTTGTCGAAGTGTGCCGCCCATACACACCTGATATACAGCCTTTTATCGCCAATACCGGCACGGACGGCATAGTTTTTCTTTGTTTTCGTGTCCTTAGTGGATTATTTTTCGTGCGAACCTCCCCAAGAGGTTATCCCGTCCGTCGGAGTGTTTCAAGAGATGATTCACGAGCCAGGAGGCTGCGAAAGACATTCGGGCGGTGAGAGACCCGAGTGTCGGTCCCCAGAGAATGGAAGGCATTAGCTGCTTACGGAACACATAATTCGTAAAATTATTGTTCGGCACACGATAAGATCCTACGATACGATACCCATTCTTCAAATGCCACTGTACGCTCCACTCTGCCGTCGTTGACGTGCTACCCGTCAGATACCGATACCCCTTCTGCCGTATGAACTCCGCCTCATACTCCAGCATCCGCGTGGCGATGCCCTGTCCCTGTGCTTTTGGCGCAACAGCAAGGTAAAATCCAGAGGTCCGTCGATGTTTTTTGTTTCCTCTGAAACAGTGCAAGCCAAGCAGTTCATCGGTAGTTGCATCCACAGCAATAAAGGCAGTTGAAGAATTCAATTGCTTGCAGAACTCCTCAAATGATGGGCATAACCACGGAGCCTCCATCCCTTGCTGAGTCCACCTCTTGAATGATTCATTGTAGAGCTCATACAGCGCCTCGTCCGTCACATTTGTATCCTTTCGATTCTTGATAATGATTTCTCTCATCTTTTTCTTTTTTGTGTCCTTAGTTACTACACCCTGTTACTTTAATTAGTCCTCCCTGCCACTTTAGTTAGTTCCCCCTCTGAGTCCGGACTATCTAAAGTCTGACTCTGTAGTAATTAAACTCTGGATAAAAACTTGAAACTTACCTCACAGAGGGTCAGACCCTATGTGAGCATCAAAAATGTATCAAATTTAGCGAAAGCCTACATAACTTCACATATCTTTCTGAATATCAACATATTAAGTTATGGAGGCTGCTTGTTTTAGCCTACATAGAGCCTCCATAAATCGCCATTTTTGTCATAAATTAGACTGTAAATTGAGAATAATACACACTTAAATATCTGATAAATAGGCAGTTAGAAAATCACATATTCGGCTTGGACTATCAGTTTATACGGTCTAAACTAACAGTTTAGACCGTATAAACTGATAGTTTACCCTATCTAAACTATCATGAACTAATATCTTGATTCAGAATCAAATGGGACTAAAATATGTCTTTTATCCCTCAATATGGAGGCTTTATGGAGGCTAAAACAAGCAGCCTCCATAGTATAAAGCATTGATTATCAATGTGATAACTATATTTATGGAGGCTTAAGCCATTTTTTGCAAATGAATCTTTTAAATTACTTTGTGTCCTTAGTGTCCTTTGTGGATCACTTTTCTGCCCAATCGTCCCAAGATATTGTCGTGACCATTTGAGTCCTTAGTGAGGCGGGTAATGACATATGCCAGGAAGAAACGCAGACGGCAGAAGGCTGCACTGCTGTGGAGGGCATAGACGGGATGTCGCAGGATAAAGGCGATGCCGGAGGGCGACGAAAAGCTGATGGGGATAAGCTGCTTGCGGAACACATAATTCGCAAAATTATCATTCGGCGAGTGATAATAGCCTATGATACGATAGCCGTTGCGCAGATGCCAACGCACACTCCAGTCGGCAGTCGTAGCGGTGGCCTCCTTGATATAGCGATATCCAGACTGACGTATCCGTTCTGCCTCGTAGGCCAGCATCCTTGAGGCAATACCCTCACGTTTAGCTTTTGGAGAGATGGCTAGGTAGAAGCCAAAGGCACGCCCTGACTTCTTGTTCCCTCTGAAGCAGTGCATTCCTAACAGTTCACCTTTTTCGGCATCTTGAGCAACGAATACAGCGGCATGGTTAATCATCTTACGGAAATCCTCCTGCGTCCGATGTAACCAGTGAGCCTCAAGCCCCTGGTCTATCCACTGTCTGTATGACTCATTCACCAGTTCAAACAGCGCCTCGTCCGAAATGCCCGCCTCTTTGCGGGTCTTGATAACAATATCCCTCATATTTACTAGATAGTTCTCTCTGTCACTTTAGATAGTTCCTCATATGACTTTAGTTAGTTCACCCTCAGAGTCCGGACTAATTAAACTCTACCTTTGCACTAACTAAACTTCCACTCCGTAGTATTAAAAAACTGTCGCTGGACCTTCACGGCAGAGCGACAGCAGTTCAATTAATTTATACACTAAAAATTTTTCAGTTCGTTGCTGTACTATCCTCACGGACCACAGCGACAATTAATAAGTTTAAAAACTTTGTCACAAAGCGAGCATCGCTCTCGACTGCATGTTGGTTGCTACCAACCTCAGTTGCCCTCACTGGGCCTTTGCGTTTAAGAGAAATCTGGGACGCAGGGCGAACCTGCGCCCCAGATGGGTTTTGATAGTCTCACAAAGTGTCTGACACTTGTGATGAAAATGCCTTCAGTTTAAACGATGTCGTCATCACCAGCATCGCCGGGGACTGTCGGTGTTACGGGAGGTACTTCGGGATCAAATGTCCCTGATCCGGACAAAAGTGTAGCCTCCAACTCCAACTCAACAATCTCAATCTCTGGTGTTAAATAAAACTTTTCCATTGTCTTTCTAATTTTTGTTTTGCAAGGCACAGGGGAGATTGTGCTCCCCTGCACTCATTGCGGGTTATTAATCTAGTTAATTACTTCTGAATATACTTTTTACCGTCCTTAATGACAACGCCCTTGTAAGAAGCGTTAACCTTCTGACCAGCGAGGTTGTAGATAGCACCATTCTCTGCCTCAGCAGCTTCGATGCTCCGGATAGCAGTTGCTTCCTCAACATTGCCGTTCTCGTCAAGCCATATGATGTTCAGACGGGCAGCAGGAGCCTTAGCAGGATTGATAACATAGATGTTACCCTTGTTGATCTTCGAACCACCGAAATGCTGGAATGAGAAGCCTGCTGTGGCATTGTTAACAAGAACATACATGTAGTTCACATAGACAGCAGCACGTGCAGTCTCTACCAGTACACTCTCCAGGCAATTCTCTGACCCTGAATGAGCACCAGATGCAATACTACCTAACACCATAGATGACTGATCGTTACCAGCACCTGGTGTGTACGTCTGCGGCTTAAGCGTCGTAGCCTCGGCTGTTCTTACGATAACGGCACTGTTTGCAGGCACATTGTATTTACCATTACGCTTGCGGAGCGGGCTCATAACAATATCTTCACCATCGATATAAGCCTCATAGACCTGACATTCCTCTGAATCGAAGCGGTAGTTGCCATCAGAGTAGAATCCCTTCATAGCATAGGGGTGAACCTTATCCTTCACGGTGGTGAGTTCCTCTGCACTGCTGGTCACCCACTTAGAGTAAGTAGGAGCGGCTCCAGCCAATGCTGCATAGGTAGCCGTGGTGTAGATACCAACCATAGAACAGCCGCTGAATACATCATCAGTAGCGAAAATTGAATTTGTCTCAACATCAGGATAGAAGGTGATCTTCGTCAGAGAAGCACAATCCTTGAAAGCATTTGCCTTGATACCACGACTAGCAGCAGTAGCATGCTGAGTGATGGTCTTGGGAAGATCAACAGTTGTCAGGCCTGTGCCCTCGAAAGCATTAGCACCGATTTCCACAAGGCCGGCGGGCAACTTGATGCTGGTCAGAGTTTTAACCTTCTTGAAGGTATTTGCAGGAATACCAGCATTGAAGTTGGTCGTACAAGCACTCATGTCAACACTGATGCTTTCAGCAAGAGTATAGTCAAGAAGCGACTTTACAGGATCTGCTGCATCTGTTGCGTTAGGAGCCCAAGGAGTAGCGAAGGTAGCAAGAGCATTACCAAATTCAAACGTGGTCAGGGCTGTGCGATAGAATGCACCCGTATTCACGGTTATGATTGCTTTGAGATCCTTGGCATTGCCGTCCTTATCCTTCACTGTCAGGCTGCTGAGTGAAGTACAGCCATAGAAAGCCTCAGCCTTAAGAGCTGTAGTCTGGTTGTTCAGAACAATACTGGTAAGAGTGGTGACACCCTTTACGATTGTCGGGAAGGGAGTAACTGCGGCAGTAATCTTAGACAGGTCAAGCTGCGTGAGAGCAGTACCAGCGAAGATACCGTCTGCAATAGCAGCTGCGGTTGTGCTAGCAGGAAGAGCATACTCAGCGCCAGTGATACCTACCTTAGCAAGCGTAGAAATATTGGTGAGACCAGCGAAAGAGGCGTAAGCCACAGGAGCAATAGTATTACTATTCAGAATAATCTGCTCGAGCTTGCTAGGATCGGGTGCACCACCACCAGGATTCACAGAGAACCAAGGACCGATAGTTGTGATGGCATTCTCAGACATATCAAACTTCGTGATAGCAGTGTTCACGAATGCATTATTGCCAATATTAGAAACAAGAGCAGGGATTTTAGCAGTACCAGTTGTGGCACCGATGGTTGCAAGAGCAGTACAGCCCTTGAATGCACTTGCAGCAATGTCAACCTTATCGGTAGCTGTTGCAAGAGATGCGGGCAGCTTCACGGTGGTCAGAGTGGTGTTGGTGTTGAAACCTGAATTTGCCGTATCATCTGTGAACCAGCGCAGAATCACATCATTACCAGTAGCTTTACTGAATTTTGTACAAGCAGAGAAGTCAAGTGTAACGATTTTGGTACCCTTGAATGCCTCAGCACCGATAGAAGTCAGGTCAGCACCAAAAGTGAATGCTGTCAGAGCTGTGCCCTGGAATGCGCTTGAACCGATAGTGGCCAGACCAAGAGCATTAGCAGATCCGAAGGTTGCCAACTTAGCAGCACCCTTGAAAGCGTCATCGCCGATTGCAGTCAACTGTGAGCCAGCAGCAATCACCACCTCTGTTGCCTCGATATTTTCAAAGGCACCGTTACCGATTGTCTGAACCGTTGCAGGAATTGTAATCTTACCAGCCTTGGCACCCTTAAACTGAGGGGTACCACCAGAATAGTCATCAATAGCCACGACCTTGTAGAGATAAGTGTCAGGGATATCAACATCTGCCTCAACATTGTTTGTAGTCTCGGGAATCACGAGATCAGTTGTCAGAAGCGTGTTGTTGAACTTGACGGTCTTTACTGTTCCAGGCACAGCAGGCGTCGTTGTCGTTGCAGCAGTATAGGCAGTAACAATCTCGTACTGAATACCCAGCGCATCGAAAAACTGTGTGCCGGCAACATTATCAGCCTGTGCAAATGCGTTAGTGCTCAGCATAGCAAATGCTGTAAGAGCAAATAACTTGATTTTTTTCATTGTTTTTAAAATTTTTAGTTTGTAAATTTTGATTTTAAAAAAATAATCAGATTTATTCCTGCTTCTGACCTATCGGCCTTCAGCAGGCAAGAGCGTAAATGTCAGATGCCAAGCACCTCCCCCTCCGCCATTAGGACGCATTGCTGCGCGGACACCTTGGCGGAAGTTACATTCATTCTAATTGTTTTCTTGTCCATAATTCTTAAAATGTTAATTTAAAGCGTTATTTAAAATGTGAACATAAAATCATTCCCGCCCAGCTGCTCCCTCTGCCGGTCGACACTCTCATTAACATTCTAAAATGGAATCATCCCTAATGTAAGGGTACAAAAAAAGACGTGGAGCTAAGTTTCTCTCCATCGCCTATCCCTTCAATCAGGCTCTCGCATTGCCTCTGTGTAAAGATAAGCAACGTAAAGCCTGCCCACGCCGAGTGATATATACTAACCCACTACGCCCTGACATTCCCAAACATATATATACCAAGACACACTCCACCTGAGGGGAGTTACACCTTATTTATATATATAAGGGAAAGAGGACGTGGGGAATATAACATTCACCCACGCAGACGCTTCTGTTGCATCACCGCTGTACACAGATTCAAATTTGCGAGATTTGATTGAACAGACAGGTAACGTGTTGAAAACGTCCTTTCGAGACTGGCCGTACAACTGGCCTGAGGTCTCTTCCATCGATGTCAAATATTTCACCCACCCACACCTAGGCAGGCATTTTCGGTGCAAATTTACATATATTTTTCTAATTACCAAATATTTTTTAGGAAAAAATCACATTTTAAGCAAAAAAAGTTGATTTATGGGTCTTTCCACCCCATTTAGAGGTGGAAGGTGGAGGAAGGAGGGTTGCTTACATATAAATTATAACCCTGGTTATTATAACCTTGATTATAATTTATGTAAATGAACTCCTTACAGAAGTTCGGGCAGTTGGAAAAGCTTGTTGCTGTTGCTGCCCTTGATGAGGATGTAGTAACCCTGTGGGCAGTCTTTCGTGATGGCAGCTTTCACCTCTTCGACATCGTGGAACTTGCGGAAGGGGCAGGGGATGTCGCGGAAGTTGTCGCCCACGAGCCATACTTCGTCGTAGCCGGAAGACTCCAGACGATCTACCAATAAGCGGTGTTCCTTGTCGCTTTCATCGCCTAATTCTCCCATCTGACCCAGAATAGCCATCTTGTGGTCGGTCTGGATGAGACTGAAGTTGTCGAGGGCGGCATGCATCGAGGTGGGGTTGGCGTTGTAGGCATCGACGATGAGATTGTTCTTTTCCGTGACGGTCATCTGTGAGCGGTTGTTGCTGGGGGCATATTCTTCCAAGGCAGCACAGATTTTCTTGCGGTCTACGCCGAAGTTGATGCCTACAGCAATGGCTGCCAACAGGTTGTCGATATTATAGGATCCGATGAGCTGCGTCTGCACCTTGTGCCACTTGGTGCTGCGACCTTCCTCCTCAAGCACCATCAGCGGCTCGCGCCAACGGAACTTCAGGAACGGATTGCACTCGATGACCTCGCCAGAGATACAACTGTACCAGTTGTCGGGATCGGTGGAGTAGGGTGACATCCATATCTCCTCGTCGTCGCCAATCTGATTCATCAGGTGCTCGTTGTCGGCGTTGATAAAGATGAGGCTGTCCTGTCGGCTGCGGAGAAAGTCGTAGAGTTCGCACTTGGTCTTGATGACTCCCTCGAATGATCCGAAGCCCTGCAGATGGGCACGACCTACGTTGGTAATCAGGCCACAGGTAGGCTCTGCCGTCTCAACGAGTGTCTTGATGTCGCCAGGATGGCTGGCGCCCATCTCGATGACGGCTATCTCGTGTTCCTTCGTCAGGCGGAAGAGGGTCTTGGGCACACCTACGTCATTGTTGAAGTTGCCCTGGGTGTAGAGTACATTATATTTCTGTGAGAGCACGGCAGCAATGAGTTCCTTGGTGGTCGTTTTTCCGTTGGTTCCTGTGATGCCGATGACGGGGATGTCGAATTGGCGGCGATGCTCACGAGCCAAATCCTTGAAGGTCTGCAGGCAGTCGTCGACAAGGATCAGTCGCTTATCGCCATTTTCGCTGAGCGACTGATCGTCCACGATAGCGTATGCACAGCCTTTCTCGAGGGCTTGCGTGGCAAACTTGTTCCCGTCGAAGGTCTCGCCTTTGAGGGCGAGGAAGATGCTCCCCTCAGGACAGTCACGGCTGTCGGTCGTGATGCAGGGATGCTGCTGATAGAGCTCGTAGAGTTTCTTTATATCCATAAACTTTGCTAATTTTTCTGCAAAGGTAGTGAAATTTATTCACTAAGCACACTATGGACACGAAAAAATAAATAAAATTTTGTGTTCTTTGTGTCCTTTGTGGATAATTATTAGTATCTTTGCGGACGAATATGGATTATACGATCAATATACACGGCAGATTGATGGATCTCAGCCAGCCTCAGGTGATGGGAATCCTGAATGTGACGCCCGACTCTTTCTATGCCGCCAGCCGC
>Ga0310786_10011790_pt1 | contig 10874 bp, 9 predicted proteins | sample AusTroGonzalo_MG_FD_203881 | JGI IMG/M metagenome (GOLD analysis project Ga0310786, IMG submission 203881) | Bovine rumen microbial communities from tropical cattle in Woodstock, Queensland, Australia - Gonzalo_03 (v2) (version 2) | ecosystem: Host-associated > Mammals > Digestive system >...
TACTGGTAATAATGTACCATTCTTAATTCTATCAATGTAAATTGGTTTAAATCTATTACAGCCATGGCTTTCAATACCACGTTTATCTGATTCAATTAATACATCCGCACAAATAGCTGCATCTTCTTTAGGTACTCCATATGCAGCAAATGCATCCGTAATAAAATTCTTCATTTTGTCAAATTCAACAAAAGGTCTTGTCTCGTTAAATTCCATATCCGCTCTCACTTTCTATATATTTATTAGTATCTATTTACTACTAACTATTTTATCAATAATTTTATTCTATTCTTTTATGAATTCACATATCATAATAATTCACTTAATGCATCAATCTGATATTCAGCATTTGGTACCTGACCAAATCCATATTTGCAAAATACAAACCTAATACCAGCAAGCAATGTTGCCTCAAAATCACCAATTGTATCACCAATATATAATGTGTGTTTTTCCAAAAGATGATTATTCATCATAAGCTGCTTAATTGTAATTCCCTTAGGTGCATTTGTATCACCAAAACAAAGGAAATCGTTAAATAGATGGCCAAGTTTTGACTTTTCAAGGAATAAATCAATATATCCCTTCTGGCAATTACTTACAATATATAAATCATGCTCTTCTTTTAATTTTGTAAGCGTATATCTCACCTGGTCAAATAAAATATCTTCAACCTGTTCATCACTTAAACCATATAAAAACTCTTCCTCATACTTGTAGCAGAGTTTTATAAGTTTCTTTCTATCTTCATCATCTTCCACCTCTGGAAATACATTTTTAGCAATGACATCCATAGGTTTTCCAAATTCCTTTTTTAATCTATCCGGTGTTAATTTAGTACTTACACCACCAAATTCATCGACAGCTCTCTGCCATGCATCAGCCACTACCTTAGTTGTATCCCAAAGTGTACCATCAATATCAAAAATTAAATTCATAAATTAAGAGTTCCTTTCTTCTCTCATTATATAACTTTATTATTCCATGTAAATTACAGGTTTAATTCTATTTATTTTTTTTATGTCTTTTTTTCTAACAACAATCATATATGTCACTGCGTTATATTTGATTACATCATTTGCATACTGTCCTTCTTCTAATGTATTTATCTTTTTAATTTTTACATATATTTTCTTTTTACTTTTTTTCAACGAATCAACTTCATATTCATATATATTTACATCTAAATTCATTGTAAAAAAAACTATTGCTTGCTTTTTAAAGAATTTTTTATCGAATTTTCTTAATTCTCTTATATATTTTTTAGAATATAAGTAATTATGATTAATATATTTTTTTAGCTTTCTTTTATTCTTTAAATTTCTTATTATAACTTTATAATCACTCTCTTTTTTCTCTGAGTATTTTCCAGATAAAGTTATTCTTTTTATTTCATAATCTTTTATACTCTTTGCTTCCACTTTAAAAACACTTAAAATATTAATACAGAAAAATAATATAAATAAAAAGAAATATTTAATAAATTTTTTCATAAAACAATCACTTCCATTTAATTTATTTTATTGATTCAATATTAGAAAACGTGAAATATATTTCATAATCACATGATATTTTAGATAATAGCTTTCTTATTTCCTCTTCATTTGCTGTGTTTTTAAAATCAAGAAGTAATTTTTCTTCCATATCATATTGATTATATAAATTATTGGTATTATCGCTTTAAATCATATTGTTACAAACAAATATATTATCTGAATACTCATTATCTAAAATCTTATCATTTAATCCAAAATCTAAAATAACCAATACTACTAGAATAATAATTCTTTTCTTGCTACCACCAAAACAAGTATAGAATTTATAAACCTAACTATTATTTTACTAATTATATTTAAATATGTCCATTGATTTTAACATTTTCCTCGTCATGAAAGCAAAAAACTTCCATGCATCTTTCGACACATGGAAGTGTAAAATTCATTATAAAGATTACTGCATCTGTTTTGCAACTTCTGCTGCGAAATCTTCTTCTTTCTTTTCAAGACCTTCGCCTGTTTCGAAACGAACGAACTGCTTAATCTTGATGTTAGCACCATTAGCCTTAGCTACTTCATCGATGTAAGCAGCAACTGTCTGCTTACCATCAGCAGCCTGGAAGTATGCCTGATCATAAAGAACAACTTCCTTAAGTTCTTTCTTGATACGACCCATGATCATACCTTCGATAACCTTTTCTGGCTTCTGTGATTCCTTAGGATCATTCTGAATCTGAGCAAGAAGAATTTCTTTTTCATGATTGATGTAATCCTGATCAACATCTTCATCTGTGATGAATTTTGGATTTAAAGCTGTAACCTGCATAGCGATATTGTAAAGTGCTGTCTTAACTTCATCATTTACAACGTCTGTCTGTGCATATACGAGTGTACCAATCTTACCACCCATATGGATGTATGAAGCGATGATACCATCGTTAGCTTCAATCTTAGCAAATCTTCTGATATTCATGTTTTCACCGATAACAGCGATCTGTGAAACTAATTCGTCTTTAACTGTCTTTGATGTATCAAGGCTCCACTTTTCAGCGAGTAACTCGTCAACATCTTTTGCATTTGAATCTATAATCTGGTCAGCAACCTGAGCAACAAATGTCTTGAATTTTTCATTCTTAGCAACAAAGTCTGTTTCTGAATTTACTTCAAGAACAACTGCCTTTGTCTCACCCTTAACTACTGCATAACTTGTACCTTCTGCAGCAATTCTACCAGACTTCTTAACTGCTGTAGCTTCACCTTTTTTTCTAAGTACTTCTACAGCTTCATCCATATTACCATCTGTTTCTACTAAAGCGTTCTTACAAGCCATAACACCAGCGCCTGTAAGAGTTCTAAGCTCTTTTACCATTGCAGCTGTAATATCTGCCATCTTCTTATCCTCCTGTATATGTAATTTTATTTATTTCGATTACTATCTTAATTATGCTTCTGTATCTTCAGCTACTTCTTCTGCAACTTCTTCTGTTGCTTCGAAATCTTCGCCTTCAGCACCCTGATTGCTTTCAATAACAGCATCAGCCATCTTTGAAACGATAAGTTTTACTGCTCTAATAGCATCATCGTTACCAGGAATTACATAATCAAGTTCTTCAGGATCACAGTTTGTATCAGCAATACCAATAAGTGGAATTCCAAGTGTATGAGCTTCCTGGATACAAATCTTTTCCTTCTTAGGATCTACAACAAAGATTGCATCTGGAATGTTCTTCATGTTCTTGATACCACCAAGGTTCTTCTCAAGCTTATCCCATTCTTTCTTAAGTTCGATAACTTCCTTCTTAGGAAGAACATCGAATGTACCATCTTCTGACATAGCTTCAATTTCTTTAAGTCTAGCAATTCTTGACTTAATTGTCTTGAAGTTTGTAAGCATACCACCGAGCCATCTTTCGTTAACATAGTACATACCGCATCTTTCAGCTTCACTCTTGATAGCTTCCTGAGCCTGCTTCTTTGTACCTACGAAAAGGATCTTACCACCATCAGCAACGATATCAGCGATTGCCTGGTATGCTGTATCTACCATTCCTACTGACTTCTGTAAGTCGATAATGTAGATACCATTTCTTTCTGTGTAAATGTATGGAGCCATCTTAGGGTTCCATCTTTTTGTCTGATGTCCAAAGTGAACACCTGCTTCTAAGAGCTGTTTCATTGATATAACGCTCATTTCTCTACCTCCATTTGGTTTTATTCTTCCGTGTGCGCTTCCATAGATAACCACCTTAGTTGAAGCTTCTTACTTAGGCACCGGCTCTACTAGCCACACGTGCATATTCAGCCTTTCAAGTTTAACACAAATAAAAATAGATTTCAACATATTTTTTTGAAATCTATTTTTATCGTATTATATATATTTATTTTTGTACTTCTTCCTTTGGTTTATCGCAAACATAGCCACATTCTGTATCGCCACATGTAAGCTTATTACCACGTTCTACCATGAAGCCACCACACTTAGGGCATTTTTCCTTTGATACTTTCTGCCATGACATAAAATCACATTCAGGAATGTTTTCACATCCATAATATCTTCTGCCCTTCTTTGTCTTTCTAATTACGATTTCACCACCGCACTCAGGACAGGCAACTCCAATCTTTTCAAAATACTGTTTTGTATTTCTACACTCTGGGAATCCAGGACATGCAAGGAACTTACCATGTGGACCATACTTAATAACCATGTTTCTTCCACATTCTTCACAAATAACATCTGTAACTTCATCTGCTATTTCAACTTTTTCAAGTTCCTTTTCAGCATTTACAACTGCACTTTCAAGATCAGGATAGAAATTACTTACAACAGTTTTCCATTCAACCTTGCCCTCTTCAACCATATCAAGTAATGATTCAAGATTGGCAGTAAACTTACTATCAACAATAACCTCAAAGGCTTCCTTCATGATATTATTAACAGCTTCACCTAAATCTGTTACATATAAGTTTTTGTTTTCCTTTGTAACATAGTGTCTTGCAAGAATTGTTGTAATTGTTGGAGCATATGTACTTGGACGTCCAATGCCTTCTTCTTCAAGCGCTTTTACAAGTGCTGCTTCTGTAAAGTGAGCAGGAGCCTGTGTAAAATGCTGATTTGAATTAATCTTTACAAGATTTAATGCGCTTTCCATTGTAAGTTTGGAAATTACATTATCTGATTTTTCTTTTTCTTCATCGCTTGCTGTATATACTTTTGTAAATCCATCAAATAAAACCTTTGAATCTGATGCATTAAAAATATATTCATTTGCTGAAATTTTAACTGACTTTATCTCTGATATGGAATTTCCCATCTGACTTGCAACAAATCTCTTCCATATTAATTGATACAATCTAAATAAATCTCTTGATAACTGATCCTTAATAAGTTCTGGCATTAATGTAATGTCAGTAGGTCTAATTGCTTCATGAGCATCCTGAATCTTTTTACCTGTCTTATTTGTGCTTTCAGTAGTTGAAATATAATCTTTACCATACTTCTCTTCTATAAATGCTCTTGCAGCTTCCTGAGCTGTTTCTGCAATTCTAACTGAGTCAGTACGTAAATATGTAATTAAACCAACTGTACCTCTGCCCTTTATATCAACACCTTCATAGAGCTGCTGTGCAAGTCTCATTGTTTTCTGTGTTGAGAAATTAAGTGTTTTAGATGCTTCCTGCTGAAGTGTACTTGTAATAAAAGGAACTGGTGCCTTCTTAGTACGTTTTCCAATCTGGACATCTGAAACTTTATATTCTGCTTTTTCAATAGAAGCAATTATTTTATTAAGTTCTTCTCTGCTGGTAATTCTAAGTTTTTCCTTACCCTTATAATTTAGTTTACATAAAAATGATTTCTTTTCATCCTCAGGTTTAATCTCTGCCTCTATGTCAAAGTATTCTTCTGGGATAAATGCATCTATTTCTGCTTCTCTATCACAAATCATCTTAAGTGCAACAGATTGAACTCTACCTGCACTAAGACCTCTCTTTACTTTCTGCCATAAAACTGGACTTATCATGTAACCAACCATTCTGTCAAGAACACGTCTTGCCTGCTGTGCATCAACAAGTCCCATATCAATCTGTCTTGGATTCTTAAGTGATTCCTTAACTGCATTCTTTGTAATTTCGTTAAATGAAATTCTATATAACTTCTTTTCATCCTGACCTAAGGCTGTTTTTAAATGCCATGATATCGCTTCCCCTTCACGGTCCGGGTCAGTTGCAAGGAAAATCTTATCTGCTTTCTTTGCATTCTTCTTAAGTTCATTAAGCTTTTCACCCTTACCCCTAATGGTTATGTACTTAGGTTCAAAATTATTTTCAATGTCTATACCCATTGTGCTTTTTGGTAAGTCTCTAATATGTCCATTTGATGCAAGTACTTCATAATTACTTCCCAAAAATTTTTTAATTGTCTTAACCTTTGCTGGTGATTCCACTATAACTAAATACTTAGCCATTACTACTTAATCTCCTTTTTTGGTAACTCCCTTATACCTTCTTTTTTGATTATGTTTTGCTCATTATCTGAAAGCAAATCAAAGCAACTATACACCTTTATTAAATCTTTTGCAAGTAATTTTTTATTTTTTTATTAATTAAGTACATAATAATCCTTCGCAACTTCAGCTATTAAATCAAGCATATCAAGACCAAGAAGAACACTTCTAATATGCGTTATTTCTATATTACTTTTCCTTGATATTTCCTCAATACTTTGTGGTCTCGATGTCAATATTCCAAGAATTTTTTTCTGTTCATCATCAAGATTCATTTCCTTAAAAATATCTTTTTCAACTTTTTTAATTTCATTACCAGTTAAGCTGAATACAATCTCCCTTCCATCAAAAACAATATTTGCTCCATCTCTTATAAGTTCATTACATCCGACACTTAATGCATCATCCACTCTTCCTGGAAGAGCAAATACCTCCTTTCCTTCACCTAGTGCATAAGCAACCGTTATAAGTGATCCACTCTTTTTTCTTGCCTCAATAACACAAATGCAATCTGACAAACCACTGATTATTCTATTTCTAAGCGGAAAATGCCATGCAAGTGGTTTTGAATCTGGTGGAAATTCAGAAATGATACCACCTCTCTTTTTTAAGGCTTCATACATTTCCATGTTTTCAGCCGGATAGCAAATATTTACTCCACATCCTAAAACACCATATACCTTTCCGCCTGCTTTTAATGCACCAAGCATTCCATGCGTATCAATCCCTCTGGCCATTCCACTAATAACATTTATATTTCCTTTTGAAAGATTTTCTCCAACAATTTTTGCATATTTCTTTCCATAATCAGTACACCCTCTGGCTCCAATTACAGCAACATTTTTTCCACTTGGTAATTCTCCTGAATAATACAGAGCAAATACAGGAATGTTTAAATACTTTAATCTCGAAGGAAAGTCTGAAGAATCCTTATATGTTATCTTAATGTTTTCCTTCTCCATAATCCGTATGTTTTTTTCAAGTGTTCTTCTGCTCTTATTCTTATCAAGAATGTTTTTTACATCCTTTTCATTAAACATGCCTTTTTTTCCAGCTTTCTCATAATCATCAACGATTGATAAAAGTGTGTTTTCATTTGCTTCATATATTTCACTTGCACATGTAAAATAATCAAATAAAACTTCCATCTTTTTAGACCACATGTCATCTATGCCACTAAGCCAGATCCAGTAAATTTTCTCATCCATACTAATCCCCCTATTCAATTATATTTTCAACCTTTCTTAATCCTATTGCCTCTGCAATGGATTCCTTATCCACTTCTTCCTTTAAATCAATATCACTAATTGTTCTAGCGACCTTAATTATTTTATAGTAACTTCTTACCGACATCTTTTTCTTTTCAAAATACATCCCCAAGAGTTTCTTTGCATCAGCACTGACATTAGCGTACTTATCAACCTGAATGCTATTCATTTGCGAATTAAAAATAATGTTTTCTTTTCTAAATCTAATCTGTTGAATTTTTCTTACTCTTTCAACTCTTTCTCTAATCATCTTAGAACTCTCTTCTTTTCCACTATTATCCCTATCCGAATGCTTTTCTAATTCCTCAATTTTACTATTCTCAACATTTATGCATATGTCTATTCTGTCATACATTGGTCCACTTAATTTTGACAAATATCTATTTATCTGAAAATCACTGCACTTACATTTGCTCCTATCCGGATAAAAACCGCAGGGACATGGATTCATCGATGCAACAAGCATAAAATCTGCCGGAAAAGAAAAATTCCCATATGCTCTTGAAATCGTTATTTTCCCATCCTCCATGGGTTGTCTTAATGTTTCAAGATTCTTTCTTGGAAATTCAGGAAACTCATCAAGATAAAGAATACCGCCATGTGATAATGATATTTCTCCAGGTCTTGGATTCTTCCCACCACCAACAAGTGATGTAACAGTTGAGGTGTAATGGGGACTTCTAAAAGGGCGCTTTAAAATAATTTCATTATCATTAAGGAATCCGCTCATACTGTGAATTCCAGTTATTTCCAATGCCTCCATGGGACTAAGCTTTGGCATTATTGATGCCATGCATCTTGCCATTAATGATTTTCCACAACCAGGTGCACCAATTAACATTATGTTATGCATTCCGCTAACAGCTATTTCTATTGCCCTTTTTGCAAGTTTCTGTCCATATACGTTGGCGAAATCATAATCAGACATTTCATCATTCTCTTCATCGATAAGTTTTGAAATATCTATTTCGTCCTCATACTCGATCTCATTATCAAATGCCACAATAAGTTCCGCTATATCAGCAAATGTTATCACTCTTATGCCTTCAACAATACAACTTTCCTTTACATTTGCTTTAGGAACAACAATTGACTTAAATCCATTTTTTCTTGCTGCAATTGCCATGTTTAATACGCCATTTACTTTTCTAATCTCACCATCCAAACCAAGTTCGCCTATAAACAGCACATTATCTATTTTTTTCTCCTCAATTAACCCCAAGGATACTAAAATTCCAACGGCTATTGCCAGATCAAATCCAGAACCTTCTTTTCTTATGTCTGCAGGTGACAGGCTCACCGTCACCCTACCCGGAGGTAAAAAAAAGCCTGAGTTCCGAAGAGCTGTTTTAACTCGCTCCCTGGCCTCACGCACTTCTGACGAAAGAAGGCCAACCATCTCAAAAGCAGGAAGGCCCTCACCAATATCAACTTCAATGTTTACTATTTGCGCTCCTATACCCATAAGTGTAGCGCTATGCGTTTTACTAACCATAAATCCTCCTAAGCGTTAGACGTATGGTATATCAATCAGTGTTAATAATATTTAAGCACTATTTCAAAATAATGTCAAGTATTAATTTACAACAACAAAAAGATGACTAGCTTACACCAGTCATCTTTTTATCTATTCCTCAGATTTCATTCTGATAAGGTCACCAACTTCAGCCTGACCATCAAGGTAAACCTTAAGTTTCTGCTTTGGATGTGGAGCTGATTCTACTTCATTACCTTCTTCATCCATCATCTTTGAAACCTTAACCTTAATGTCTCTTCCATCAGGTTTCATAACCTCAATTTCATCACCTATGCTAAATTTATTTCTCTGTTCAAAATGACACATGCCATCTTCATCAACATCTCCAATAATTCCAAGATATGTATAGCTATGTTCATAATCATTCTTATCATAAACCTGACTGTTTTCATCAGGCTTTCCAAAGAAAAATCCTGTTGTGTACTGACGGTAAATACCCTGACTCATAAGTTCAATATACTTAGGAATATTTTCCTTATATTTTTCAGGATCTTCAAAGAAATCATCAATTGCCATTCTGTATGTTCTTGCAACTGTTGCTACATAAAGAGCAGTCTTCATACGACCTTCAATCTTTAAACTGTCAACGCCACTTAATATAAGTTCTGGAATGTGATCAATCATACATAAGTCCTTTGAGTTAAATATGTATGTTCCTCTTTCATTCTCATATACAGGCATGTATTCACCCGGACGTTTTTCCTCAACAACTGCATACTGCCATCTGCATGGATGTGTGCATGCACCCTTATTTGAATCACGACCTGTCATAAAGCTACTAAGTAAGCATCTACCTGAATATGAGATACACATAGCACCATGAACAAATGTCTCTATTTCCATGTCATCAGGAATATTATCCCTGATTTCCTTTATTTCCTTAAGTGATAATTCCCTTGCAGTTACTACTCTCTTTGCACCTAAATTCCACCAGAAATTAAATGTTCCATAATTAGTATTATTTGCCTGTGTACTAATATGAATTTCTGTATCTGGAAGAACTTCCTTTGCAATTGTAAAGATGGCTGGATCTGCAATAATAAGCGCATCCATTCCAACTTCCTTTAATTCTTCAAAATACTTTCTAACCCCTGCAAGATCTGCATTGTGTGCTAAGATATTTGCTGTAACAAATACTCTTACATTGTGAGCGTGTGCATACTTTACGCCTTCAATCATGTCTTCATGAGAAAAGTTCTTTGCCTTTGCACGAAGTCCATAAACCTCGCCACCTATATATACTGCATCTGCTCCAAAATTAACTGCAGTTTTTAAAACTTCCAAACTACTTGCTGGACAAAGCAATTCAGGTTTCTTCATAATCAATCTCCATTCTATAATTTAACACTTAATGTTATTCCATCACCGATTTTAACAATACTGGTTTCTAATTCATCACTGCTTTTTACCGCTTCTAAATACTCACGCATGCGTGTATGTATTGTACGATTTCGTCTGATGATTCCATAACGTGATTCAAATAAATCACCATCCTGTAAAACATTATCCGTAAGAAGGATTGCTCCCTTTGGCATCAATCGAATCAAATGTGGTAGGTAATTTATGTACTGAGCTTTTGCAGCATCCATAAAAATGAAATCATATTCACCATCAAGCTTACTTATGATTTCAAGCGCATCACCTTCTAAAAGTGTAATGACATCTTCCTTACCTGCTCTTTTAAAATTCTCCTTAGCCTCTATAATACGTTTATCGTAATTTTCAATTGTAGTTATCTTACCATCACTACTTATACATTCACTCATTAAAATGGCTGAGTAGCCTATTGCACTACCCAGCTCTAAAATATTCTTTGGCTCTTTTAATTTAAATAAAACCCTTATGAAACTTTCCATTTCCTTCCTAATAATAGGAACTCTGTCTTCTTCAGCTTTCTTCCTAAGTTCAGTAAGTAATGGACTATTTTCTTTGTCGAGTGAATTAATATATGTTGTGATTCTTTCATCACTAATCATATTCTATTCCTTTTTTTCTTCTGTTTCCTCAGATTTTTCAGACTGCTCAGATTCACCATTTGCTGAATCTGTACCTGTTTCGCCTTCTTTCGCTT
>Ga0310786_10011792_pt1 | contig 10873 bp, 5 predicted proteins | sample AusTroGonzalo_MG_FD_203881 | JGI IMG/M metagenome (GOLD analysis project Ga0310786, IMG submission 203881) | Bovine rumen microbial communities from tropical cattle in Woodstock, Queensland, Australia - Gonzalo_03 (v2) (version 2) | ecosystem: Host-associated > Mammals > Digestive system >...
TGATTCATGGTGAGCGCGGAGAGATTATAGGCAAGACGCGCAGTCAGGCAAAGGAAAAGGAATATTCATGGTGGGGCAAGGGGCGCGATGTAAGCGGAGAAATTTCCGTGGCTGCCGATTCGACGACCCTTACTGATACTTCGCATTTTAATGACAAAACTACTTTGGAACTGTCGGTCGGCGGTCCCACGAAAAGTGCGGATGAGCAGGACGGTTATTTGCGGTTGCGCGCCGCCGGCGAGAATTCGGCATGTACGCGCATTGAAAGCAATTATAATATGCCCAAGCGTGGCGAAGTAAGCGGTCTGACCGGCGGCGGCGCTTTTATCGCCTGCGCCAATTATGCCGACAATTCAACATACGACAAGGAAGATGATAAAAACGGCGGAGCGTTGGGATTACCAACGGCGTCTTTGGTTGCCGATGACACCAGCGGTACTGATGATAAAGGCGGATCCGGCTATATGATCGTGACCAATCCGAACAATAATCGTAAAGCGATTATGTACGGTAATTACGGAACGTCGTTTTTTAACGGTAAAAAGGATGCCTATTCGGGCTCGGCAATGGAATTGATTACCGGCGACAGTGATGAAAAGGTCGCAGCGGTTGTCGCATCTGGTTTGGCAAAAGATAATTCCGGCGCCACAGATAATCTTATGACCGGTTTTGGTGATAAAAAGCAGAACAATCACGGTGAAAGTTCGGTTGCCAATTTGTATGATGTTAACAACGCTACAGCCTCGAATGATAAGTTAAAGGTTCAGTTCCGTGCGGATGACGCCGGCGGTTATCTGTATTTAAAGGATGATGTCAACGCGTCTGTTCCCACGGTCGCCGTATCAGGTTCCGACAATGATGATGCGGATCGTACTTATTCGGTGGTAACCCGTGACGGTGATAATGGTTATGCCAAAATGCAAGCCGGTTATCATGAGAACGGCACTTCTAATGCAGGGGCCTTTGTAGTGCGCAATAATGCCAGCGGCAACGGTGTTGATGTCGCCGTTTTGACCGATGAGGCCGGTGGCGAAGGGGTTGTCGGGGCAACATCTTACGATGCCGATGTTTCGTCTCCTGCAGGCAGCGAGGGGGTACGTTCGGGATTGTTTATTTTAAAGGATGACGGTAATGACCGTTTTCGTGCCAAAGCTCATAATGGCGGTGCCGTTTATATGGGAAACAGCGACAATACGGAAATATTATCGTCGGAAGCATCGCAAAATCGTACGGTAGCCATTGAAAGCAAGGATAAGAATAACGACGCCGGTTCTATAAACGTAACATCCGGTAATAATAAAGCGGGTGCCAAGATAATTTCGTTGCATGAAAAAGACGGTGCGGGCATGCGTCTCAGCGATGATCAAGGCAGGGAAACCGCAAAACTGAGCGCCGATTCAAAAGGAGACAGCAGTTCTCATAAAGGAGGCGCGTTGGTTTTGAACAGTTTTGCCTCTGCCGATTCGCCAGATGCGGGTGCCAAGGCGGAATTGCTGACCGGGTTGGACGATGCTCGTAATAATAATGCCTCACCATCTGCCGATGGCGGTGGTACCTTAGTGATGTCTAACGGCAGTAAAAGAAATATTATCGTTACGGCGCGCGGACCCTCATCGGGAGGTTGGATGGCGGTCGGTAAAGGAACCGAGCGCGGAGTTGACGTCTTTTCCAATTATCTCGGTCGCGGTGCCGCCGTTATGCTGACTCCTAATGACGAGGCTAATAACGACGCGATCCACAGCAGCGTTTCAACGGTTGAAATGCTTTCCAACGGCACGGCTACCGCTTCGTCTCCGGTTATGAACGTTTATAATTCGGGGCGCGGTTCGCGAATCAGCGCGTTTGCCGATATGACAAACAGTAATTCGTCTTTGAGGGGAAGTTCCAAGGGTGGCGGATTGTCGGTTTTTGACGGCGAAACCGAGGCGGTCGCCATGGTCGCCGATGTTAACGGTGGAGGTCGTTTGATGTCGGGGACGTCAAATATTTTTGCAAAAGACGCGGACGGCGCGGCGGCGATTAGTATCGATAACGGATCGGTCCTTATTAACGCGAATAATGGCAAGGGGTCGGTAACAGCTGATAATGTCCATGCGTCGGTTCGCGTTAAAGCTGCGGGAAACGCGACCGCCGACACGGTATATTCGCTTATTACCAATGCGGCTGATTATAATGGCTTTAAAGGCGACGACATTTCGCAGATGATTATAAAGGCTATGAAAAGTCATATGGGGGCGTATGCCACGGTGGAAACCAAAATAGGACACTGGAAGTGTATCGTTGCTGAAGAGAATTGCGCCGAATATGATGACGAGGGCAATTTCGTCAGATGGATCGGTTCCGAGGACGGCGAAGTTTGGGGACAGCATAATGACATCAAGATGGGGCGTATGCACGATTATTCGTTATATTCATACGGAGAGATTGAAGTCAATGGTATTTCTTATTCTCATACCAAAGACGCCAGGCATTTCGGTTATTATGACATAGGAGCGACGCTTCCAGATTATTATGATAAAATCGGTCACGTTACCGCCGAAGACGAGAGAGAGGACGGCGGAGATTCCGGAGATTACCAGCATGACAAGGGCGATAAATGGCATGATAATCGTAAGATTAATGATACGGGAAAATGGTCGAGAATATCGACACTATTTGACGGACAAAAAGATTACAGTATGCCGGATCAGGTTCCCGATGCATGGAATGAAAGTAACGAAAACTACTAAGCTTATGATTTAATATTGAGCGCAGGGAGGTGAAATATCATCTCCCTGTTTTTTTATCTTGCAATCGGGGATTGTTTTTTATTATATTATCACCACATGGGGTTATAGCTCAGTTGGTAGAGCGATTGGTTCGCAATCAATAGGTCACGGGTTCGAATCCCGTTAACTCCACCATTTTAAAATAAAGGAGGCTGCAAAGGCTTCCTTTTTTATTGGCAATTAAAGAGAGGCGGATGCTATGGGCAAAGCGGCTGATAATTTGTACGGTGACGATGTTGCAATTATGAAAAATGTATTGGCGGAGTTTGCCAAAATTGCTTCCATCCCGCGACCTTCCCATCACGAGGAAAAAATCAGCGCTTATTTGCAAAAATGGGCGGCCGATAACGGTTTTAATGCCGTTCGTGATAATTCCATGAATGTGATCATAGACGTTCCTCCGACGGCAGGTATGGAACAAAAGAAAAGGGTAGCTCTGCAAGCTCACATGGATATGGTATTCGCCTGCGCCGATCCGGATGCCGATCCTTTAACGACCATGATAAACGTTATCAACGACGGCGAATACATTTCAACAGACGGTAAGACTTCTTTGGGTGCCGATAACGGCATAGGCCTTGCCATAGCGTTGTGTTTGGCTAAAGGAGGCTTGCCGCACGGGCCTCTGCGGTTGATAATCACGGCTGACGAGGAAGACGGGGCTAACGGAGCCAAAAATCTGCATCCCGATACGGTAAAGGATGTTTCTTATATGATTAATATCGATGTCGAAGACGAGGGGACGGTTATAGTCAGTTCGGCGTCATCTGTGATTTGTTCGTTTACGGCTGATGCGTCGACGCATAAAACAAAGGGAAAAACCGCGATAAAGATAACGCTTGACGGGCTGACGGGCGGCCATTCCGGCGTTGATATCGACAAAAAGCGTCTTAACGCCATTGTTGCCATGGGCAGTGTTTTACAAAAATTAAAGAATAAAGGAATAGTTTTTGAATTGGCATCGTGGTCCGGCGGCAACATCGTGAACGCAATACCGGCGCAAAGTTCGGTTGCGGCGGTTACCGATGAACCGGACGCGCTTTTCAAAGCGGTTGCGGTATGCGAGACCGAACTTCGGCAAAATTGGGAAAAATACGAACCAAAGCTTTCTTTGAACGCTGTTGCCGTTCCATTGCCGGAAACAACGCTTTTGCCGTCTTTTTCCGATAAGGCGATATCTTTGGCTACCAATCTGAAAAACGGCGTTTACACCATGTCGGAACATATCTCGTCTTTGGTTGAAAGTTCAGCAAACTTGGGAACGTTGCGGTTGGACGCTTCCGGGTTTTCCGCTGTTTCTTTTGTTCGCAGCTCATCCGTGTCGGCCGAGGAAAATTTGCTTTCCGATCACAGAAAAACGGCGGCTTTGGCGCAGATTAGTTGCAAGTGTGAAAAATCATGCGCGCCGTGGCCGTATAAAAAAGATAACCACCTGTTGACCATTGCCAAAACCGCGTATAAGGAACTGTTCAATAAGGACGTCGGCGTGGAAGCCATTCATGCCGGTTTGGAATGCGGGACGTTTTCCGGTTACAATCCAGATATGGATATTATTTCCATTGGTCCTACGATCATATCTCCGCATTCGGTTAATGAAAAATGCCGGCTTGACACCATACCGAAAGTATGGAGACTGTTGGCAAAGATATTGGCGTCGGTTTGAAATTTCCCGATAAACATTCGTTAAAAAAGATTGGCAAATGTGTTTACGGCTATATAATCATTACGTTTTTTAAATTTAAAAAGAGGAAGAATAATGAAAGCTCATGACGGTTTTACCGGAAAAATAGGTTATGTGTTGGCGGCCGCGGGATCGGCTGTAGGTTTGGGTAATATTTGGCGTTTTCCGTATTTAACGGCCAAATACGGCGGAGCCGTGTTTTTGCTGGTCTATTTCATTTTGGTCCTGACTTTTGGTTATTCTTTGCTGATCGCCGAAAATTGTATCGGCAGGATTACGCGTAAAGGTCCTATAGGCGCCTATCGTCAATTATGCGAAGGACAGCGTTCCTTCCTTAAATCCGTGCGTTTCGGCGGATGGATAAATGCGATCGTGCCTTTGATCATCGTTCCTTATTATTGCGTTATCGGCGGATGGATAGCCAAATATATCGCGGCATTGGCGTTTGCGCCCGCGGAAAGTTTCACCAGCGCCAAAGCTTCAGCTTCTTATTTTACGTCGTTTATTACCGCGACCGGTTCGCCGCTTTTTTATTTTTTCCTGTTTGTCGCGGTTTTGATCGGCGTTATCGCTTTCGGCGTTCAAAGAGGCGTGGAACGTTTTAATAAAATTCTGATGCCAGCGTTGGCGGTTTTGATCGTGGCTATTTGCGTTTATTCATTATTTTTGCCCGGTATCGGTCAGGGGTTGGCGTATTATTTAAAGCCCGATTTTTCCAAATTCAGCGCCATGACCGTGGTTGCCGCGGTCGGACAGTTGTTTTATTCGCTTTCGATAGCCATGGGAATTATGATCACTTACGGTTCATATATGCGTGATGATGAAAATCTGGTTTCCTGCGTTAATCAGGTGGAAGTTTTTGATACGTTGATATCCTTTTTTGCCGGGTTGATGATCATTCCGGCGGTGGTCGTTTTCGGCGGAGAAAAGGCTGCCGAAGCGGCAGGGCCAAGTCTTTTATTCGTAACCATGCCGCAGGTGTTTTCCGGGTTTCCGTGCGGACGTTTGGTCGGCATCGCTTTTTTTGTTTTAGTTTTGTTCGCGGCCGCTACTTCTGCCATTTCGTTAATGGAAACCAATGTCCAGACCATCAGTCAGGAACTGAAAACCTCACGGAAAAAAGCCATCGCTTTTGTCGTTGCCGATACTTTGATTATTGGAACGATTACCGTTTTGGGATACAGCGTTTTTGCGGATTTTCATCCGTTGGCGTTTATCGAAAAATTTGCCAAATACGATATTCTTGATTCTTTGGATTTTATAAGTAACAGCGTTTTGATGCCTATCGGGGCGATCTTTACCGTTATTCTGGTGGTGGCGATAATCGGTTTGCCGAAATTTTCCGAATACATCCGGTCAAGCGGTAAATGGGGACGCGAGTATCTGTTCCAGTTGTGCATGACGGTTTTCGTTATTCCCTGCTTGCTGGTGATTTTGCTGTATGCCGTCGGTGTTATTAAGTAAATTGGTAAAAAATAATTGCGACAAAAAATAAAATCTTTTAGACAAAAAAGTTGTTTTTTAGCCGAAAATGGATTATAATTATCCTCGAGTGGTGTAATTTGAATGAATAACGGAGATAGATAATGAATAAAATGGTCGCTGATTGGAAAAACTGGATTAATTATAAAGCTGACAAAGATGTTTTTTACGACGTTTCGTTTGTTCACGACAGTAGTGCCGGACAAGGAAATTCCGTCGTTGTTTCCGTTCCCCGTTCAAAGGGAAAAGTCGATTACGCCGATATCGTTGACGAAAACGGGGAAAAGCGTAATCAGGGACAAGTTACCGAGGATGAAAGCTACGCTTCCGGTCATTATCGGACAACCCAGCAATATTTTTCATCGACTGTTGCCTCCGTTCATGGAAAAAGTTCCGCAAAGATAACTTCTCCTTATTTTTCGGGTGCATTTATGTGTGCCACTATAGCTGACGGCAAAGATATCGGATCGGATAATGAGGTTGACGATTTGACGGCTGTTAATGCGGCCGATTTTTCAAAAGCGTTAAGCCGCGTTTATGATGTTAATGCCCGTACCAATCCGAGTAAAGACAGTATTGAAATTTTACAGATGTCGATTCAGGGAATTGCGGTGTCCGAACCGTACGCCAAAGCGGCGCAGAATGAAAACAACATACCGTCGCTGTCTTCGGTCAGAAACAACGCCGACGGCAATTTGGAAGTGCTGGTTTCCGGCAAACAGACTGCTATTATCGCCTATACCGACGGTACTTATGATTTGATCAGTTCCAACAAAGAAGTTAACGGATTACGGGATGAACGCAATATCACTCCCAGTCCGGATAAAACATCCGAGATCAGCGATACCCGTTCCTATGCCCGTCAGGGGGACAGACTTACCCATGTCGTGGCTGATCCGCGTAAGGTCGCTTCGGTAATTATCAGCAGCGACGGTGTGATAGACAAACTATTGACGTCAAAAGTCATAAAAGGCGGTCGAAATGGCGAGGAGCCTTTAGCCACGGTTGCCGATATAATCGAGGCCGACGGTCAGCAACTGTCTTTGTTCAAGGAACAAGTGGAGGCTCTTGAGGATATGATGAGCGCGCATCATAACGGTAAGACGATTGTAAAAGTGGATGTGGCGTCTAATCCTCATTTCAATGTGTATGAAAAGCGTCGTAATGTTCAAAAATATCCGTCCGGTAGCAGCGCTTCTCAAAGGAAAAATGCTGCCGAGCGGAAGTTTGAGGTATTGCCTCATATCGAGATAGCGACACCCAAACGGCCAAAGATTGAGGAAACTCCGGTTATCTATATGGAAGATGACCAGAATAAACACCGTTTTGATAAGGCAAAGAAATATCCGAGCGGCAGGGGGGCAGTTGACGGTGGCAGACAGCAAAGAGCAACACCAGCAGTTTTGCGGCAAGGCCGCGGTCGCGCATAGGGTTTTTACCGTTTTATTCTTTTCGATAAACGAATACGCGGTCTCAACGTCTTTTTGTGGTAATAGGCGTATTACCAGCACTCGTACGGTTTAGAGTATTGCTCGCCGACACTGATGTCGATTTCGTCGTGTTTTCTTTGGTTGCGACGGTATTTCCCTTCTGATAACCAATATAACACAAGGAGCTGTCATTTCGTGATAGGGTGAAATAAAGGATTTCCGCTAGGTAAATGTCAGGCGCTCATCCGTGTAGTCAAGACGTATGGATGTTTGCAACAAATCGTTATTCGTTCGAAGTTTTATTCTTGTGTATTTCCAAGATTAAGATTATTCGCTTTGCAGAATTCTTCGTATATGTCCATAACGCTTTTTCCCGTTTTTTCCGCCAGTTTTTTAACGCTGTCAAATTCGGGCTTGACGCGGATTATGTCTTTATAGGTCGATATTTTGACGTTGATCGTGCCGTCGGGAATTTCGATTTTATCCGACCGTCTGTTCATGCAGGCGCGTTCCACCGGATATTTTCGCAAACCGATCGTGCTTGTATGTTTGAATATGGCGTATTCGACGTCGGCGGTTTTATTTGCGGGAACAATAGCTCGCAGAATATAGGCCGGTCGGTTCTTTTTCATGTAGCACGGCTCAAAATGCGCATCGTACGCGCCGGCCGCCATGATCTTTTCTATGGCCAGACCCAGCGTTTCCGCAGAGCAATCGTCGATGTTGCTTTCCATCACATATACGGTTTCGTCATCGGCGTTATCGTCGATAATCATCACGCGCAGAAAATTGGCGCGGCCGAAATCGCGTTTGCCAAGACCGATTCCCGATTTGATTATTTTATAGCATGGAGGCAGTTTGTCAGAGGGATTTAACGCCGCCGCGATTGCGATGCCGGTCGGTGTCACCATTTCTCCATTGTTTGCGGTCGGGCGCAGCGTTATTTGATGGGTTTCGGCGATGTTCAAAACCGCAGGCACGGGAACGGGCAGTTCTCCGTGTTGACAAGTGACGGTTCCCGTGCCTTCGCTTAACGACGGGACAATAACGTTGCCGATGTCAAGATCGTCCAATAATACCGCTGCCGCAATGATGTCGATAATCGAATCGATGGCGCCGATTTCGTGAAAATGAACTTTTTCCAAAGGAACTCCGTGCGCTTTTGCTTCCGCTGCGGCGACGATCTTAAACGTTTTTTTGGCGAACGCTTTCGCTTTGTCCGTTGCGTCCGCCCGATCGATAATCGCGTAAATCTCGTCCAAATGGCGGTGTTCGTGGTCATGCCCGTGTTCGTGATAACCGCTTTCTTTTGCTTCGTGATGCTGATGCAGGTGAACGCTGAAATCGAGACCGGCGATACTGTACGAATGTTTGCGTTCGATATGGTAATGAAAACCGTAAAGGTTCAGACTTTCGATTGCCGTATCCAATTTTTTGCGGCTGGCTCCAAGATCCAACAGGGCGGCGACCGTCATGTCTCCGGAAATGCCGCATGTTCCGTCAAAATATAAATACTTGGTCATTTTCCCCCTCCCGTTTGATGTCGTTTCGGTTTTTATTGCGTGTCAACCTTCAAAAGTTTTGGCGATGGTGCCCATCCATTCGCTGATTTTGATGTGTTGCGGACAATGTTTTTCGCATGAACGGCAATGTACGCATTGTGAAGCTTTTCCCGAGTTTTTGGTCAGATTGCGGTAATATATGCGTTGGGCGGTGAATTTTTTATCGCTTCTTTCTTGTTTTTCAGCGTTGTACAGGGCGAAAATATCGGGAATGCTGATTTTCATAGGACAATGTTCGACGCAATATCGGCAGGCGGTGCAGGGAACGGTTATCGCCGCGTGCAAAGCCGCGACCGCTTTTTCGATGGTTTTCTTTTCATTTTCGGTCAGCGGTTTGAAATTTTGCATGTATGATGTGTTGTCTTCCAACTGATCCATGTCTGACATGCCGCTTAAAACCGTGCGCACGCCTGGCAGACTGGCCGCAAAACGTATGGCCCACGAGGCGACCGACATATCGGGTTCGGCGTTTTTGAAAATTTTTTCCACCGCTTCAGGAACTTTTGCCAAACTGCCTCCTTTGACAGGTTCCATCACCACCACGGGCAGATTGTGTTTTTGAGCGACTTCGTAACATTTGCGCGATTGGATTGTTTCGTTGTCCCAGTCAATGTAATTGATTTGCAACTGAACAAACTCGACTTCGGGGTGTTCTTTTAAGACTTTGTCCAGCATGGCGGCCGAATCGTGAAACGAAAAACCGATGTGTTTGATTTTGCCGGTTTTCTTTTTTTCGGCGATAAAGGCAAAGGGATCATACTTGTCAACATTGGCTATAGTTGACGCGTTGACGTTGTGCACCAAATAATAATCGAAATAATCAACTCCCGTTTTTTCCAGTTGTTTTTTAAAAATCTCTTCCATATGCTCTCGGCTTTTCACCATGCCTATAGGCATTTTGCTGGCGACGGTAAACCTGTCGCGGGGGTGACGTTCGACCACTGCTTTACGAATAGCGTTTTCGCTTTCGTGCCCCATGTACATCCATGCCGTGTCGAAATAGGTGAAACCGCGTTCGATGAATTTATCGACCATTTTATTTAAAGTCGCGTAATCAATGGACGTTTGATCGTTGGGATCGGTTAAAGGCAGTCGCATGAAACCGAAACCGAGTTTGTTGCGGTTGTCGATTTGCGCTTTTACCTTGTCGGAAACGGAGACGGTTTCGGCGATGGTCAGTTTCGGCAAGGCGGCCAGGGCGAAAGCGGACAGCGCACCCATTAAAAATTCACGACGGTTCATTGGTTCATTGTTCTCCTTGAGCCAAAATGGGAAAGTTATACGAATGGTAAACGGAAAATAAATGATAGGCAATTCATTTTTTACCGCAAAACAGCCCTATTTCAAACAGGGCGTAAGTCGGCAAAGTCAACATCAGCTGGCTTATTATGTCAGGCGGCGTCAAGATTCCCGACAGAATCAAAATCCCCGTGAAAACAAAGCGGCGCTTGTTTTTCACCGTTTCGTACTTTACGATGCCGGATCGTATCAAGGCAAAAGTGACCAACGGAAATTGAAACGTTATTCCGAAAACTACCGACAGCCATAATGCCAGTGACACCACGTTGCCGATGCCCAAAACCGGTTTGACGTTGTCGGTCATAAAACTCATTCCGAATCGGATGACCAAAGGCAGAATAAATAACAAACAGAACAAAACGCCGATGATGAAAAGTCCGCTCGAGGCAAGGACGATGGATCTGATAAAACGGCGTTCGTTATCATACAGAGCCGGCAGGACAAAATCCCATATTTGTTTTGCCATATAGGGAAAACATAATAAAATGTCAAAAACCGCCGCGATTTTGATTTGCAGCATGAAAACTTCCATCGGCGAGAAAAAATTCAACGGCGCACCGATGTCTCCCATAATCAGGGCGATAAGTTTATCCATAATATAAGGGGTTATGAAAAACATCGGCAAGAATACGATTGCCATCGCGGCCAAAC
>Ga0310786_10011793_pt1 | contig 10873 bp, 6 predicted proteins | sample AusTroGonzalo_MG_FD_203881 | JGI IMG/M metagenome (GOLD analysis project Ga0310786, IMG submission 203881) | Bovine rumen microbial communities from tropical cattle in Woodstock, Queensland, Australia - Gonzalo_03 (v2) (version 2) | ecosystem: Host-associated > Mammals > Digestive system >...
AGCGTCGGCGATATCTTCCTTCAGAACATTGATGATACGCAGGTTCTTCACCTTGTCGGTACCACAGGTCTTGAAGAACGAGTCGAGCTCACGATAGCTGCGCTCCAAGTTCTGCGTAGCATAGAGAGCGTCGGTGATACCCTGCTTCAGCACATTGGTGTATTTCTCCTCTTCCTGCTTACAAGCGTCAGCATAACCCGTTGCACTATCGATGTCAGCCTGGTCGAGTAATTCCAACCAGCGGCTGATTTCACGCTTCAGGTTTTCTCTCTTATCCTTGAAACGCTTGTCCTTTAGGAACACATCCTTGGCGGCCTTGCGGGCGGGGTTCATATTATCTGCATCAGGCATAAAGCCGCGGATGGCATTGAAGCCACCAAACTGTGACAGTAACTTACTAACGTCTTTCCCTTTTTCTTGAAGCTCGGCACCAGCCTGCTGGGCCTCTTGAGCTTTCTGCAATTCTACATCTGCCATGATATATACGATTTACTGATTTACAATTTACTGATTTATTACTCTGCGCCGTTGAGTTCGTCGAGCATCGACTGGAGCATGGTCTTCATCTCCTCACGGCTGCCTGCCTCCTTCAAGATATCGCGCAGTTTACGGTTCTGCTCAATACTCTTACGGATCTTAGCATTGGTTTCAATCTTCATCTTTGTACCGGAGAGGAATGGGCTATTCTCCACCAGGCGGCCCTTACCACCATTGGCCTCGAAATCACGCAATTCACCAAATTTCAACGTTTCCTCCACAGCACCGCCTTCTACGTCGGTAAAGGTGACATCCACCTTCGGCTTGAAGTGCTCGAATGCATCGTTAATATTCTGGATATCCTCCACGAACTCTGGGTTACCAGCTTCCACGTCTGTTGTGTACTGGTCGATCATCAAAGTCTTATTCTGATCGATCAAACTAACTTTCGCACTGCTCTCCTCATCGGGAGCCATCGAAATGAAATTCTCTTTCATTGCCATAGTCGTAATGTTTTTAGTGAATACTTATAATTTATTTAACTCATTTTTTTCTCTAAGCGCTTGCCGTTAACCACAAAAACAGCCTGACCATCCTTGTCTGCCTCGACAAGAATCTTGTCACCGGCTTTGACATCACCAGCAATCATCATCTTCGAGATCGGGTGACGCAGTTCCTTACGGATAATACCTAGTACCGGACGTGCACCATACTGCTGGTTGTAACCGCGCAGGGCAATCTTCTCACGAGCCTCGGGTGTCAGTGTCAGTTCAATATTCTGCTCCTCAAGCAGCTTCAACAAACCCTTCAGGTGGATATCGAATATCTTGGCCACCGTCTTGTCTGTAATCGGCGAGAACGGAACGATCTCCGTCAGTCGGGCCAGGAACTCCGGACGGAAGTAGCCTTGCATGATGTCCATCAGCTCGTTGTTCTCGGGGATGACACCGCTGTTAAATTTCTCAACGATGGTCTGTGCACCGATGTTAGAGGTAAAGAGGATGAGGGCGTTAGAGAAGTCACCCACACGGCCCAGACGGTCGTGGAGCTTACCCTCGTCAAGAATCTGCAGGAACAGGTCGAATACTGACTTGTGGGCCTTCTCAATCTCATCGAACAGCACTACGGCATAGGGATTCTGACGGATCTTATTCACCAACAGACCACCTTCCTCGTAACCAACATATCCCGGAGGCGCACCATACAGCAGAGCCACCGAGTGCTCCTCTTTGAATTCCGACATATCGAAACGGATGAGCGCGCTCTCATCACCGAAGAGGAACGTAGCCAGAGCCTTTGCCAACTCAGTCTTACCGGTACCAGTCGGGCCAAGGAAGAAGAACGAGCCCATAGGCTGTCCCTTCTTGCTCAGACCAGAACGGGCCTCGTAGACAGCGTCGAGCACCTTCTTCACAGCATGATCCTGACCGACCACGCGCTTCTTTAGGGTCTCTTCAGCACCCATCAGGCGGTCGCGCTCCTTCGTCTGCACCTTACCGAGAGGTATACCGGTCTGCTTAGCCACCACGGCACTCAAGTCGTCGCCCTTCAGGTCGACACGCTGCTCAGCGCTCAGCTCAGTCAGCTTATCGAGAGTACCAGCGAGGAAGTCGACACGCTCCTGGATAGTGGCAATCTTACTAAAGTCGGTATCTGAATCCACACCGGCCAACAAGATGCAGCTCACCTTATTGAACAGCTCGTAGTTCAGCCAGTCGAGTTCCTTCATCAGTCCCTCGTCAGCCTTGTCCTTACCCTCTGCCGATGCCTTGATAGCCTCCAGCTTACCCTTCAGTTCGTTGATGATATTACCGGTCAGGTCGTTCATCGTCTTCACCTGAGCCATCGTACGGTCGATGAGGTCGAAGGCAGAGTCGGGCAGCGACTTCTCCGTCAGATAGCGCTTAGCCAGACGAATAGCCTCGTCCATCACCAGCTCGTCGACTTTAAGACCGTGATACTCCTCATAAGCGGGCAGCGCACCCTTCAGGATACGCAGGGTCAGATCGGCTGTTGGCTCTTCCACAGTGATCTTCTCCAACTTAGAGATCATCTCCTTGTCGGTCTCGATATTTTTCGTATAACCGTCGATGCTGGAGGTAGCCAATAGCTGCAGACGGCCTTTCGACAATTCGTTCTTCAGAATGGAAGAGGCACCGAACAGCGAGCCCTGCTTATCGAACAGCTTGTCGATCGACTCGATGATCAGCACGGCATTCGGCAGGTTCTCCACCTCCGTGATAACGTTCTTGAAACGGTCCTCTACCTCGCCCTTATACTGGGCGTCGCCACCCAGGGCGGCAGTATCAAGTTCATAAGCCACGGCACCGCTCAGGAAGCCTGGCACATGGTCGGCAGCCAGCTCACGAACGAATCCGTTCACCAGGGATGTCTTACCAACACCAGCCTCACCCGTAATCAGTAGGTTAGCCTTCGTCTTACGTCCTAATATCTCGTAAATAATAGCGATTTCTTTCTCAAAACCGATAACATTGTCGAGGTTACCGGCACGCGCAATGGCCGTCTTGTCCACACAATACTTGGCCAGACTCCCCTTGCCACCAGCGGACGGTGTCCTCTTCGTCAGTTCGGCACCTTCCATATAGGGAGCTTCCACGTTGGCACCGCCACCCATCTTGGCACTGATGTCCGACGGAGTCAGCGGCAACGTCTTCAACTGGTCGAATGAGAATCCTACGCCCGGTGTCACAAGCGATGCCAAGATACAGACAGGTAATGTCTCGTCGAGGTCAAATTTCACCTTATAGTTCTCTGCCTCATCAAGGACAGCTACCGACTCGTCACTGAGATCGAGGTCGCGCATCGGACGGACGGCTCTGGGAGCCAGCTGCATTTGCACGTCGGCCCAGTCTTGGAGATAATAATAATCCTTATCAAGTTCAGATTCGAGAAAGTGTACGAGTCCCAAGTCTTTATGAAGAATTGCTTTAAAGAGATGCGCAGGATATATGGCATCACTACAATATTCCTCTGCATAGGAATTTGCGATTGTTTTTAATTGGTCAGTCATATATAATGTATGTTTAGAGTTCTTGTTTTGCAAAGTTAGTCAATTTTTAAGAAATACCATGCATATCTATCAATTTCTGATAAATAGCAATAGGAATTTAACAACTTTTTAGGTTCTTTGTATAAAAGAAACGAATAAAAACCATTTGGAGCCCGCTGAATGCGAGCTCCAAATGGTTTATTATATCAAATTCATCCCAAGCGCCTTACATTCCCGTCGCATGTCATCCGGCCAGATACTAGCCTGAATCTCGCCGATATGTCCTTTGTGGAGGAGCACCATGCAAAGACGACTCTGACCGATACCGCCACCAATGGAGAGGGGCAGACGATCGTTAAGTAACTGTTGGTGGAAGAACAACTGTTCACGTTCCTCCTGAGCCTCGATCTTCAGCTGGCGAAGCAGACTTTCTTTGTCGACACGGATACCCATCGACGAGAGCTCAAACGAACGACCCAAGATAGGATACCAAATAAGAATGTCACCATTAAGTCCCTTGCGTCCATCCTCAGCTACTGTCGACCAATCGTCGTAATCCGGTGCACGACCATCGTGTTTCTCGCCGTTGGAGAGTTTTCCACCGATACCGATGACAAACACGGCCCCATATGCCTCGCAGATAGCGTCTTCACGCTCCTTGGGTGTCTTGTCGGGATACATTTTCAACAGTTCCTCGGCATGAATGAAGTGGATCTTTTCCGGAAGGAATGGTTTCAACTGTGGATAGGTTTCACAGGTGAGGTATTCCGTACGACGGATAGCAGCATAGATGCGCTCCACCACGTTCTTCAAGAAACTGAGTGTACGATCCTCACGACGGATGACGGCCTCCCAGTCCCACTGGTCAACATAAAGTGAATGAAGATTATCGAGTTCCTCGTCAGCACGGATGGCATTCATGTCGGTATAGATGCCATAACCTGGTTCTATTTTGTACTCGGCCAACGACAGACGCTTCCATTTAGCCAGAGAATGTACCACCTCGGCCTTGGCATCACCCAAATCCTTGATAGGGAAGGTAACTGCACGCTCCACACCATTCAGATCATCGTTGATACCCAGTCCCTTAAGTACGAACAGCGGGGCTGTGACACGACGCAGACGCAACTCTGTAGAGAGGTTCTGCTGAAAGAAATCCTTAATCAGTTTGATACCCTGCTCCGTCTGCTTCGTATCAAGCAACGGCTCGTAGTGCAGGGGCTTAATAACTTGTCCCATTTTTACAGTTGATTCAAATTTTGCCTGCAAAGGTATTACTTTTATTATACATCTGCAAGCAAAATTTGAATTATTTTCGCAAAATGACAGAAATAATTGATTTCTAGTAACAAATTGCTTAGAACCTGCGCGGACCACCGAAGCCACCACCGCCGCCACGGGGGCCACCACCAAAGCCGCCACCACGGGGGCCGCCGAAGCCACCACGACCGCCAGGACCACCAGGACCACCAGGGCCTCCAAACATGCCACCACGGGCACCACGACCTCCAAAGAGGTTCAGACGATAGATGACATGTACCATGCCATAGCTGGTAATAGCGTTATACTCTGTATCATTACGCGACATAGCGGTGATAGTGCGGCTGAAGGTAGACTGCTCATGAAGAATATCGTAGAGTTGGAGCGATATCGTGAGGGCATTACCTTTGAGGAAGCTCTGAGAGATCTGGGCGTTCCAAATGAGCTCGTTGGTGTTCATCGAGTTGTCAGCATAACCACGACGGCTCTGCATGGTCAGGTTCGTGGTCAGAGCCGTGCCCCAGGGAGCGGTAATGCCCACCATACCACCATAGGTATACTGCCAGGTATCGAGGTCATTATTGGGCTGCAGTTCACTGCGCGAACGGGTGTAGTTGAGTGATCCACTAAGTTCTACTTCCAACCAATCATTACGGTAGCTGGCTGCTAGACGCTCACCAATGCCAAGAGATTTGGTAACACTCTCTTGAGAGTCGCTGAGATTGTTAATGCTGACGTAACCCACGTTGTGGTTGTAACTCAGGTTGGTGAACGTATTCACGTTGAAATAGGCCGCAGAGTCTATGGCTGTATTAAACATGAAACCGAGGTTACCGTTCCAGTTGCCGTTGATGTTCTCTGGGCGGGTAGTCGTTCCACCTGTCTCGGAGTTATAAGTGGTCTTGTTCGATACGGAGTTGCTGGTCGTAGAGAAGTTTACGAAGGTCATCACAGCCCGCTGATGTTTCTGGAAATAGTCGTTGTAGAAGAGTTGGAAGTTCTGTGTGAACGACGGCTTCAGGCCAGGGTTACCACGGGTGATACGCAACGGGTTACTATCGTCTACGATGTCGAGCAGGTCGCTCATCGAGGGCTGCTGGGTACGACCGCGATAAGTAAAACGCAACTGACCTGTGGTCGACTTCTTCCAACGGAAGTCAAGCGTTGGGGTAATGTTCGTCACTGTGCGCGTCGTGTCAGCATGAACACCCTGATAGTCCTGAATGAAGTGCGACTTCTGAGGAAGTACCTGAAAACCGACATTCAGATTATAAGCCTTACGAACGATACGCAACATCATTTCAAGGGTATGGTTGTAGTTCTTGTATTCAGACATACGGCTCAGGCCCTCATCCTCATAGGTCTCGAGAGGATTGGGCAACCGGTTCAGATAGGCATCCCAGTTGCGGTAGAGTGGCTCGATGTCTGAATAGTCGACGTCTATCAGACTATAGGTAGCGCGGTCGCTCTTAGTGTAACTATAGTTGTAGCGATAGCTAAACTGAAGATATACCTGACGCCAGATGGGCTCACTATAGGTTGCACGGATACTGTAGCTCCAGTTATCTTGTGGAGTCAGACTATAACGGTGAGTGATGGTCGTATCGGGATTGGTGAACAGATAGATGTAACTGTTCGACATCGATTGGCTGGTGCCCTTACTCCAGTTACCGTTCAACTGTACTGTAATGTTACGTCCTGAATTGTTCAGACGACGGTTATACTGCAACATACCACCCACACTCTTCGTATCGCTATAGCTGATGCCATCATCCAAGCTGAAATTCTTAACGATGCCATTCCCTATCAATTTGCCTATTTCGGATAAAGGATCGGTGACAAAGTCGTAAGGATTTCTCTCAAAGGTGGCACTCTCGCTGTTGTTCTCACCGTCATTGGAATTATACCGGGCATTGGGACGGAACATAATGTTCGTCATCGAGTCGGGTTGCCACTCCAAGCGCATCTGAGCATTCCACTGATTGGAACGGGAGAAATTATGGCTGACACTATTACCGAACGACGAAGTGGTGCCACTAAAGAAGTTCTCCGTCGAGCTCTTCTGGAAGACATCACCGTCACTATGGTTCCAACGTACACTACCATCGACCTTCAGTTTGTCGGTCTTCTCGTAGTTCAGGTTCAGTCCTACCATCTTATTGGCAGTCAGGCCCTGACGACCGCCACCAAAACGGCCACCACCGCCACCACCGCCGGGGAAGCCCATGTCGTTGGTATTGTTAGCATTAGTCATGAGGAAAACTTTCAGATCGTCCTTCATCACACCACCAAAGATACGGCCAGCGTAACGGTGCTTCGTACCAGCGGCAAGGTCGGCATTAGCCATGATACCTCTGTTCATGCCAGCCTTGATACCGAAGTCGAGCACTGTCTCCTCCTCACCATCCTCGATACCAGACACACGAGCGAGGTCACTCTGCTGGTCATAGGCCTTGATGCGGTCGATGATATTAGTAGGCAGATTCTTCATGGCGGTCTTCGTGTCACCTGTCATAAACTCCTTACCATCGACGAGGATCTTCTTTACTTGTTTACCGTTGATCTTAATGGTACCGTCATCGCTGATCTCTGCACCAGGCAGACGACGCACAAGTTCCTCGGCCACTGATCCCTCTGGGGTTCGGAAGGCATTGGCATTATATACAAAGGTATCGGCCTTGAGGGTTACCTTCTGAGCACGAGCTGTCACTGTGGCACCTTTCAGCATAATAGCATCGGGCTCAAGTTTGATGGTGCCGGCATTGTAGTCCTTGTCCTTCAGGGTAATCTTCTTTGTGTAGGTCTTGAATCCCACATAGGTCACCTGCAGGGTGTAAGAACCCTCTGGGGCTTTGATGGTAAAACCACCCTCTGTATTGGTAACCGCATTGGCAACCACTTTTTCTCCACTAAGCAGGGCGGCAGTAGCCTGAATAACGGCTTCCTGCGTATCCTGTTCTACTACTGTACCTCTAACTGTTCGCTGGGCGAATGTAACGACTGTCACCATCAGGGCGACAATCAGTAATACACATTTCTTCATTTACTATACTGCTAATTTTTGCCTCTTTGACGCGGTGAAAAGGGAAAAGTTTAATGAAAGTGTAAATTTTTTCACTATTATCTTTCCACTTTTCACTTTTTTTCGTACCTTTGCACCGTAAACGCAAGACAAAACGACCCTAACCAAGAAAAGATGAACCCACAGAAGGTTGTCATTTCCCAAAATCTGTCAGAGGTCCTCGCAGCAGCCGTCGCTGAGTGTGAGCATGACCGCACTTTTATTCTCGTCGACGAGACGACAGCGCGTTGCTGTCTGCCTGTGGTCGAGGGGTTCGACTGCCTCAAAGGTGTCCAGCCCATCGTCATCGGTGCTACTGATTCCAACAAAACCATCGAATCGCTGGCATATGTATGGGAAAAACTGGGTGAAGGAGGTGCCACGCGCCATTCCTTATTAATTAATATAGGTGGTGGCATGGTGACAGACTTGGGGGGCTTTGCTGCCTCGACCTTTAAACGGGGCATCAATTACATCAATATTCCCACGACACTGTTGGCGATGGTCGATGCCAGCGTGGGTGGTAAGACTGGCATCAATTTCCGTGGGCTGAAGAACGAGGTGGGTGTATTCAGCAATGCCAGCACAGTCATCCTTGATACTATCTTTCTTAAGACACTCGACACCGAGAATATCTGTTCCGGCTATGCCGAGATGCTGAAGCACGGACTCATCTCCAATAATAAAATGTGGGCAGAATTACTGAACTTCGATGTCGAGCATCCCGACCTGGAGAAGTTGCAGGCGATGTTGGCCGATAGTGTTGCCGTCAAGCAGCGTATTGTCACCGAGGATCCCTTGGAACAAGGTATTCGCAAGGCTCTAAACCTCGGGCACACCATAGGTCACGCCTTCGAGTCGTTCGCCCTAAGACATAAGCCCATATTGCATGGCTATGCTGTGGCATACGGTCTCATCTGTGAGCTATATCTCAGCACCATCAAAACAGGCTTCCCATCAGATAAGATGCGCCAGACAGTCAGTTTCATCAAGGAGCACTATGGTAAGATGACCATCACCTGTGACGACTACCCAACCCTGTTGGAGCTGATGACCCACGACAAGAAAAACGTGGCTGGTGTGATCAATTTCACCCTTTTAGGCGGCATCGGAGACATCCGTATCAACCAGACCGCCACGAAGGAAGACATATACGAGGCACTCGACTTCTACCGAGAGTGCTGAACGATCAACCAATCAACTTAATTGACCTGATCGTATTACTAACTAATCGCAGATAGGACGGCTCGCGAGAGTAGTCCTATCTCTTTTAAAAGAAGAAGAGTCACTAACAATTAAACATAAGGAATATGAAGAAACTATTCATGCTGACGGCAATGTTGCTGACAAGCGTATGCTCCCAAGCACAGCAGCTGCCACTCGTCTATGAGACGGAGAACACAGGTATCAATGCCACCCCCATGCTGCCCACCAGAGAACAGGGCAGAAGAGTGGATCCTCTACCCGACCCCTTAGCGTGGTCTGACGGTAGCGGACGTATTACAGACTTCAAAGACTGGACTCTGCGTCGTGGTGAGATTGCCAAAGAGATCCAGCACTATGAGATCGGCACGAAGCCTGCCGTCAATCCTTCTGACGTCAAGGCACGTATGGATGGTGACACCCTGAAGGTCGTTGTCACCATTGGAGAACAGCAGCTCGAGCTCAGTGCTCTCATCAGTTATCCATCTACGGGCGAAGCTCCTTACCCGCTAATGATTGGTACCAGTGGCATCGCCCTGCCTAAGAGCCTCTTCGAGCAGCGCCCCATCGCCACGATGATTTACCGTGAGGCGCAGGTGAATAACTACAGCCAATTTGGTGCCCGTTTCGGTAAGAAACCTGCAGGCCGGGGCAACTACGATTTCGACCGTCTATACCCAGACCTGAAAGACAATGGGGCCTATAGTGAATGGGCCTGGGGGTTGAGTCGCCTGATTGACGGACTGCAGCAACTGGGTCCAGAGGTGACGAAGATTGACACAAAACATATCGGTGTGACGGGCTGTAGCTATGCTGGTAAGATGGCTCTCTTCTGTGGCGCCTTCGACGAGCGTGTGGCACTGACCATCGCCCAAGAGCCTGGTGGCGGTGGTGCTGCAGCCTGGCGCTATTCTCGTTATTTGAATATACAGCCGAATGCCGAGGCCGTGGAGAACCTCGACAAGACGGACTACAACTGGTTTATGGAGAGTATGCGTGAGAACTATGGCGAGGAAAACGTGTCCTATCTGCCCCACGATCACCACGAACTGGCTGCAATGGTCTGTCCGCGGGCCTTACTGATGCTTGGAAATCCTGACTTCGTCTGGTTGGCCGATCCCTCGGCCTATGTCTCCATGAATGGCGCCATCAAGGTATGGGAGCAGTTCGGTATCGAGGACCGTGTAGGTTATTCCATCGTCGCCAATCACGGCCACTGTCAGTTACCAGAGGTGCAGTTCCCGGAGGTGGAGGCATACATTGACCGTTTCCTGTTGGGAAAGGACAATCAGAACACGAAAGTGCGTATCGCACCAGAGAGTTACAAAGACATCGACCTCGACTGGTGGATTGGCTGGTGGGGCAAGCGTGAGCCTGCCTCGTTCTAAGGTTTTATGCGTCTTTGGCTAATAGTTCAGCCTGCCTTCGGGCAGGCTTTCCTGTTTCTGTCAGGGGAATCTCGCTGACGTGGACGTATATCTTCGGACGTTGGTACTTTGGCAACACCGCTTCACAGGCTGCTCTCGCAGTCTCCACATCGCCTTCCGTCAGCAGCACGACTACCTCGCCAAACTTCTCGTCAGCTCGCTTTGATATCAAATAAGGTACGTGGAGATGAGGACGAAGCTGCCGTTCCACTTCCTCGGCCTGAATCTTCAAACCTCCTGAGCAGATAACATTGTCCTTTCGTCCCAAAATGCGGAAAGATCGATTTGCTAACTCTGCAATATCATTCGTGACGAGAAGTTCAGAACAAACCTCAGGGGCATCGATGACGAGACAACTATCATCGTTTAGGTTTACTTTCACAGAAGGGAAAGGCGTGTACCAATCAGAGGCATCCGACCCTGACAGCCGTCGCA
>Ga0310786_10011797_pt1 | contig 10872 bp, 11 predicted proteins | sample AusTroGonzalo_MG_FD_203881 | JGI IMG/M metagenome (GOLD analysis project Ga0310786, IMG submission 203881) | Bovine rumen microbial communities from tropical cattle in Woodstock, Queensland, Australia - Gonzalo_03 (v2) (version 2) | ecosystem: Host-associated > Mammals > Digestive system >...
CAGGTCCATCTTGTTCTGGTTGTTCGCATTGATCGGCGTCCCCTGCTGGATGATCTCTCCGGGCGCTCTCTCTAAAGTGTAGAGGTCGTCCGTGAGATGTGTCAGCCTGACGCGGTTGGGGTACTCGACAACATGGTCGAGCCAGTTGATCGGGTCTCTCATGTTTTTCGCCTCCTATTCTTCTTCCTGGACGATCCGGATCGTGAACCGGTACATGATACCGGCCGGATAACTCGCCTTGTTGAGCGTGATGTCCGTATTCTCAGCCCACATCGTTCCACTGTTGTCGTAGAGGCGGATTCCCGTGATGGTGTCCGGGCAGTCCTCACCAAAGAAGACGTAGATGCCCAGGCGGCCATCCGACAAGGTCTTGATGTCGTGAATGCTGACCCTTGACCAGGAGCCGCTGCTCCGGTAAGTCGCATAAGCGATGTCCCTGGCGATGAAGTTCTTGATATTGGTCAGCCCGTTCGTGATTGTCATCATCGGTCGTCTTTCCTCCTATTCGTTTTCGGTGTTAATTTCTCCGGACAGCGGCATGATGGTCTGGCCGGAACCTTCCCCGGATGAGAGGTCGATAATGGTTCCGTCTGAGGCGTATGCTGTCGACAGGAAAGGCAGGGTCCCGCACAGTGGTGGGTCTGTCTTGTAGGCGCTTTCACCTGTCTTGAGCTTCAGGGTCGTCTTTTCCTCAAAGATCAGGGCGTCAAACCGTGACCGGACATTTTTGATGCTCTCGATGAAGGAAGCGAATTTTCTCATCGCCTCCGCTGCCTGGCCGTCACCGATCAAGAGCACCGCTCTGAAGTGATAAGGATCCCCTTCGTAGGTGTACCACTCTTCGATATCTCCATAACCGAAGGCGGCAACCATAAGCTCCTTGACGGAGGAAGTCGTTCCGGCTTTTCCATACCATTTCAGAGTATTTTTTATAATTGTTTTTTTTGTTTCAACATCGAGCGTGCTGTCGTAGTACATGGTCCGCATCTCGGCCGCCAGATAGTCAAGGACCTTTTCCTGGACGTTGTCAAGATTGGCATAGACCTGTGTCTGATCAGTGACGCTCCGGGCCGCATCCAGGGCCGTCTTGATGGCGTAGGAGAGGGCCAGGATCTCCGGCGACTCCTTTTCCGGCCACAGATCAGCGAGCCCGCCTTCATTGATCCTAATCATTCTCTAATCCTCCATATGTGACGGTCTGGCTCGATACCTTGGCTACACAGCCAGTAGGAACGACAGTGAAGACAGGAGAAGAGATTTCCACCCTCTTGGCGCCCGCCGAGATCACGCGCTTCGTAAGCTCTGAGGGGTTGATGTCCCTGCTGATCTTTTCGCCCTGCCACTTGATGTATCCCGCGATGGCATCAGCCACCTGGTTTTGGATCGTGACCGCCTTCACGCTGTCGCTGCTATTAATGTAGTAGGTCATATTGATGGCATAGTCCTGCGGAGTCGGCGCTGATACGACCACATGGTCGGTCAGCGGACGGATCTCCGCGTCCTCCAGGTAAGCCTGCAGACCAGCAATGACTCCCGCCCCGGGTATCGTGCCATCATCCATGATGAAGCAGATCTGCACGACTGCGTCATCGTCGCTCGTGATCTGGGCGTCCGCGATGGAGGCATTGTAGCTCTTGATCCAGTAGAGATACGCATCATGCGGGCCGGCCACAGAATAACGCGACGGTGCGATAAAAACGCGCTCCTTCATGTCGTCGTCGCTCTCAGCATCAGCCCCGCCACTGCTGGTATCGACATTGGTGACCTCGTCGATATATGGCAGCGGATCCGAGAGGGTGTTGATCTCTCCAGGTGCGAATCCGTTGCCGACCGCTCCGGCAGTTGCGCAGGTTGCCGGGACGTCGATGTATTCATCGCCCGCAGGGATCTCCGCATATTCTGCAGTCTCGAAGTAGATCGAGCCGTCAGGGGTTGCCCTGGTACCGGCAGGAATGCTGGTGGCGCTACCCTGGACTTCGGAGATCGTGAAGCGGAGCATCACCGATGCGGCGGATGCCGGCAGCCTCGTGATCCCCTTGAAGGTCCCGACATTGTCCAGGAATCCCCCGTACGTGTATTTTAAGAGATTGACCTTGCCAGCCCTGTCAATGTAAAGGTAGGCCTGAAAGATCACGACAGCGCAGGCGTAGAGCAGGATCGTCATCGGATCCGCCCGCTCAAGCGTGAGAGGATCCCCGGTGATCTCTTCAAACTTCTCCTCGTAGGCCTTCACCATCATGTCTTCCAGCCCCGTCAGTGTTATGCCGTCGATAAAACTGATATCAGGCATGTTTTCGAGTTCCGCGATCATCCTGTCCTCCTTCCTATCTTCACAGTCAGATCCATGTCGCCGTCAGGCGTGCCCTCTGCGGTCGCGCTGATCACCCGGATGCCCGGAATAAACTCGTCGACCTTTTCGGCCAGCTCCGCCACGAGGGAGTTGACGACGACGGGCTGTGGTTTTGATAAAGTTCCCAGAGGGATCCCGAATCCCCGGCTTCCGGGGATGGTCCCTTCCACGGAGATGATGAGGGCCATGATCTGGTCGTGGTAGATCTCCAGCTGGATCTCTTCATCAGATTTCAGTGTGATATCACCAATTTCAGCCATTCTCCTCACCTCCTATGTGTATTCTCTGAATGTCACATCAAGGGTAGCCTTCGCAAGCTCCCCCATGTTCATGACACGTTCCCAGGCCTCGCCGACGCTGACGATCCGCATCTTGTTGGAGCCGACCGTCTTGCCGCCGACCACCAGGTAATCGACCGTTCCCTTCTCGCAGGCCGCCGCGATGGCATCCATGGTCTCCCTGGGCTTTACGCCATGTTCGGCGGAGAGGGTAATGGTCATCTTGACGTCCTGCGCATCGGGCCCACAGAATTCAGCCTTCGGCTTCTTTCCGACGATCTCGTGTTCCTTCCAGCGCCCTGCGACCTCCCTCTTCATGTCTGCGAAGGGCAGGAGCTTGTTCGCGTTGGCAGCAAAAACGATCGTATTCCCGAAGCAGCCGAGTCCTGATGGCGGCACGTACTTGGCGGCGCTCTTCTGGGTGGTATTCTTGCTTTTCGTTTTCTTTGACGAGGCGCTCTTGGTCTTTCCTTTTTTCTTCGTGGTCTTCGTCTTGGCACCACTCTTTACGACGTCGACCAGCTTCGCCTTTTTCTTTTTCTTCTTCTTTTTGGCCACGTGATCACCTCCTTACGATCCGTGGACTTCGCCGTCTAAGACGATCTTCGCCGCGTGGATCGTGATGGTCCCGTTCTTGTACTGGATGTAGGCCTCGCCGGCCTGTCTGGCCAGCTCCTTCCTGAAGACATTCTTCCCGGTCACCGCGGACCGGTTATCATCGTTCCAGTATTTGCCCAGGCAGATGCCGGCAGCCATACCATTCGGAAAATGCAGGACGACCACATCATCCCCGACAGCCGGCATCTTGTACTCGTCATCCAGGGAGAGGCAGGGAAACATATCTGTGACCGACTTGTCCCGGTCTTCATACACGACAGAGACCATGCCTTTGTTGTAGTCCACGGAGCTGACTTCTCCGATCCGGATCACATCATCCATGATTTCCTCCTATCTGGCAGTCAGGCGCTTCTGACACTTGTGCATCTCGACCTTCTGCTCTATACCTTTGGCGGAGAGTGAATAGGTCACTTTGTCCACGTAATACTTGCCATCAGCCTTGCCGAGGCCCTTCACTGTGACCGTCGCAGTCGCAATGATCTTCGGATTCGGCCAGATGGTCCCGGACAGGACCGTGGCGCCCTCATTGGCCTTGTTGACCTGGGCGGCCGCCTTCCGCTTCCCGTCCTTGAGACTGCTCATCTGCTCCGTGATCGCGAGGGTCCGGTTGCCCTTGGCGCCTTTCTTCCGGAATCCGATGTACCCTTTCAGGGTCTTCTTTTTCTTCTTGCTGTTCTTATAGGCGAAGGATGCGCCGGTATATGTCCCGGTCAGGGTGTCCGTAAATTCCCAGTCATCATCGACGAAGCTCTCCCGGTTCAGGGTGGCGATCGCCTTCTTCCTTTCGTACCGGCCCTTGTCGAAGATGATGATCTTGCCAGCGAAGGCCTTCATGCCCAGGCCGTACTTCTCACATATTTCGTAAAGGAACGAGCTGTCGTCCTTCTTGCTCTGCTCGTAGGATGACAGCTGGATCTTCTTCGCGTCATATGTCAGCTTCAGCTTGTACCTCTTGCAGATCTTCTTGGCAATCTGCCGGATGGTGATCTTCTTCCAGGTCTTCGTCCGGTTCCTCGTCCTGAAGGATGAGGCTGCCGGCATGGCCAGGCCGGAGAAGGCAGCCTCCAGCGGGCCGCCTTTATATCCGATCTCGTCAAGGATAAAAGTACCGAGCGGGAGCTTTGTACTGCTGTCGGCGCTTTTCCAGTTTGTAAAGATCAGGTTTCCCTTGATCTTGTCGCCCTTCTTCGGGTACCAGGAAGAGAGCCACTTCATGTCGATGTTCTGAAGGGTCAGCTTGATCGTGTCGCTCTCACCGCTTGCGATGTCTGCAAATTCCAGGGACTTCATGTAGTTACTGAGTACGGTCTTCACATTTTTCCCGTTAAAAGATATATCTGGGGAGACCTGTCTCGGGTCGCTCATTCTGCATCCTCCTCACTTTCGTCGGCGCTGTAGTCGTCCTCGTCTTCAGTGTCCTCGTCGTCGTCATCATCGACTTCCACATCTTCGTCAGTCTCGACGTCGCTGTCGTCCTCGTCGTCTGAGTCGTCGTCCACGGTCCTCCAGAAGGGAAGGTCTTCATCGACTTCCTCCGGAGGATCCGGCAGGACGATCTCAGTCCCGGCAGAAAAGACGAGGATGTCCAGCAGCGACCAGTTCGCCTCGATCAGCAGTTGCATGAAGCTCTCACTTCCATACTGCTCATAGGCGATGGAGTCCCAGGTCTCTCCCTGGGACGTGATGTATGTGCTCGCCATTAGGGCATCCTCCTTTTGTTACGCGAAGGACACACGGCCCTTTTCGCGCAGGTATCTCTTCATATACTTTTCAAATTCAGCCTGGCTCATCCGGTTGGCTCCATCCAGGTCTTCTCTGGTAGGCGCTCCGCCCTCGAAGCGGTAGGTCGGACTGTAGACGATAGTCGGCCCGCCCTGGTCCACGTTCGTGGTCCCACCGGCCGGAGCTCCTCCGGATCCTCCGGATGCGATCTCTGAAATGACGGCTGACCTGCTAGGCCTTGCCGCCTCTGCGATGCTTCCGCTGGACGCTTCGTCCTCGATCGGGCTGATCACGGCCATCTGGGCCATCGCTCTGGCCATGGATGCGACAGCTGATGCCCGGTTCTTCATACCCTGGATCAGGCCGGCGTCGGTCTGCTCGCCTGTCTCAGTAGTTACCCGCGACGGGGACTTGACCTTCAGGGCGGAGTTGATCGCAGCGGCTGCCGCTGCAGCAATACTCCTAGCCGTGGCCATGACGCTCCCCCTCCTGGCGTTCATACCTGAGATCAGGCCGTTCATAGCCTGAGATCCGGCAGACCGGAGGTTCATGGATGCGAAGGTAGATCTGATGCTGTTCGCGGTAGACCTTGCTGCTTGCACAGCTCTGGATCCTCCGCTCCTTACGGCTGCGACGAAGGCGTTCATCTGCGTCCTGGTGACTGCGACCGTCTGCGCCATGCCGGTGCTTGTGACGGCCCTGATCTGCGTCATCCCCGCTGTCGTAGCAGATACGGATGCAGATGCTGTTGAGGTTGCTGTGCTCCGGATCGACGCGCCTGTGCTTGTCACTGCGGTGCGTATGGTGCTCAGAGGACCAGTGAAGACCGTGGCCACTCCACTCGTCCCTGCAGATGCCGCCGTTCTTACCGCAGATACTGCGGAAGACATTGTGGCTGGCCAGGACGATGCCCCGGTCTGAAGTGCTGAGTTGATGGCCGACATTCGCGTGCTCACTTCCGTCTGCATCGAGCCCATGGCGTTCCCGAGTCCGGAGACGGCCTCCTGCATGGCTGCCTGCAGGTTTTGGCCCATCGTCTGGATATCTGTCTGGACCTGGGAACCGGCGCTGGTGATCGCAGCCCCTGCCTGCGTGAGATTCTGGGCATAGGTAGTTCCCCAGCTGGTGTCTGGCGCCGAGATGGATCCGCCACCGACATTCATGCCGGACTGCATGGCGTTCGACATGGACTGAGAGGCGGCCTGGACCTGTCCGGCCGACGATTCCAGTCCGGATGCGTATGCGTTGCCAGCGGCCGCGCCGTTGGCCTGGAGCGCACCAGTATCTGGATTCAGGATCTGGGATGCCGCGCCGTTGGCCTGTGTGGCTGCAGAAGCGATGGCTCCGGACCCTGATGTAAGTCCCGTGGCGTATGCCTGGGAAGCTTGCTGTCCTGCCTGCTTCACGGCTCCGGTGTCTCCTGAGACGCCTGTTGCGTATGCCTGCGAAGCCTGCTGTCCCGCATTGGAGAAGGCGTCCACGGATGTGAATGCCTGCCGGGCTGAAGTGGCAGTGGTGGACGCCGCGCTCATGACCGCAGGTGCTCCGGCGCTCATGCCGCTCGCATAAGCCTGCGTGGCCTGGATGCCCTGGCTGTTCCAGCTTCCGGCACCAGTGCCCTGTATAAAAGCGTTTTCTGCCTGGCCTGCAGCCTGCTGGCCCGCTGTCTGGATCGCACTGGATCCGGATGCGATGCCTGCAGCATATCCGTTCGAGATCTCTGCACCAGATGCCTCAGCGCTTCCGGAGTCTCCTCCGGTAAACAGTCCCGTGATTCCTCCGACGATCCCGCCGCCGAGGCCTTTCAGGCCATTCATAATCCCGTTGCCAAGCGAGGTGATCAGCTGACCGCCGACTGAAATCCAGTCCACGGAGAGGATCCCCTCAACGATAGAGCCCAGGATGCTCAGGATGGCCGCCAAGACGTTCGGTATGGCCATGATGAGGCCGTTCACGAAGGTCTGCATCAGCTGGAGCGCTGCCGGGAGTATAATCCCTGCATTAGCTGCGATGCCCTGGATGAATGTGAGGACTGCCTGTATGGCTGCCTGGATGATCATCGGGATCGCTGTCGTGATGCCCTGAAGGAGCTGCTGGAACATCTGCTGGCCATTAACACTCAGGGATGAAGCGAGGCTCGCGATAGTCTGCGCGAAGGCAGTGACCAGCTGTGCGGCGATCGGACCGATCATCGGCAGGAGCGTGATGATCCCCTGGAGCACGGCCTGGACGATCATCGGGACAGCTGCCGCGATCTGCGGGAGCGCCTGTATGATTCCGTTGGCCAGCGCCTGGATCAGCTGAACGCCTGCTGTGATGATCTGCGGGAGATTGGAGACAATGGCTTGGATCAGGATCATGAAGATCGAGATGGCCGTCTGCGCGATCATCGGGATGCCTGTCGCGAGTCCGTTCGAGAACTCAGTGATCATCTGTGTCGCCGTGTTGATGAATCCGGGTACCTGCGAGAGGATGCCGTTGATCAGCGACTCGATCAGTGGCGGCCCCTGCTGCGCCAGAAGGCTGCCGGCCTGGGCGATGCCCTCGCCGATCCCCTGGATGAGGTCGAGCCCGACGCTGATCGCTTCAGGGATCGATGTTCCGAGACCTTCAAAGAAGTAGAGCAGACTCTCCGCTGCCGACTGCAGGATGCTCGGAGCCGCCTGGGCGAGCCCCTCCATCAGTGTCCTGACGACCTGCATACCAAACAGGCGGAACTGTGCCTGGCCTCTGAAGAATCCGCTCGCAAGAGACGAGAGGATCTTTCCGACGCCGGTGGCGATCTGTCCCTGGTTCTTCGTAAATCCATCCATCAGGGCCTGCATGGCGTTGCCTCCAGTGCTTGCCAGTTGCGGAAGGATCTTTGCCGCAGCATTGACGGCATTCAAAAAGACATCCGGCAGAGCTGCCGCGATGCCCTCGAATCCTCCGGTGCGCATGGCCTCAGACAGGATGCCGATCTGCTTGGTCCCGAACTGGACGGCGCCCCTGAGAGGCTTCTGAAGGCCGTCATAGATCGCGATGCCGGTATCCTGCAGGGCACTCTTGAAGATCGAGAGGTCGCCCTCCAGGTTGTCGAGCTTCGCCTCTCTCATGGCATCCAGCGCGCCGGTGGAGTTTTGCAATTCTGTCTGCAGAGCCTGCCATTCCGGGATTCCCTCTGCAGTGGTGTCATTTAATCCGCCCAGGAGCTTGTTGAGATCCTTGACATGCTGCTTTCCGCCGAGGGCGGCAAGGGCCGCATTCCGCTCTTCATCAGACAGACCCTTCGTGGCCTCGTTGACCTTCTGAAGAGTTGCCTGCAGGCCGATGAACTTGCCGCTGCTGTCGAAGGCTGAGATGCCGAGCTGGTTCATCATCTTGCCTGCCTGGCCAGTTCCGGTTGTCAGGTTGGTCATGATGGCGGAAAGCGCCTGGCCGGCTTCACCGCCCTTTCGTCCGCGGTTGGCCAGGACGCCCAGGGCCGTGGCCGATTCTTCGATCGGGACGCCCAGGTCTTTCATGGTTCCGCCGACATTCAGGTATGCCTCCATGAGCTGCTCCGCGCTCTGATTGGAGCTGTTCTGCGCTTTGGTGGCGACATCCAGGTATCCCGGCAGCTCATTCACTGTGAGACCCAGGGACGCCATGGAGTCGGTTACCAAGTCGGAAGTCCTGGCCAGATCCATGCCGGAGGCTTCTGATAGTTTCAGGACCGATGGAAGGGCGGCGATGGATGTATCTACGTCCCATCCGGCGAGGGCCATGTATTCGAGGGCGTTCGCGCTCTCTGATGCAGTCTTTGAGGTTGTCCGGCCCATCTCAAGGGCTGCCTCCCTCATCTTGTTGAAGTCTTCCCCGGATGCGTTCGCAGTGGCAGCGGCCGACGACATGGCCGTGTCGAACTGACGGCCGACGTCGATGCTCTTCTTCGCGATCACGCCCAGGGCCACGCCGGTCCCGACCATGGCGGCCGAGACTGCGGTGAATCCCTTCACGCCTGTCGGACCGATGGCTCCGAGCATGGCGATCTGCTTCATGGCTCCCCTGATGGATCCTCCGAGCGATTTATCAAGTTTTCCGGCGATCTTTATCGCGATTTTGTACTCTTTCATTTCTTCTGAGACTTCCTTAATTCGATTACATCGTCACATAGGTCAATCAAGTCAAAAAGGGACAGGCCCAGAAAGTAATCCAGGCCCGTCCCCAGGTTGAGTGATAAAGATATGCAACTTTTTCGGAGGTCTACTAAATGCTCGGGATTTATTCCTCTCCGAAGAAAAAAGAAGTGACCTTGTTCTTGATCTTGATCGCGTCCTTCGGCCGCAGCGCCTTGAAGAACTCCACCGGCCTCTTTGTCGCATAGGATGCGATGACCAGCGTATACTCGAGCGCCATCTCCGGGAGCACTGTGGCGTTTCCGGATGCGTTTAAGACCTTGTTCGCCTTGATCATATCATTGGCGCTCAGGTCATCCATGCCGCTGAGGTCGACCTCACTGATTGTCTCGCCTTCAAAGTTATAGGCGCGCGTGAACTTCACGACCAGGTCATTCTCCTTGTTTTCTACGATCTCTCTCGTAACCTCAACGATATCAGCATTTTTCTTTTTCTCTTCCATTCGTTTATCCTCCTACTGTTTTAGCACTGCTGCCTGATCTTTTCCATCAGGTCTACGCCATTGATCGAATACTTAAAATTCAGCTTGTCCAAAGTCACGACATTCTTGCCGTTGATGTCGATGGAGATGTACTGGATCTCAAGCTCGACCTCGGGCTCCATCTTCTTACCCTTGGCCATGGTGCCCATCTTTGTGGTCTTGGCCTTGCCGCGAACTACTACCTTGACAGGATAGTAGTCTGTCACGCCGGTCGTCGGATCCATGCACTGCATGGATCCTCGGAGCGTGAGAGTCGGCGGGGTTGTGGTGTCTAAGATCGCAAAAAGGTCCTCATATAAAACAGAGAACGGGATCTTGATCTGCATGGAGTCGAACTGGCCGGTGACAGGTTCCTCAAGGGTTCCGATGATGCCGGACCCTTCGATAGTGTCCGTGATGGCCTCGAAGTCGGGGAGTTCTACCTCCCCGGAGATCCCGATCAGGACCTGGCCTTCATTGTAGACATTATAGTGGTTTAATACTTCCGGTAATACTGCTGCCATTCTTATTCACCTCCAAGTACGCGAGCGAGCAGGTCGGTGTCGTAAGACAGGATGTCAACGATCTCCTGCGCCGGGGTGTACGGTGCGATCATCTGGCGGAAGGTCATCTTGCCGGCCAGGATATCCGTGACAGGATTATCCTCGGTCCGGTATTCGATCTTTGCTCCTGCCCACTTGTCTGGAGCGTATGCCGCGCAGCGGATGTTCTCCGTGTCGACAATGGACTCGATCAGGACCCGATTCATCGGATCATCGACCTTGCTGAAGTAGGTCAGGATGAAGTTGTTCCCCTGCCAGTTGAACATCCGGCGTACTGGAAGCCAGATGTCCTTCGCATCGGTGCTGCTTGGATAAGCTGCGGTATAGTTGCCCCAGAGTCTCCACCCGTTGACATTGACCGCAGTGATCACGCCGTAGGTGTTGACAGTAGATCCCTGATCCATGTCGATGGTGACCTCGGTGCCATCGGCCAGGCACTGGCCGGTCACGCCGAGCATCTCATTGGATGGACTCTTGAAGGGCACATCGTCGTTCTGTGCGTCGTAGTAGGCCATAAGAGCCCCGACGACTGCTGACTTCGCGAAGATGTAATCACCCAGCCTGTCGCATGGCCAGAACACGGCCATGAATGGGGATGTGAATCCGCTGCTTTCCTTGACTGTCTTGCAGTCTGTGTACTTGGTCGCGGATGATGTGCTCAGATCCACCAGGGCCATCGCCTTGAAGACGCCGTTGATGTTGGCAGCCTTTGCAGCCAGGGCTA
>Ga0310786_10011798_pt1 | contig 10871 bp, 9 predicted proteins | sample AusTroGonzalo_MG_FD_203881 | JGI IMG/M metagenome (GOLD analysis project Ga0310786, IMG submission 203881) | Bovine rumen microbial communities from tropical cattle in Woodstock, Queensland, Australia - Gonzalo_03 (v2) (version 2) | ecosystem: Host-associated > Mammals > Digestive system >...
AAACGCTGTATTCCCCATGAGGGTAGGCAACTGATCTGCAAAGCGGTTTTGACAAACTGTCGACATACGCCCATCGACGCTTCGATGCGCGACGTGTTGGCTGGTGCGACGAGCGACACGCGACATGCAACGCGCGGGGCGACAAACGACGCTTCGACGTGCGACAAGAAGAACAGCCGACCACCAAAAGCAACATTGTGTCAGAACATGGACAGCACTACCTACCCTCTTGAGGAAAAGAGCGTCTCAAAAAAACAACCTTTAATCAGCAGACACTATATATTCACATTATGTTAGTGAATGTTACGATTAAGATGATGAGCCAACACAATCAGGAGAGACAGCGATGTCAGTCGATAGGAGTGGCTACTACATTGATTCGCTAGATGTTTCCCAGGAAGAAATCAGCGTATCCTCAGGCAGCATGATGAGAAAAGCCCCGGCGGAAGATGAAGGGCTCCTCTGCGTCACAGTCAGCAACGGCACGACAAATGGCACGAACTACCAGCTGGCTGACTTGGATACAGTCGCCATCGGCGCAGCGGGGAATTATGCCGTCAAGAGCAATACCCGTGGTTTAGACGACGTCAGTGATTCTCCCGCAGTCTACGTCCCGTACACCGTCCCCCAGGGAGAATACATGTACGGCTGCACTCCTACTGTCGTTGGCATGCTGCTGGGATATTACGATCACTTCGGCTACCAAGGCTACAATGCTTCCAACCTGATTGATGGCACAGTGGAACTGAACGCCCGAGGCCTAGACGGCGACGCCTACGATATGGATGCCTTCGACACGGTACTGGGCCGCGCGACTGCCAGCCAGGAATACGTCGCCCGATTCGTCGGCACTTCGGCGGAACAGGAATACCCTTGGACCTTCGTGGACGGCACTGCGGAATTGAATACCGCCGCCTGGAACTGCCTGGCCGACTATCTTGGCACGGGGCAGCTCTGGCGCGGCAATGGAGACCTGTCAACGCAGATGTATTACAACATTACCCTGGAGGAAATCAGCGACTACCCGTTCACTTCCGAGGTCATATACGGCGACATCACGGTCGAAGTCCCTGACAAGTATTCCGATTTCCTGTACGGCCTCAGCCTCTATGTCCAAGAGAAGGGCTACCGCCTGGACGCCCTGGCCTCCATGACGGTGTTGACTGACAATAATGACGGCGGCAGCTTTACCTTCGAGGACTACCAGGCCGAAATAGATGCCGGGCACCCCGTCATCATCAGCGTGGCCAATCACACCATGCTCGGCTACGGCTACGACCCCGTGACCAGGGAAATCATCTTCGACGACACTTACCATCATGACTGTCGCATGGAATGGGGCGGGAGTTATTATTACAGCGATGCCTTGCGGCCAATGAAGTTCGTGACCATTGTCCATTTCGACACCTCAAGTCTGCCCTTCGATTTCATGACGAAAATCAGGCAATACTCAATTTCCGGCAACGGCGGGGGGATTATTGACTGGAGCGAAGACGACTCCACCAGCTGGGCAGAGGGCTTCGATGTAGAGTTGGCCACCGAAACCTGCCAGCTCACGCTGTCCGGCCTGAATGCCACCGGCCTGGAGTTCCTGAACGCCCCCGATGGTGAAATGATCGTCAGCGTCAAACCATCCTTGATGGAAAACTGGACGGAAAAACCCCTTGTCCTGCACAATGACGTTCAGACCACGCCTCAAGTCTTCCAGGCCGAGGACAACGGCTTCGCGGACGTGATGTTCGCCACGCCTGGCTTCATCTGGGCAGACACCTTCCAGGCCAGGCATGTCGGCGCAGGCGACTGGAAGGGCACTCGGGAAGTCGCGCGGCTGGGCGGCAAAAACGCCCTCAGCGACATCTTCGACGGCTCCGCCGATGCGACAATCCTCCTGCTCACCGACGATGCCAACGGAGACGCCATCTTCATCGATGATGTCTTTTCGGCTTTGCCCGACGGCCTTGACGGTCAGGCGCGCCTAGCCAAAATCGACGAAATCCGCGCCGGCGCGGGCGATGATCTCGTCGATTTGACAAGCCAGCAATATGCTTACATTGGCGCGGGAATGGCCGTCCATGGCGGCCTAGGCGATGATGTCATCTGGGCCAACCACGGCAACAACAGGTTGTTCGGCGATGCAGGCAATGACCGTCTGGTTGGCGCCAACGAGGACGACCTTCTCGCTGGCGGCGCGGGCGACGACAGGCTGCATGGCGGTGGCGGAAGCGACATCTTCGCCCTCGGCGGCACCTGGGGCGATGACACTGTCGAGCAACTCCCGGAGAGCCATTCCATCCTCTGGTTTGACGGCGTGACACGCGCTGACCTGTCCCTCTCGGCCAACAGCGACGGCCAGGCTGTGCTGTCCTGTGCTTCCGGCACCGTGACGCTCGCAAGCGTCAGTTTTGACGAGGTGTCAGAGGCATTTGACAATGGTTCCGACGTTTTATCTGACAGCCTGTCCCTCCGCTTCGGAGGCGAAGAAGATCCTGAGACATACGCCCACCTGCTCGCCGCCGGTGCCTTCCTGGACAGTACCAGCGACCATATATTCGAGTCCCAAGGCGCTTTGGCCTAAGGTTCAGAACACCAAATCATGCAACTGCCGACGCCAGGCGAAAAAGGCCTCGCCCTTGGCCTCGCGATGAGGGCAGACGGCATTTGTCAACAGCACGACGGCCTTTCCCTGTTCAGGACTGATCCAGAGGGAAGTTCCCGTGAAGCCAGTATGTCCGAAGGCCGAGGGGGCAATATATTGGCCTGCGGAGGAATTGAGGCTGGGACTGTCCCAGCCGAGACAGCGCGAACTGCCCGGCACCAGATTGGCGCGGGTCGTGAATAGTTTCAAGGTCCTGGGTGACAGCAGTGGCTCCCCGCCTCGCAAAAGGGCTTGGGCATAACGCGCCAAGTCTCGGAGGCTGGAAAAGAGCCCGGCGTGGCCGGCAACGCCCCCTAGCCAGGCGGCGTTTTCGTCATGGACTGTCCCCTGCAGAGGTTCTGTGTCGCCGGGGCGGATTTCCGTGGGGACGCAACGTAGTCGCAAGGCAGAGGGCGGGCGGAAGCAGGTGTCCTGTAAATTCAACGGGCAGAAGATACGCCTTGCCGCCAAGACGTCCAGGGGAGTTTCCTCCAGCCGTGTGACCATTTTCCCCAGCAAGAGGAAATTCAAGTCGGAATACATGCTGGCAGTCCTCGGCTCGGCCTCAGGCTTCAGCAACGTCAGCCAGTCGGTTCCTGGCGGCAGTTTACAGAGCGGATAGGTAGGGGGAAAACCAGAGCAATGGGCCAGGAGGTCGCGCGGCATAGGGCGGGACGGCAGAAATTCCCAGAGCGCGTCCAAATCAAGCCGTCCCTGTTCGTACAGTTGGGCAACGAGAGTTGTCGTGACAAGCACCTTGGTCAGGGAGGCCAGGTCAAACAGACTGTCCACGCCAACGCAGGGCGCCGTCTCCGCGTAGGTGAAACGCCCCGCCGTGAGCAGGATCGGCTCGCCGTCCGGCTCCACGACAGCCAGGGCCGCGCCAGGGCAAAGGTGCCTGGAACAACCCTGGGTCAGCAGTTGTCGCAGTTCATCAACCATCACGATTGCGCAGGATGGTCGAACTTCGACCGCTGGTATCTCGTGGATAACGACGCTGCCATCGATGCCCCCTGGCTACTCTCAATCGAGCAACTTGTTCAAATCTGTGACCTTCCAGGGGCGCATCAGGGAGCGGCTGAAGGCTTCACCGTACTTGACGCCGATGAGTTGGCCACGCATCAAGGCGCGCCCTTCGAGCATCTGGGCCGAGCCGCCGACCACGCCAGTCTGGGAATAATACAGGGACATGGCCTTCAGTTTGTACTCGAAGGTATCGGTGATGTCCACGATGATTTCCGGCCGTTGCTGGGGGATTATGACCTCAAATTCGTACAGCGGGACTTCCTTCCACACGGGATGCTGTTCCATGGCGCACTCCAGGGGAGCATGGAACCAGCCCTCGTTGACGACCTGGTTGACATTGATATGGTCGTGATAGTCGCTGGCGGGATGGGTGAAGACGACATCGGGCTGGAACTCCCTGATTTCCTCGATGACCTGGCGATAGGAATGGTTGTCTACCTCGATATTCCAGTCGAGATGCTGGAGATTGTGGTAGCTGCCGATGCCGAGCAGTTCGCAGACATTCGCAGTCTCCTTGGCGCGGATATCGCAGATTTTGTCTTTCTCTTCCAGGGTGGCGTAGCCTTCCGCGCCGGGTGAAAAATGCACGAGGCGGATTTCCGCGCCGAGGTTGGCGAATTTCTTGATGGTTCCCCCCATGGCGATGACTTCGTCGTCGGGATGCGCACAGAACAGCAGGACTTTCATCTGTCTCTCCACAATTGTCTGGAAAATGAAAACTGCCCAACAAAACCGGGCAACACGGAAAAACCTTGGTTACAGTCAATATTGTAATTCCTTCTCGCGATAATTCAACCTGTAATGTGATAATTTATTGGCAGAAATTGCCTTGAAAGATTATGTTATATTTTCTGCAAATCGAAATCTGCCAACAACAGGAAACTCTATGGATAACATCATTGCCAAAGCCGACGTCCTAGTGGAGGCGCTCCCCTATCTCCACCAGTTCCAAGGCACGACTATCCTCGTCAAATTCGGCGGCAGCGCCATGGAGGATGTCGAAGTCCGCAACAATGTACTGCGCGACATCTCCTTCCTGCACGCCGTCGGCATCAAGGCCATCATCGTCCACGGCGGCGGCAAGGCCATCAACGCCGAACTCAAGGCCCAGAACATAACCCCCCGCTTCATCAATGGCCTGCGCTACACTGACGAGGCGACCATCGGCGTCGTAGACCGCGTGCTCCACAGTGTCAACCACGACCTCGTGCGCTTCCTCCGCCAGGACTGCGGCTCCCAGGCCGAAACCATCTCCGGCAAGGACGTTCTCCGAGGACACAAAATCGGAACCACAGACCCCCAGACTGGAGCCGCCCTCGACCTCGGCTTCGTCGGCGAAGTCTTCAATGTCGATACCCGCCAGCTCCACTGGGTGCTGGATCGCCAGAGCATACCCGTGCTGACGCCCCTGGCAACCACCATGGACGGCTGCGTGCTGAATGTCAACGCCGACATGGCGGCCTGCGTCATCGCCAGCCAGATGAAGGTCGGCAAACTCGTCTTTCTCAGCGACGTGCCCGGAGTGCTCGCCAATCCCCAGGATCCCGCCACCCTGATTTCCACCATCCGCACCGGCGATCTGGAAGGCATGATTGCCGACGGTACGGTTTCCGGCGGCATGATCCCCAAATTGCGCAGTGCCGCCAACGGCATTGCCGCCGGCATCGGCAAAGTCCACCTCATCGACGGACGCCTCCGACACGCCCTGCTCCTAGAAATCTTCACCGACAAGGGCATCGGCACACAAATCGCGCCGTAACATTCCCCTGAGACTCCACTCGACTACATTGTGGTCTCCCCGCCGTCAATTTTCCAACACCTCCAACACAAAATAACGGTAACAGACATGGATTTCCACAAAATCGGCCTTCACGGCCAAAGCCTTCTCCGCCTCGCAGACCTCACCGACGAGCAGATGCTCGCCCTCGTCGACTTCGCCAGCGAACTGAAACTGCGCAAGAAAAGCGGCGAACACCTTAAGTCACCATACCTCAAGGGCAAGAACGTCTGCCTGATTTTCCAGAAGTCGTCCACCCGCACCCGTTGCGCGACCGTCAACGCCGTCCGCGACGAGGGCGGCCAGGCCGAATACCTCGGCGTCGGCGACATCCATTTCGGCAAGAAGGAGTCCGTCGCCGACACGGCCCGCGTTCTGGGCAGGATGTTCGACGGAATCCTCTTCCGCGGCTTCCTCCAGAAGACTGTCGAGGGGCTCGCCAAGTATTCGGGCGTGCCCGTCTGGAACGGCCTAACCGACGACTGGCACCCCACGCAGATCCTCGCCGACTTCCAGACAGCCAAGGAGCATTTCGGCTACCTCAAGGGACTTAAACTCGCCTTCATCGGCGATGGACGCAACAATGTCTGCAACTCCCTGATGGTCGGCTGCGCCAAGGCCGGCATCGACATGGTTGACGTCTGCCCGCCGGAACTGAGCCCCGACCCCGCCGTGCTCGCCCTGGCCAAGGACTGCGCCGCCCGCAACGGATGCACCGTCACCGTCTCCCACAATCCCGCCGAGGGCGTCCGGGGCGCAAACATCCTGTACACGGACGTCTGGGTGTCCATGGGCGAAGAGGCTCTGTTCCAGCAGCGGCTGGCCCTGCTGCGCCCATTCCAGGTCAACATGGACCTCGTGCGCGCCACGGGCAACCTTGAGAGCGGCAAGGTCATCTTCTTGCACTGCCTGCCCGCCTTCCACGACGACCAGACGGATGTCACCAAGGACACTGGTGCCCTGGAAGTCTCCGATGAGGTCTTCGAGGCTCCCTTCTCCAAGGTCTTCGACGAGGCCGAAAACCGTATGCACACCATCAAGGCCATGATTGTCGCCTCCCTGGGTTGAAAAAACATGCTATTATCCTGCGGCTGAAAAACCACACTGCAAAAGGAAAGGACAGACGATGCTGAAACGCAAAAGGCTCGATGAAATCAGCTGGGAAGAGTTCCAGAAACTCAAACTGGAAGAAAAGGCCCCGTATTTTGTGCAGTCTAACGGACGTCCCTACCATGTGCTTATCGCTCAGCAGTTCGACCGCGAGTCGCTGGACAACCTGTGCGACCTGGCCACGCGCATCCGCCGCATTGCCAAGAGCAAGACGGGGATGGATTTCCTCTCCGACCTGCTACGGCACAAGCGCGCCATGCTGGATTTCAGCCAGCCTAGCAGCCGTACCTTCCTGTCGTTCTACGCCTCCTGCCAGATTCTCGGCATAAAGCCCGCCGAGGTCCGCGACCCCTCCATCTCCAGCGAGATGAAGGGAGAATCGCGCGAAGATACCGTCAGGACTTTCAGCTCCTACTTCGACATGCTCATCATGCGGACACCCCTCCAGGGCTTCGCCGAAAAGATGGCCTGGATTCTCTCCAACACCGACCGCCCCGTACCCATCATCAACGCCGGTTCCGGCAAGGACCAGCATCCCACCCAGGCCCTGCTCGACATCTACACCCTCCAGCGCAGTTTCGAGAAATTCGGCGGGCTTGTCAACAAGCATGTCGTCTTTTGTGGTGACCTCGCGCGCGGACGCACGGTGCGCTCGCTGTCCCGCCTGCTGACATACTATCCCCACATCGTCCAGACCTTCGCCGCCCCGCCGCATCTCCAGATTGGCGAGGACATCCTGAAGCAGCTTGACGAATGTGGCGTGGAATATCACGTAACCAACGACTTCAAGAGCACAATCCCCGATGCCGACGCCATCTACATGACGCGCATCCAGGACGAATGGGACAGCAAGCCCGGCGAAAGCGCCTGCTTCAAACTCGCCGACTACTCGTTCAGTGGCGAAGACCTTAAGCGCCTGTCACCCCGAGGCGTCATCATGCACCCCCTGCCGCGCCGCACGGAAATCGACACCGCCTGCGACAACGACCCCAGAGCCGTGTACTGGCGGCAGATGCGCAACGGCATGTGGATTCGCTCCGCCCTGATTGCCACCATCTTCGGACGCGACCAGGAAATCACCCATTACTACATGATGAACAACAAATAACGGGAACAGCCATGAAACTCAGCGTCATCATTCCCGTCTACAACGAGGAAAAGACCGTCGCCGACATCATTGCCCGCGTGCGTGCCTGCGGCGTTCCCGACCTGGAACTCGTCGTGGTCAACGACTGCTCCACCGACAACACCCGCGCCATCCTGGAAGCAATGCCTCCCGCGCCCGATCTGATTATCGTCCACCACGAGAAAAACCAGGGCAAGGGCGCGGCCATCCGCACGGGGCAGCAGCATGTGCACGGCGATGTTGCGGTCGTCCAGGACGCCGACCTGGAATACGACCCCGAGGAGTTCCCCAAGATGCTGAAGCCCATCGAGCAGGGCCTGGCCGACGTCGTCTACGGCAGCCGCTACTGTGGCGAAAGCCGCATGGTTGACACCTTTTGGCATTTCGCCGTCAACCGCTTCATCACCAATTTCTTCAATTTCTTTGCCAATATTCACCTCAGCGATGTCGAGACATGCTACAAGATGGCGAAGACGGTGTATTTCAAGCAGGTCAACTTGACCTGCGACCGCTTCGGCTTCGACCCCGAACTCTCCGCCAAACTCGTGCGCCTCAAATGCCGTTTCTACGAAGTGCCCATCAACTATCATCCCCGCAGTTTCGAGGACGGCAAGAAAATCGGTGCCAAGGACGGCTTCGTCATCCTCTGGACTATCCTGAAATTCACGATATTCCACTGCAAATGACGCCTTATGGTGGCAATTTCCGCTTTCTCTAGATTGTCGTCATTTCAGTTTGATTTATCTGTTTTTTGATGTTAATTTATTGTTAGGGCACGGGTGCGGAACGTTTCGAACGTTAGCGGAAGGACTGAAGATTTGTCTTCGGAAAATTCAAGCACCGCAGAGGTGCCCTTTTTTATACGCTGTATTCTCCAAGAGTGTAGGTAATTGAGCCGCGATGCGGCAGCGCATGGCTTGTTCACCGCAGACAAGGCAAACATGCGCGTTCCGGTAGACGCCAAAAGAGTCTCGCCAAAGCACAAATGCCCGCCTGGGAGACGAACGATCCTGTCCGTCTCCCTGAAGCGGTTCTATATTTTGGCCATAATTGGCTATTTCTGGGAGTCTTCCTGAGCCTCGTCGTCTTGGTCATCCTGTGTGTCGGGAGCAACCATTTCGGTGGTCTCGTTGCGGAAGACCTGCACCGACATCTGCTCTCCGCATTTTATCCAGTCGAGGACGGTGCCGCCGTGCATTGCATAATACGGGCTCACCAGCATATTGCGATTGTTTTCGCGAATGACCTTGAAATCGCGGATGGTGAATTTCTTGTCGGCATGGATATCCAGGCGTTCCTCGTCCAGGGATGGTAGGTCGGTGAAAGGATAGACCAGGGCGAAAACCTCCTGCTTGTCTTCAGGTGGAATCTGATATTCCAACGCCGGGCGCCCCGTGCGCATCGGCAACAATTTCAGTGGATAATGAAGGCACGGTTCCTCTGGCATGAGTTGCGAAAGGATCTTCTTTTCCTCGATGCTCATTTCCTCATCATACGAGGGGCTTACTGCAGTCCCATTGCCTGTTTTCAGGGGATTCAGGCTGACTGTCATGGAGACAGTTCCCTTGCTCTGCTCGTGATTGCGCTTTGACATCATGTTCAAAATCTCCTTGTCTTGGTGAATTGCACGGCTGAATTGCCGTCCAAGACATATTCTAAAACGCAAACAGGAGATTTGCAAGCGGATTTTTAGTCATAAATTCCTGAATCATATAAAGTTATAAACTATCATAGAAAACTTCGCAAAATGATAACAAGCGGTTGTAATTTTGTATAATATCGTACAACTTTCGCCGTGGTTCCCCCATCAGCAACCACGCGCCCGGTAGGGTGGCGAGCCCCTATCGTGCCCTGCCTTGTGAAAAACGCTTCTTGGCTGGGATAACAGGGATTTTAGGGATGAGAGAGATAGGGATGGCAGAGATTCTAGGGATGACAGGGAGGGCGTGAAATGCCGTAGGCAAGGATCATAGGGATTTTAGGGATAGGGAGGGCCGAGCGTCTGCTCGGCCAAGGTGCCCGTAGGAAAGCGTGCCACGCATCCTGTAGGGCGGCGAGACGCTTCGCCGCCCTACCGCGCAATATCACTTGATTCTGGCGTATTCCTGGAGCCAAGCGTCGGCCAGGAGTTGATGTCCCGCCAAGGTTGGGTGGACGCCATCAGCCAGCCAATAATCCGGCGGGGCGATGCTGCAGGCCTCATTCAAAATATCCTGGCAGGGGATGAAGCCGGTCTGGAAGTCCTTCGCCAACTGCCTGACGATGGCCTGACGCTCGGCCATTTCCGGCGGCCAGTCTGCCTGAACCACGCCGAACGGCAGAACGAACGGCTCCATGAGAATCAGTTTCAGCGAGGGCAATTCCTCCTTCGACCACTCCAGGAGTTCCCGATAGACTCGCCCATAGCGCTCCACGCTGACGCCCGTATTGGACATCTTGCCATGCCAGGTGTCATTGACGCCAATCAGGATGCTGAGGACATCGGGCTGCAAATTGAGCGCATCCATCCGCCAGCGAGCGAACAAATTGAGCACCCTGTCCCCGCTGATGCCACGGTTGAAGCAAACAAGCCCGGCATTGGGACAATCGCGCAACAGGCGCGCCGCCACCAGGGCGGGATAGCCATTGCCCAGCATCTTATTGCCACAGTCTGCAAAGGCAGGCTCTCTCGACCGGCCAACGTCTGTCACGGAATCACCGATAAAAACGATTTTCGTCATTTCTGCGCCTCTGCTATTTTTGCGGTACTGCGAACAGCCCGCTGGTCCACTCGTCGATTTTGCGACTAGACAGTTCCTTGGCCCCCAGTTTGACGAAACAATCCCTGACTTCAGGATACTGTTCCGTAAGAATGCCAGACAAGACAAGATAGCCGCCTTGGCTCCTGTCCACCAGCGACAGGATGTTTTCCGCGCTAGCCATGAGCACGGGAGCCAGAATGTTGGCGACGACCACGCGGGATGGTTCCAGCGGTACCTTGGCAGTTACATCGGCCTCAATGAGTTCCGTGCTGGCCAGCCAGCCGGACTTTTCCAGATTCTCGGTAGCCGTCAGCACGGCCTGGGGGTCGTAGTCGAAGGCCCTGACAGGCGAATATCCCAGCAGATGCGCCCCAATGGCCAGGATGCCCGAGCCAGTGCCTGCATCAAGCATGGACATTGTGCCTTCCTGCGCCTGCAATTCGTCCAGGAATTGCA
>Ga0310786_10011799_pt1 | contig 10871 bp, 5 predicted proteins | sample AusTroGonzalo_MG_FD_203881 | JGI IMG/M metagenome (GOLD analysis project Ga0310786, IMG submission 203881) | Bovine rumen microbial communities from tropical cattle in Woodstock, Queensland, Australia - Gonzalo_03 (v2) (version 2) | ecosystem: Host-associated > Mammals > Digestive system >...
TCAGTGGTGAGGAACGTAATCGACTTCGCCGGCAGCGACACGCTGAACGCGCCGTCCTTCGCCACGACCGTGCCGGACATCGGCTGCAGGTCGTTGAACGCATTGTAGGGCACGTGTCCGACCTCGTACACGTAGCGCCGCAACGGCTGGTGGAGCGCCGGCGTGCCGTCCACGCGCGATTTCCACGAGGAGCAGTCCACGCTCACGGTCTTTGCGGGACCGCGATTGACGAGCGCGATGGAGACAGACTGGTCGGGGTTGATCACCGCGCCGCCGCGCAGCATAGGGTCGGCGAAGGTGCAGGGCAGCACGGTGGCGTTCTTGCGGAAGAGCTTCGCGAGCCATCCCATCGCGTAGAGCTCGGCGTACGCCCTGTAATCGCGGTCCGTCGAGCACCAGCGGAAAGCTCCCCACTTGTTGTACTTGGTGTCCAGACGGTAGCCGCACTTCCCGGCCTCGTAGACGGCGCGTTCCTGCGGCGAGTTGCCGTCCTCGATCACGAACGGGTCGGGGTAGTCCACGAAGCTCCAGCTCACGCACGCGAATGTCCCCTGGTTCATGGCCGCAAGCCCCACCTCACACTTGCTCAGCACGCTTTCCTCGCATGTCTCGGGCTGACGCAGGTTGTAGCTCCTGTCGTCCACCATCACACCGCGTTTCCCGCCCGTGGGGCAGAAGCCGAACTCGCCGAGGATGTAGCGCTTCGCATTGCTTGACAGCGCGCGCTGCACGACGTTGGAGAAGTAGACGTTGCAGTCGTTCCAGAGCTTGAGGTCGTCGGCCTTGCGTCCGTACACGTACCAGTGCGTGCAGTACGCGCCCACGTAGTCGCCCATGTTCGTCCTGATCCAGTCGAGCATCGGGTAGACGTTCTTGGGGGCTTCGGGATTCGGGGAAGCCGACTCGTCGGAGGCGAGGATGCGGATGTCGAGCTCATGCCGGCGGAACGCGAAGTAGAGTGCCACGTTGAACTTCCTGAAAAGCTCCCACTGCCCCTTCTGCGCGAACCAGCCCCACCGGTCGCCGTTCATCAGCTCGTTCGTGAGGCAGTAGTAGCGGATCTTGCGGCAGTTTCGCGTCTTGATCAGGTACTCGAGGTTCTTGGCGACCTTCTCGGCGTATTCGTCCGCGTCAAGCTTCTCCGCGAAGGCCGGCATCGCGCACGGCACGGCGTAGAGCGTCGTCCTGGCCTTGCGGAACGTGAGGTCGTAGTAGTCGGCGAAGCGGTCGAGCTGCTCCTTCGACTGATCCGCGAAACCAGTGTACACCCGGCCGAAAGTCGGCGAGATTTCGGCGAACGTCTTGAGGACGCGCTGGTCGCGGAAGTCGTCCGGCATGAGCGCCGTGAAGTTGGCCTCCGAGTTCTGGAAGCCGAACCCGCCGAACAGCCAGCGGATGTACGGTTTCGTGATCGTCACGTCCGCTGCGGATGCGCAGAGCGACAGACCGGCGGCAAAGGCGGCGCGAATTGCTTTCTTCATCTTCTTCCTTCCTTAATCCGAGACTCCGTCGAAACTCCCTCAAGCGCGTCCTCCCCGTCGGAGGCAACGGTTCGGCGAAACCCGTCAAGCAAGGCGCGGCGACGCGGATTGTCTTCGGAGCGCCTGAACTTGCCGCGCCGGCCATCCACCTCGTGCTCCACGCTCCAGTCATTCCAGTCGCGGAAGGCATGGTATGTCCAGTCCCAGCCGTATTCCTCGAACACGGCGATGCAGTCCGCGATGTACTGCCCGGCCCCTTCCGCCCATGCGACGGCGCTGAACTCGCCCACGTATATCTTCGCGCCGTGCTTCCGCTCGAAAGCGCGGACGGGCGCGAGCCGTCTGCGGATGTAGTCGATGTTCCAGCCCCTCTTTCCGTCGGGGTATGCGAACTTCGGGCCGTTGCCGTCCATGTGGACTCCCTGATGCGTGAAGGCAAGAGGCTGGTACATGTGAACCTCGTAGATCACATTGTCCATTGCGAGCGGCGAAAGGTATGTGAACGTGTCGGCGGAATCCCACCCGTTGGACTCGATGATGATCGTCGTCTCGCGGTCGATCTCGCGAACGGCCTCGGCGGCGCGTTTCTGGATCGTCCAGTAGTCGCAAACGGCATGCCGCGTCTGCTTCGGCTCGTTGACGAGGTCGAAACCGTATATCTCGGGCCGTCCCTTGAAGCGTGTCGCGATTCGCCGCCAGCACGCGACGAAATGGTCGGCGTACTTCGCGTCGTAACACATCGTCCAGTCCTTGTCGGGATCCCGTCCGCCCGGCGGGGCGTGCAGGTCGACGACGATCTTGATGCCGTACTTCTTCGCCCATGGCAGCACCTCGCGTTCGAGGTGGTCTAGTTTGCCGTCCAACCATCGGTCGTAGTCTGCGAGATCGCGGTTGGCGCCGATCTTGTCGAAGTGGCGCGTCATTTGGTAGCGCGCGAGCGTGGCACCCCAGCCGTGCAGCGTACGGAAGTCGTCCTCCCTGCAACGACTGCCCGGCAACATTACGCCACGCAGACGCGGAAGGCCTTTTACGCGTGCGGGATAGGTGACGCGGTAATCCTGGTTCGTGAGGGGATGGAATGCGTCCTGCGGATCGATCGCAAGCGTGGAGAGGTCGAACACGACCTTCCCGCTTGAATCCCTGAGCCCGAGCGTGATGTCCACCCATCCATGCCTGCAGGCTTGCTGCACAGCGACGGAGATCATCTGCGGCGGGAAGTCGCCAACGCGCGAACACGTGTTCGGCCAATGTTCCATGCCTGATTCTTCGTCTTTGTAGCGGACCGTGAACTTGAGTCCGCTCCCTGGTTGGGCTGGCTTGGAGATGCCGGTTCCTTGAGCCACGATCTCGGCGATGAAACACTTACCGCTGAACGCCGACACGTCCACGCGGGTTCGCCCGTATCCACCCTCGCGCGCCTTCTCCGGCGGCACGTCCACTACAAGGAGGTGTCCGTCGATCCGCGCATGCCGCGCAAGCTGCCACGTGAGGTTCGTGAATGGAACCGCCCACACGGTACGCAGCACCGTCAGGCTCAAACCGCACAACACGCATTGCGTCATGTGCGGAATGAACCTCGTCAGTCCAGCCTCGTGTCGTCCCATTGCGCGCCACGCCTCAGCGGAACAGGATCTGCGTGCCGTTGATGCACGAAAGCCTGACCTTGCCGTCGAGCACCTTGAACAGGTAGAGCGGATTCGCGGGAACGACGCGGAAGTTGTCCGCCGTGGCCGTCCCCGACGTGAACGAGATGAGATTGACGCTGTGGCGGGCATCGGCAACCGCGGAAACGTCGACGTCGATCACGTCGTTCGCGCCGATCGTCAGATTCGTCGCCGTCAGCGCCGCCGCGCCGGCGACCGCGATCTTGATCGTCGCGCCGTCCGCGAGCGTCAGGTCGGCGAACGTCGGCGAGCCGGACGCCGACAGGGCGATCGTCGAACCCGCCTGCGCGGACATCTTCCCGATGACGGAACCCGCGCCGGAGAGCGTCTGCCCCGCGTAGAGCGGCAGCGTGAAGTTCGCCTCGTCCGTGCCGTAGGACGCGCCGGACGCCACGTGCACCTCCTTCGAGTGCTGTCCGCTCACGCCGAACGTCGTGTAGCCGTCAAGCTCCGCGCCGTACGTCGCTGCCATCTCCTCGCTGAACGCCTTGATCTGCGCCTCCGAGAGCTGCGTGTCGCGCCAGAAGCGGATTTCCGCGATGGAGCAGGGCGTGTAGTACTTCTTGTTGAACAAGTCCGATCCGCCAAGCATCGTGTAGGACCTGCCGTAGCCGAGGGTCGTCGCGTTCGTCCAGACCGACGGATTCTCGGAACGGTAGCCGTCCACCGTCATTGTCACCTTGCCATCCGCCTGGTTGTAGGTCGGGAATGTCATCACCACCACGTGCGGACGTCCGTCGTCGAGGAAACGCGGCACGGGGCGAGCCGTTATCGGAGAGCGCCAATCCTTGAGGACTTTATTGTCCTTCGGCGCCCATGCGCTGCCTCCCTGAAGCTGTCCGGCACCCGTCAACGCAAAGTTCCACACATACCCTGGGCCATGTCCGCTCTTTGTCGTGCCGAAGAATGGACGCGACTCCATCCATGAGGATGCAGACGTTCCCTCGCCCCAACCATTGAACCGCACGACCATCGCGACTGAGAATCCCGCCGTCGCCCCGTTGTCGCTCGATGCCGTCACCCAGGGCGCACCGGCTCCACCGGCAGTGAGCGCCGACGAGACGCCATCGAACGAAAGTGCCTTGTGGCCGTTGAAACCGTCTGTTGTCACGACGGGGGCAGTCGCACCCGTGCCCAGAATGGCGGCATTCTGCGCATTTGCAAGCGTGAACTCCGTATTCAGCGAACTGCCGCTGTGCGCGCTCCAAGAGCTGACGCTCGCGCCGTTCGCCGCGGCGAGGTCGTCCGCGACAAGCCGCACCGTCGCATTCGGGCATGTCGTCCCCGCCGGCGTGTACGCGGTACCCGTCGCCGCGCTTGCCGATTTCACGACGAGACTTCCGGCGGCAACCTCCGTCCGCCCCGTGTAGTCGTTGCCGCAGTTGAGAACCATCGTCCCCGCGCCCGTCTTGACGAGCCCGCCGGAGCCGAACATGGGCGAGCCGACCGTGTACGTGTGCCCGCTGCCGACGTCGTAGGCGACGCCGCCGTCCGCGTTGGAGAGGCGCACCTTCATGTTCTGCTTCGCGCCGTTGGAGAGCGTCGTCAGCTTGCCGCCGGAGAACGTCACTTCGTACCAGGCTTTGTCCGCCGGCCCCCAGAGATCGCCCAGAACAAATCCCGCCGTTCCCATCTCGATTTCACCGCCCGTCATCCGTAACCGCCCTGCGCCGTTGGTCACAGTCGTGGCCGATGCCGACAGGGCTGTGTTCCCGCCGAACGAGATGCGCGGGACGGACAACTTTCCGTTGTCGGAGACAAGCACATCGCCTGCGGCATACAACGAAACGAATTGATTGCCTTTGTCGCTGTCATTCTCCTTTTCGTCTTTTATCCATCGCACGGCGATGTCGAGACCCGAATACCATTCCGCGTTGTTGTTGACGATGGGGTTGAGGAGATCGCTTTCGACCGTACCGCCGGAAACGAGCAGCCGCGCCGGAATCTCGTCGCTGTTGGCCACGCCCACCGCAACGCGCCGAAATTTGTAGTTGCCGCCCTGCACGTTGAACGTCTGCGCCTTGACGATGCGATTGGAGTGGATCGTGCCGCCACCGATCACATTCTGGTAGTCGAACCACACGTTCCCGCTTTTCAACGTCCAGCAGCCGTTTCGCAGACGGAACCAGCGGGTACGGAGATCGCCGCCGTCCACCGTCACGTTTGCGTCGTAGACGCGGAGTGACGAATACTTTCGGTCTAAACTCGACGTGGTCGTCGTGAGCGTGTCGCCCACGCCGAACAGGACGGAGATCGCATGGCCGGAATAGCATCTGTCATCATGGCCACCCAGATAGAAGCGTCCGTTGTTGACAATGGACGAAACGAGGTCTGAGAAATGCACAGGCGCTTCATTGGTCGGCGCAAGGCAAAAACCGCCGCCCGCGATGTCGAGCGCACCCGCGATTCGGGCGTTGTCTTGGAGCAACATGGTCGGGAACGTACCCGAAACCGTGATCTTTGAACCTGTCGCCACGGTGATCGGCTCGTGAAAGACAAATATGCTTTTACTCCCCTCAGTCGAGATCGCCAGATTGGCGTTTATGGTCACCGGCCCGGTAAAGTGAGGGTAGATGTAGCCGTCATTCCCGTTTGTCTTCCCTTGCCAGCTCTGTGCGGCATTGGCGGCAACCGGCATGTTGATGTACGCGCGTGGACCGCCTGTCAGGTTTGGGACAAACGTCATGCCGCCCGCACTGATCGTCAGCGTCTCGGTACCCGTTGCAGCAGACATCCCGACACCGTTAACGACGCTTGAGACCTGCGGCCTTCGCCATTCAAGACCATACCACGAAAGATCCGTCCCCGCCTTGAACCGCGTCGAAGTGTTGACGTCGATGAACACCGCTGTGTCGGACGCGCCCGGCGCGACGCCGCCGACCCACGACGATCCCAGCTCCACGTTCACTGTCACGTCATTCGCGTTCGTGATGACAGCGCCGGATGCCACACCGTGAAGCGTGACGGCAACCGCCGCCGCGAGAATAGTTCCAAACTGTGTCCTCATCTACGAATCCTTTCGCTCTAGGTTGTCGAGCGAATAGTATTATCCCACAATCTCGCCCGCCGAGCAAGGCTCGACAGTAATGTTTCAAACAACGAAACAATCCGTTTCCAAACAACGCGGAATGAGTTTTTTTGATTCTTGAATCCCTTGAAATCAACCATGTAGGGCTTGCGCCGCAGGGTACAAGCTGTCTATTATACGGCAAATTAAAGATTAGCAGACATGTTTCGGCCGGGAATACCAATGACTTCGTGTCTGCTAAAACGCAAAAATGGAATTAGCAGACAAGTTTACCCTTGCACGATCCAATGATTTATGAGATAATACAGCCATCGTGACCGTAAGGAGGCAAAATGTTTATCGGCAGAGAAGACGAACTCAATGCGCTGGACGCGCTATGGGGACGCGACTCAGGCGTTCTCGTCACATGCCGCGGACGCAGGCGCATTGGCAAGAGCACGCTCATAGAGGAATTCGCGGCAAGAACATCTGATCGCTTTATTGCGATCGAGGGGCTGCCGCCCCGAAAGGGCGTATCCGATGCCGACCAGCGTCGCCACTTCTGCGAAATGGTCGCCGAATATGCCGGGAGGGACTATATTCCTGCCGCAACCTGGTCAATCGCGTTCGCGCAACTCAACGAAATCATACCGAATGACGCAAGAACAGTCGTGCTCCTTGATGAAATATCATGGCTTGGCGGCCATTGCCCTGATTTTCCGGGATACCTGAAGGCGGCATGGGACAAACGCCTGCGCAAACACCCCAATCTGATCATGGTCTTATGCGGCAGCGTCTCCACATGGATAGCCGAGAATATACTCGACAGCACGGGGTTCGTTGGACGCGACTCTCTCGACCTGGAGATAAAGGAGCTCTCGTTGTCGGACTCGGCAAAGATGCTGGGCCCCAGCGCCGAAAGACTATCGTCGGGGGAACTGCTCGACATGTTCTCCATCACCGGCGGCGTGCCAAAATACATCGAGGAAATCAAGCCGCAGATTTCCGCCGACGAAAACATCCGCAGAATGTGCTTCCTGCCGCGTTCGCTGCTCTTCCGAGAATTCGACGACGTATTCTCCGCCGTGCTGGGACGCAGGGCTGAAAGCCGTGGCCGCATCCTGCGGATGCTTGCGGACGGGCCGAAATCCGCTTCGGAACTGGCCGCACGTGAAGGCACGGCGCAGAACGGCGCGATATCACAGGCGTTGAAAGACCTGTGCCTGGCGGGGTTCGCCGTACGCGAGAGCGGATTGAACCCCGAGACCGGAAAGCCGCTTCGCCTTGAACGCTACCGAATATGCGACAACTATGCACGGTTCTACCTCCATGCCATCGAGCCGAGAAAGACCGCGATAGAAAACGGGCTTTTCCGCTTCTCGTCGCTTGAACAGCTTCCTGGATGGGACGCTCTGCTCGGACTTCAGTTCGAGAACCTCATCCTGTCGCACATACCCGACCTCTTCTCCTACCTCGGCCTCGACAATTCGCTCGTCCTGTCTGCATCGCCTTTTGTCCGCAAGGCCGGCGCAGGCGGCAGAGGCGTCCAAGTAGATCTGCTTATTCAGACAAGACGTTCGCTGATGGTCGTCGAGATAAAACGGCGTCGGGAAATTGAGCCTTGCATCGTCGATGAAGTGCTTGAAAAGGCAAAGACGCTTCGCAAGATGACAGACGCATCGATACGGACAGCCCTTGTCTACGATGGACATCTTGCCAAGTCCATTCCCGCCGACGGGTTCTTCGACTTCATCCTGCCGGCCTCAAAACTGCTTGGCAGAGACTAAACACTACACGATCCGCCAAGGCTAGACCTGATATACTGATACCATGCAACGCGACACTGCCATACGGATCAACCTCTCCAACAAGACGGGACGCAACATCCTCGCCGGAATCCTCAAGCGGATCAAGGACTCCGACGACTGCACCATCCGCATTGCCAGCGATGCCGACGACTTCCGCCGCCTGTCCGCATCCGCCACGGCGCTGATTGCCGACTCGTCCGCCGACGCCGAGACGGTTCAGGCGGCGGTTGCGGCCGGAAAGCCGGTCGTCCTGCTCAACGACTGGCGCTTCAAGGACCATCCGGCCAATCTCGGGCACATCCGCACGGACGACGGCGAGATCGGCTTCAAGGCGGCCGACTACTTCATGTCCGTCGGAAGGTTCAGGTCGTTCGGCTACGTCCCCGCCTACGCGGAGCGGGAATGGTCGACCAAGCGCGGACGCGCGTTCGCCCATCGGCTTGGGCGGAAAGGGATCGCATGCCGTCCGTTCGTGCACGACGGCAACGATGATCTCGGCGACTGGCTGAAGGCGTTGCCGAAACCCGCCGCCGTGTTCTGCGCGTGGGACGTCGTGGCCGCCGACGTGGCGTTTGCGGCCAAGAAGGCGCGCGTCCGCATCCCCTCGCAGATGGTTCTGCTCGGCGTGGACAACGACGAGACATTCTGCACGTCCGCATCGCCGCAGATGTCCAGCATCGAGTTCGACGCCGAGAACGAGGGACGCATGGCCATCGACCTGCTGCTCAAGATGATGTCGGCGCGGAAAGCAAAGACCGCACGGACAATCTGCTGCGGCACGGTCAAGCGCATCGTCGAGCGCGAATCGACGCGGCCGCCGGCTCCGGCCGCCTACCTGATCGAGCGCGCGACCGCGTTCATCGCCGAAAACGCCACCAAGGGGATTGGACCGAAAGACGTCGCCGCGCACCTCGGCGTCTCGCGCACGCTGCTGGACCTCCGTTTCCGCGAGATGGGAGGCGCGACCGTGGGCGAACTGATATCGGAGCAGCGCCTCGCCGCGCTGTCGAACATGCTGCGCAAGTCAAAAGGCCCGATTGCCCAGGCGATCAAGGAATGCGGCTTCGGAAGCGTCAACCATGCAAAGGCTGTCTTCAAGAAGCGCTTCGGCATGACCATGCGCGACTGGAGACATCCCGCGACTCCAAGGGACTTGTAACGTCAACCGTCACCTCCGCCTCGTGTACTTGTAAAGCCGTTCGTGTTTCTCGCCTACGAGCATGTTACCGACAATAAAGCTTAAATGCCAAGCAATTTCCGCACAGGGATTATGGCATCAAAGAATCCCGTTCCCTCCACGGATGGGGCAAGACTGCCGTCATAGACAAGGACTGGACGAGGCGTCACCCCTGACCGAAGCGGAAGACGGGCGATTTTCCGCCGCACTTCGTCCTCGATCTCGGGGCCGATCTCCTTCTGCCTCTTTATCTCGACAACATATGCAGTCCGCGCGGTCTGGATCAGCAGATCGATCTGGCAACCGGCTTTCTTTCCCGCAACCCCGTTGCGCATATTTCTATAAGGCGCCGCGGATTCGACAATCGCGCCGCCGATGTGGAGATGGGGGATCAATAACATCGCGTTGTTGACGACGAGATTCTCGAACTGCAACCCCATCACCGTCTGCCACTCCGGAAGATTCTCGACCGACAGGTACTGATACGTGCCAAGTGTAATTTCATGTTTATGCGGTGCAAGGTATTTCAGGTAAAAGCGCGTATAATTGTCCTTCAGCCGATATTTTGACACGCGGCCGAGTTTGCCAGTTTCGGGATTGATGCCGACATCGTCGGCTATGAAGCCGCCCTCGCAGAGGGCGCGCAGGTTCGTGGACAGATGCCCGTTGCGCGGAATCCCAAGGCGACGGGAAATCTCCTCTCCCGTCAACGGCCCTGCTCCCAGCGCACCGAGTGAGGTGTCTGCGTCTCGCGAGCAAGCGAAGCCGCAAAACCATCGAGCTGGTCTTGATCCGTCATGTTCTTTTCCGGCGCAAGACCTTCTATCTCAATGTAACACTCCGCGGTCCGGCGCGAAAATTCCCTAAATAGGGTTGATTTCCCGATTCTTCTCCGCCCTCTGCAAGCCACAAGGGAAGAGGTTCGCTTTCTCCAAAGCGAATCTAAATCGTCAAGTAAATCTCGCCTTCCAATGAATTTCTTCACAGTACCTCCTAAAGGATGGCCGCATTATAGCATTGTAAACCATCTCCGTCAATCACAATCGGGCGCGAGTTTGGCATTTTCCAAATCCGCGCCCGCGGACAACTCATATCTAGGGCGCGAATTTTGTATTTTCCAAATCCGCGCCGTGAGGGCGGCGTCAAGCGTGTAGTCCGTCGCACTCGCCAGACTACTGTAGCCGCCTCGTGTACTTGTAAAGCCGCAAGGTGTTCGCGGGAATCGGCTCGTCCGCATCCACTTCGCCGCGTTCGGGCTCGTTCGCCGCGATAAACTGTCCGCCAAACGCCACGGACACTTTCGCCGGCGTGTCGTCCGCGTTCCAGACGAGAATTCCCGTCTCGCCGTTCGTGCAGTCCCAGCGGTTCGCGATAATCTTCGTTCCGCCCTTCACGGTGATTTCTTCGTCTGCCTTGAACGTGCCGGCGAGCAGAATCGCGCCGTGCTTCCGCCTGAAGTCGCTCACGCAACGCAGGTAATCGCGATTCGCGCGCCACGTCTCGGCCTTCATCAGGGAAACCTCGCCGGGCTTGGCGTGGATGTTCACATAGGCGTCCGGTCCCGGCGCCACGCCGCGTTCCACGTAGGCGCGGTCGGCCCGGTAGCGTACCTCGAAGTCGACGCGCAGGTTCGTGACGGCGCACCCGTTGGCGCGCTTGCGCGTGCAGAGCGACGTGTTGTTGCGGTCGGTCATGACCAGCTCCGGGAACGTGTAGAACGTCATCTCCGGATAC
>Ga0310786_10011800_pt1 | contig 10871 bp, 12 predicted proteins | sample AusTroGonzalo_MG_FD_203881 | JGI IMG/M metagenome (GOLD analysis project Ga0310786, IMG submission 203881) | Bovine rumen microbial communities from tropical cattle in Woodstock, Queensland, Australia - Gonzalo_03 (v2) (version 2) | ecosystem: Host-associated > Mammals > Digestive system >...
ATTATATCACTATTATCAATCTGCTTCATAAGTTGCTGAAAAAACCATGTTTCTTCAGTTTGAAAATTATCAGGATCCTGTGCAAAAGATGGTCCCTGCGGTGAATGCTCAGTAAGTCCAAAGAATTCGTCTTCTCCGTTAAATCCTAAAAACTGATATCTGTCAACTTCATAAAAATCAAGTAGTTCATCAACATACTTAGCATTTTTCTTTATAGAATCATATTTTTCATCATAATACCCACTATAAGTTGTTTCAGAAGAAAAAAACACATTGGCCATAGCAACTATACACAAAGTTATTATTGATCCTGAGATCTGCTTGTTTTGGCTCTTTATTCTGTTTAAATATTCTCCACCAAACATAAAAAATGAAGCATAAACAGGAACGGCAAAAATATAATGATGATTATAGTACTGTCCCCCAAGTCCGACACAGAATGATGCAAGATAAATTGCAGCTACTACTTTTGTCGAATGCAGTAAAATGTATTTTGCACTTTTTTTATAAACGGCTATTAATGTTAAAATAACTGCAATTAAGATCATTATCAGTAGTATTTTATTATATGACATAATATCAGATTCTAACATTTGTATATTTCCGGTTTTTTGAATAATTGAACTATTATCACTTAATCTGGTATCAAACATATGTTTTACGTAAATAGTAAAATATGGCTTTAATACTCCAGTTACACCTAAAAAAGTTAAAGTAAAAACAGCTCCTATAATATCAGGTATTAATATTCCTCTTATAAAATCACTAAACTTATCGATGAATAAAAAAGCAGATATTGTGGCTACAACTAAAAAAGGTTCTTTCAGCATTACAGTTAAACTAATATAAAATGCTGTAACCAGCGTTCTTGCTGTTAACATTTTGTTGCTTTGGACGTTGATCATTTTGCGAACCGAATTAATATAAAGCAATGAACAAGCAGTACCAAGTGCTTCAACTTGAAAGCCGCCGGAGCGTTCCTCAACGTATATAGCTAACATTGTGCTACAGAATAATATTATCCAAAAACAAAAGAAATTATATATACATAGTGTTTTGTTATCCTTGTTATATTTGAATATCTCCTTTTTTAAGTGATTATAAATACTTAAACTCGGAACAAACGCAATAATTATAACTGCTATAATACTGCTCCAATTACAGAGTATAGTACTATCAGTAAAATAGAACGATAATGCCGATAAGAAAAATACACCTATAGGTTTGTTTTCATACATTTCAGAATATGGTTTAAGGCCATTGAGCATTCCTCTGCCAACTGCCCAATAAAGCGGTGCATCTGCTGTATATGCATGAGATAATTCATATGATATTACGCTATAAAAAACACGAATCATCACATACATTGCCAATAACATAAATACAAGTAAATATGAATTATCACTTATAAATTTTGATAAATTTTTATTCATCATTAAACTATTATGTTTTTTTACCCTTAATACACCATTACTCAATGATGGCTTTTTTAAATTCATAACTTTTCTCCTGTAAGTTTAATTATTTACGTTCATTATATCATACTTATATTTTGAATGTCAAGGCTCGATATTTTTGAGTCGGGATTGATCAAAATCCGTGTAGTTGCTGCAATATACACTTCAAAAGAATTCGCCATTATTACAAATTTGCATGCAGCCGCCCAATCCCCCCCCTTAAACAAAGCATCCCCGAGCTACTGCTCGGGGATTACACATACTGTTTTACAAATTTTTTGAACAGACATATTCCATGGCAGAAATCTTCATATCAACAAACCAACTTTAATAAGCCAGTTCCCTCGCGGGAGCCGGCTTATTATGTATCCTTTTACTGCTTTTTATCGTGTGCATAACGACTACTTTTACTGCACACACGACTGTTTTGAACGTTATATTCATTGATATCAGCAATCTTCTTAATATTTAAAAAGTGAGTGGTTCCTGAATAATAGAGACGTTGTCGCAGTTGTAATGATACTTTTTATCGGCAGGAACAAGTCCTTCACCGTAATCCACTTGATTAGACTTTACAGTGAAATCACTGAACCAGCCATCTACTACATACATTCTGCGATTTGTATTCTCAGCTCCATAGGGCTGATCCATATAGAGGATATTATTCTCAAAAACTTGGTGATAGCCCCAGCCCTGCACCTGCTCGTGTATCTCAAAAGCAGCTACTATTTTAGGATTGCCGTCTCTGTAACCGGTATTGTCGTGAACATAACAATTATTGCCCTTGATGTCTATGAAACTTCCTGCATAGTTCTCACCTGTCATGCCATCACCATAGAAGGTACAGCCGATTATCTCAGTATCGGTGGTATATTCCTTGATGTCAATATGCTCTGCGGCAACATTTTTAAATGTGCAATCTATCACTTTATTATGATCACATTTGAAGTCAAACTCCGTTTTATCCTTAGAACTGCCTATATAGACGCCTTCACCGTATCCGGGGGACACAAGTCCGGTATCGTGGATATTACATTTTTCTATGGTGCAGTAAGAGCTTCCGTCACGAACAGCTATCGCCTCTGCACCAACAGTGTGTATCTCGCAGCCGGATATTAAGGAATGGTTGGAATTGTCAAGTACTATTCCCTTCTGCGCATTAGTAAATACAATACCTTCAACATTCCAGTAGTCGCCTGTAATGTGCATAACATAACCGTTTTCTGTAGTCTCACCCTTGAATACGGGAGGATTTTCGCTGTCAAGAGCCTTGATGATGATATGCTGCTCTTCTGTGCCGTCTGCCGAGGCCTTCAAGGTCTTTCCCGACAAATCATATTCACCCGATTCGACTTTGATCAGATCACCGGCTTTTGCGTTTTCCACGGCATTATAAAGCTCCTCGGTATTTTGTACTATTATCCCTTGTTCTTCTTCTGAATCATAATATATGGCTTCTATTTTTTCTTTTTCAACAAGCCTTTTTTTCATAAAACAAAGATCAAAGGAATCAAGGTATTCGTCTTTGCTAAAATCAGCGGCTTTCCAGTTTACCAGCTCTGCATCGGGAACTCCCAGCAGCCACTTCTGAAACAACAGAAGATCTGCAACGTTGAATTCACCGTCATCGTTAACATCACCTTTTATAATACCCGACATAAAGTCTGAAAAATAATCGTCCGCTTCTATCCAATTACCTGAGAATAAGTTAATATAAGTGATAATGCTTGCTTCTCCAAGGTTATAGGTCGCATTGTAGCTCTCATGCAGTTTTTCCAAATTTGTTATGCTATCACCGAAAAAACCGCTCACATTTTCAACCCAGAAATGCATTCTATCGCCGACTGCCGCTTTCTGTGCTTCTATCCAATTGCATTTCACAGTAACATCTCCAGCAAGTCCGCCCATGTCTTTAGCAGTGTAGATATCAATGGGGCGAAGTTCTGAAGAAGCTATAAGTTCAGTCAGAAATGTGCCGAACTGCTCTGAAGTAGAATCCTCGTAATAGTAATATGGATTCAGCATTATGGGTTTATCAGGACAGTTTTCCTCTATCGCAGATATATTCGCATTAATATTATTGCTGATTATCAGTGCGATCTCTCCGCCGTCAGTACCGTTACAGGCGTTTTCAAAGTTATAAAAATCGTTTGAATAGTACCAGCCTGCTATCTGATCTCCGTATTCCTCTCCGTAGCGAGACCAGATCTCGGATATAACAGAACTGCTAAGCTTTGAGTTTTTATCGCTCCAGCTCTCATAACTGCTGACATAATCGCCTGTAGAGAAAAGCATTGAATTATCGCTTACAGTTCCAAGCCATACCTTCATATCAGTAGTCTTTGCAGCCTCAAGGGCAGGTCTGATGCTGTCACCGCTGCAGCTCACATCATAGTCAACAGGAGTTTCCAGAGGGAACCAACTGTAGCAATCAAGACCGATGGGCTTGTCCCAGAATGTGTTGACAAACTCACGATTTATACATAAAACAGATGGGATTATCAGTGTATCAAATCCTAATTTCTTAGCATTTCTAAAAGTCTGTTCCCAGTACTCTGTGTCCAGAATACCACAGTAATAGTGCTGTACAAATGTCGAGGTAAAATGAGGAACCGGTTCAAAGGCTGATGCGGATCGTGGTATATTAGCAGCTGCACATACGCACACAGATAATATCAAACTTATAATCTTTTTCATAGCGAAACTCCTCCCTTTTCAGATATCAATGTTCTGCCTGCTTTATGATATAATTGCCCGATTTGCAGGAGCAAATTTTTGATTTGCATATCTGCAAGAGCTATTTAATCAATTATAATGAGTGCTTTTGCATTTATTATATCATATTAATATCATAAACACAAGATGAAATTAATAATCTATTGCTTATTCATCTTATAAAAGGCAGTTAATGCTGCTGAATTCACGGAAGAATATAGTAACGGTACCAATGAAGGTAGCACTTTTATAAATATATATTATCTTAAAGAACAACAGCTCCCTTTCGGGAGCTGTCTTATTATGTAACGTTATACCACCTTTTCGGCGTTTGTATTTCATGTTCATTTCGTGCGCATAACGTCTGTTTTGCTGCGCACACAAATGTAAAACCGTGCTTGAAACGGCTTTCTGTGAGTAATATCTTCCTATTGACATCATTCTGCGGTTATTGTACAATCCCTGTCAAGTACCTTCATCATAAGCTCATTAAAGCGCTCTCTCTGTACAATATTACATACATGACCACATGAAGACATCTGGATCATCCGACCGCATGTGCTCTTAGCTTCGCGTACTGTTCGACTCAGAAAACAGGAGTCAAGCTTACCAGATATATAAATGTTTTCCGGATGATGCTCCCTTTCAAATATCTTACTGAAACGAAAAGCCTGGTTGAAAATATGCATATATAATTTGAATTCCTTTTTATTCAGTGCAATAGCACATTTACGAAAAATACTTCTGCTCTCCTCATTGCGCTTGCCAGGCATAATGATCCAGCTGAAAACATGGTAAACTGCAGTAAATGGAAGTTTGTCACCTATTTTTGAAAAAAGATGAGCACATCCGTGGAGCAATGCATTTACAGTTGCTACAGCCCCTACAAGAATTCCAAAGTCAACATATTCAGGATAAAACGCTTGAATATACTTCACAAAAATCGTACCAAGCGATACTCCCATGAATATAGCACATCGTATTGAATAATGATCGCATACAGCAAGTATTTCTCTGCTTATTGCATCTAAACTTATCTCAAGCTGTGAAAGCTGCAAATTCCCTTCATTATGACTTGGAAGATCGATAGTAAGAACGTTGTAATGTTTTGAGAGCAGCGGCAACTGATATTTCCAAATACGAGAATTTCCTCCGAAACCATGCAGCAGAACGATAGTTTCCGTATTGCCATCCTCGGCAGGATAAAATGTATTATGTAACATCTATATACCCCTCCTACGCGTTTTATATACACAGTGTATTCCTCTTACGACAATTATATCACCGCAAGTATCGCCAGTCAATAGGCTATTTCAGACATTTACAAATTATTTAGATTTTAAAAACAGGTAATATGGTTCTACCAATAATATACAAACAGTATAGTTATTCTTTTTAAATATTAACAGTTCCCTTACGGGAGCATCTCACCCCAGAAAGCTCCTTTCTCTGTACACTTCGTCTATAAAAACGAAGCCTATCAGTGTTCTATAACACTTTGATGTATTTTTATCTAAAATATTATCATAGTTCTCCACATTATGTGTAGAATTAAAAGCAACCATACAAAGTAAAAAATTCATATTGACTTGTATTTTCTATTATGATATACTAAAAAAATACTTTTTCTGACAGAAAAAATAAGGAAATCAAGGAAGAGAGGGATATTATGTCAGCTATAATTGAAATCAAAAACGTAAGCAAAGAGTTCAAAGTTCTCAACAGACACGAAGGACTCAAGGGCAGTCTTAAAGACCTGTTTTCACGAGATTACAAAACCGTCCGAGCGGTGGACAACATCTCAATGACCATTGAGCAGGGTGAGATAGTGGGTTATCTCGGGCCAAACGGTGCAGGAAAATCCACAACTATCAAGATGATGACAGGCGTCCTCGAGCCCACCTCAGGTGAAATACTTGTAGGCGGTAATGTCCCTTATAATAATCGCTCAAAAAATGCTCAGGAAATAGGAGTCGTATTCGGCCAACGCTCTCAGCTATGGTGGGCTCTGCCCCTTGTAGAATCCTTCAAGCTCCTGAAAGACATCTATCGGATATCCGACGAAAAATACGATAGCATACTTGAGCTCTATCGCTCGCTGGTCGATATAGAGCCTCTGCTCCACAAGCCTGTCCGTCAGATGTCTCTTGGACAGCGTACACTCAGCGATATACTTGCAGCTTTTCTCCACGATCCGAAGATAGTATTTCTTGATGAGCCTACAATCGGTCTCGATGTATCAATGAAAGCCAAAATACGTACTCTTATCCACGCACTCAACAAGGAGAAGAACACCACCGTTATACTGACAACTCACGATATGGGCGACGTTGACGCTCTCTGTAAGAGAATAGTTATCATCGACAAGGGCAAAATGCTCTATGATAACGATATCGAACACCTGAAAGGCTTTTTCGGCTCATACCGTACACTTAAGCTCCGCATAGACGGCGATCTTAAGAAACAGGCTGACCAAATACAAAAAGAGCTGCCAGAATTCTCCGTATCTGCTGATGACGAGTGGATATCAGTACTCATTGACGAGGAAAAGGCAAAGGTTATAGACGTTCTCGGAAAGCTTCAGCACTCCTATAATATAAGAGATATGCAGCTTGAAGAGATATCTACCGAAGAAGTCATCAAAAAGATATACGAGGAGGGAGTAAAATGAAGCTAAAAAAATACCTTGCTCTCACACGTGCAGGTATTATAGAGACTTTGCAATTCCGACTTTCATTCGTGGTAATGGTCATCGGAAATCTTCTGTACCTCATAGTGGTATATTTTCTATGGGATGCTATCTATGAATCCGCAGGCACAGACGTAGTAAACGGCATGACATTTTCGGATACACTTATTTACCTTGTTCTGGCTACCGCCCTCTTCAACTTCATGGAGATGTACGCTGTCTGGGAAATAGGCAGAAGTATCCAGTCAGGAAAGATAGTTCTTGACCTTTTAAAGCCTATGGAATACCGAAAGTACCTATTCTGGTCGTTTTCAGGCTCGTTCATTGCAAAGTTCCTGCTGACATTCCTGCCAACATTCATAGCTGTGGCTATAGTTACCAACGGAGCTATCCCATTTGGAATAAATCTGCTATACTTTGTACTTTCCGTTGTCATGGCTGTTTCTATCAACTACAGCATTGACTTCATCGTAGGTACAATTTGTCTCTACACCGAGTCCATATGGGGAATAAACATAATGAAGCAGGTCATAGTTCTCCTGCTTTCAGGCGCAACGATACCACTTGCATTCTTTCCCGATAACCTGAGAACTGTAGTGAACTACCTGCCATTCCAGTCAATATACAATGCACCGCTCACTCTCCTTCTGGACGGTGCTCCAACCGCAGAAACAGTGCTTACAACTCTGGGAACTCAGCTTATCTGGTGCATAATAATGATGATAATCAGCAAGCTTTTCTGGAAGGTATCACTGCGTCAGATAACTGTAAACGGAGGCTGATAACTTATGAAAAGAAATGGTTTGCGCTTCTACGCCAAGATATACTGCAAGATACTGGCTCAGGATCTGAAAAGCAAAATGAGCTACCGTGCAGACTTTATCATCTCCACTATCGGAATGATTTTCACAAATGCGGCTGGCTTTATAAGCTTCTGGATATTATTCAGGAACTTCCCATCTATAAAAGGCTGGAGCTACAACGAAATGCTGTTTCTTTACGGCTTTTCGCTGATATCACTTACTCCTGTGCAGTGCTTCTTCGATAACAACTGGAGCCTGAGACAAAACGTCTACACAGGCGACTTCATCAAATACTGCTTCAGACCAATAAATATGTTTTTCTACTATCAGTCCGAGGTCTTCGATATCAAAGGTCTGGGACAGCTTGCATTCGGAGTTGTAACGCTTATCTATTCATGGACAAAACTCGGAATAGGTTTCACGCCGCTTATGCTGCTGAAACTGATTGTGTTCCTCATAACAGCTTCACTTATCATGATATCACTCCAAAACGCTGCGGCAGCAACCTGTTTCTGGATACAGAATTCATTCTACGTGCTCGATTTAGCGTACCGATTCAGAGACTACGCTAAGTACCCTATAACTATATTCAGCAACATATTCAGGTTCATTTTCACATTCCTGATGCCTATAGCCTTTATCGCCTACTATCCGAGTCTTGTGATACTTCGTCCAGAAAAAGTGCCTATTCTGTCGTGGCTCTCACCTGTTATCGGCATCGCGTTTTTCTGGCTCAGCTATAAAATATGGATGCATGGAGCAAAAAACTACAGCGGTACTGGTTCATAAATGCAAAACGGATACCTTTAAAGGTATCCGTTTTTTTCATATGTATTTATCAATGATACAAGTGTTGTCTTACCTGCATCACTGTCAACAGGTACAATAATTATTCCTATAATAAAAAATCTGCCGTTGTCAAATTAGTTTTTAATTTTGTGAGGGTTTCATTTATCTGTGACAAAGTCACAGAACATATCCTTCTGATAGTGTATAATACAATTGGAGGCGATAATATGAAACGAAAAGCAAAAGTCAATACCAATTTATGTGTTGCCTGCGGCTGCTGTGCAAAAGTATGCCCACGAGCTGCGATAAGCGTTCCGAACGGCGTAAATGCAGTAATAGATGAAACACTCTGTATAGGCTGCGGAAAGTGTGCTGCAGAATGTCCTGCAAGTATTATCACACTGGAGGAGATAAACCATGAAAGCTAAAAAGAAATGGTATGACTACCTGTGGATATTTTCCCTGACTTACCTCATACTCGGATTTGTAAACATACTCTTTGCATGGCTGGGACTTATATGCTTTGCACTCCCCCTTATAATATCAATAGGATGGGGCAATAAATCATACTGCAACAAGTTCTGCGGACGCGGGCAGCTTTTCTCAATGCTCGGCGGTCATTTCGGGCTATCAAGAACAAAGGATATGCCTAAATGGATGAAGTCAAAATATTTCCGCTACGGATTTCTCATATTCTTCTTTGCTATGTTTTTCCTGATGCTCTGGAATACTTACCTTGTATTTGCAGGTGAACGTCCGCTGGGACAGAAGGTAAAGCTGCTGTGGACCTTCAAGGTACCGTGGCACTGGGCATATCACGGAACGTTATTCTCTGAGGGAGTAGCACAGTTCGCGTTCGGATTCTACAGCGTAATGCTCACATCCACTATACTCGGATTTGTTACAATGATACTCTTCAAGCCTCGCTCATGGTGCGTATACTGCCCCATGGGTACAATGACACAGCTCATATGCAAAGCTAAAAACGTGACAAAGTCACAGACAGCGGAAGAATAATAATGTATAATAAAGATACAATAAAACAGAAAGGAAGTATTGATATGGCAGTTTTAAAGGTAACTAAAGATAATTTTGCAAAGGTAAGAGCAAGTGAGAAGCCTGTTCTTCTTGATTTCTACGCAGACTGGTGCGGACCGTGCCAGATGGTCTCCCCTGTTGTTGACGAAATAGCTGAGGAACACAGCGAGTACACTGTCGGCAAGATAAACGTAGACCAGCAGATGGGGCTTGCCGAAGCATTCGGAGTTTCAAGCATCCCTATGCTGGTCGTAATGAAAAATGGTCAGGTCACAGCAAACGCTGTCGGCGCACGTCCTAAATCAGCTATACTTGATATGTTAAAGGGTTAATTCCCTCAGACGCTTTCTGTCAAGTATCCTGACGCCCCTGCGTGAGACCTCAACTATACCCTCGTTAGCGAAGTACTTCAGCATCCTCGACACTACCTCTCTTGCCGAGCCGATGTACTTCGCTATCTGCTCCTGTGATAGCTGGATATTGTCCGAATCTATGCGAATAGCTTCATCATTAAGAAATATGGCAAGTCGCTTGTCCATGCTCATGAATAGTATCTGCTGCATTACCCACATAACGTCCGAAAAGCGTGAAACAGCTGTTTCAAGAGCGAATATCCTTATATCGGGATTGCGTTCCGAGACTTGCTTGAATGCAGGTCCGCTTATGATACAGCATTCGCTGTACTCCTCAGCATCTACAACGACTTCAAAGGTTATTGACTGCAAAACGCATGAAGCCGACAGCATACACATATCACCCTTATGAAGACGATACAAAGTTATGTCCTTGCCGTCCTCTGACATGATATAAACACGAATGCTGCCGCTGCGGACAAAGATCACTCCCGAGCATTCGCTGCCGTTGTGTAGGTTAGTACCTTTTTCGTATTGATGTACCGCAGAATTATCGCAGATATACTTGCGGTCATCAGTTGATATTTTGTCCCAGAATGGGAATAATCCACTATAGATCTCTTCAAACATAAATTTTTCCTTTCGGAGGTAATCCTTATGAAAACTTTGATTATAGGCGGTGTGGCAGGCTGAGCTTCCGCTGCTGCAAGACTTCGCCGCCTTAACGAAAAAGATGAAATTATAATACTTGAACGAGGAGACTACATCGCTTTTGTATTAATCGTCTTTAAAGAAAAAGTAATTCTTCGGATTTAAATTTTGGAATGAATTAAAAAAAACAGTGTGTTTGCTTTGTATGCTGTGTAAACGGCTATATATCGTGGGGATTTTGGTTTATGATATTAACTCAGATTGTCAATAGCATACTGAGCTTCTTCCGGTATAAACTGCTCACCATACTCAGATATCAACTGATCATATATTCCATTTAAGGACATAGCCATTGTTTTTATAATCAGCTACAAGG
>Ga0310786_10011801_pt1 | contig 10870 bp, 3 predicted proteins | sample AusTroGonzalo_MG_FD_203881 | JGI IMG/M metagenome (GOLD analysis project Ga0310786, IMG submission 203881) | Bovine rumen microbial communities from tropical cattle in Woodstock, Queensland, Australia - Gonzalo_03 (v2) (version 2) | ecosystem: Host-associated > Mammals > Digestive system >...
CGTGACCGCGAGCTCGCCGAGTTCGCCGAAAACCCCAAGCGACTCCCCCGCCTCCAGCCTGGCGTCAAGCGCGACCGACGCACGCGGCGTGTGGAAGCCGCGCTCTCCGGTGACAAGCGGGATTGCCGCGACGGACTTCGCGCCGCTTGGATTGCCCCCCGCCGTTACGAACGGCACGTCGCCGCCAGGCTCCATGCTCTTTACCTCCGGCAGCGGGAGCCCGCGCGCGACGACGGCCGGAGCGGTCTGGCGCATCTCCCTTCCGCAGACCGCCTCCCACTGCGTTGCGCCCTTTCTGAAAACCCAGTTCTCCTCGATGCGATCCATGCTACGGGCCAGCCGTATGCCGCAGTCAGATCCAAACGGCGGGGCGAGCCGATGCCAGTTGACGCATCTGCTTGCCTCGGCCATGCGCTCGTCTCGATTCCACGGCTGTGCCGCGCCGGGGCGCGGCGGCCTGGGTGCGCGGGTCGTGGAGAACGCCAGCCCCAAAGTGGCCGCCAGTAGGTTTTCCTCCCCTATGCAGACAATCGCCCGCGAGCCTAGCTTATCCGCACATTCAACGGCAAAGACAGCCCTGTCCAGCGCCGTAGCGGCGCACATCGGGAAGAGGGTGCCGCCCGTGCGCAGGACGTCCGAGAACTCCATAAGCGCCGCGTAGTCGCGGCGCACGGCGTCGTAAAGCGGATTGTCGGTCATCCGGCAACGCCCGCTGCCGGTCACGTCCATGAGCAGCGGAGGCCTCCAGCCGACCTGCGGATATGGCCGCCCGTTGAGCGCGTTGTCCAGATCCCAGCCGTGTTCGACAACCAGGTCTGGGGCATATACGTCCTTAAGCTCGCTCATCAGGCGGCGGTAGCGCATGTCGCGGCCGTGCACGCCCTCGCCGACCAACCAGTAGGCGACGTTGCCCTCCGCGGCCTCCCCGAGCCTGCGCTTCAGGTCTTCCTCCAGCCTGGACCAGTCATCGCACGGCGCGGTGCGGCTCTCGCCGGCCATCTGCGGCTCAACAAGGACGCCAATCCCCTTCCATCCTGCGCCGCGCACGTGCGCATCAAGCTGGGCAAGACATTCGGCGGGCGTCCCGCGCAGGAACGGGAACCTGCCTATGTCGTCCAGCAGGAAGAGAAGGTCCTTCCTGATGTCGGGAAACAGCCCTGCGCGGCCGTTGCCGCCAAGCACCGCCTCCTCGTCCAGATTCGCGCCGTGCCGCGCACCGGACATTCTCCAGCAGTCCGCGCACATTCCGCGCGAAGGCGCACTGCAAGGCAGGCGGCAGCCTGCCAGCATGCCGGCCGCCCCAACGAAAAAACCGCGTCTAGTGAACATATGGACCTCAGACCTTGAAGAACGCCTTGTGGCGGTAGAGAAAGAGCAGGAACAGCCAGCAGGCGGCGATGTAAGCCAAACGCCCGCCCGCCGCCTGCCACGCCTCCGGCAGCAGCCCGACCGTGCCGCCCGCGAAGAAGTTGGCCGCCTTGTCGAAGTCGATGAACCTCTGCGCCATGTAGATCGCGATCGAGTTCATTCCGATCACGCGGAAGAAGAACGTCCATCCCTTCCAGCCCTTGACGTCGACGACCCAGTAGAAAAGCGCAAACATCAGGAACGAATACGCACCGACGGCGAGCACAAACGAACTTGACCACAGGGCCTTGTTTATGGGGCAGAACGGCGCAAGCACGGCCGCCCCAAGCGCGCTGGCCGCGGCCGCGACCAGAAGGCCGGCCGTCTTGCGTCCGCCGGAGAGATCCTCCCTGCGCACCCATTCGCCCGCGAAAATTCCCAGCATGGCCGTTGCGACAGCCGGAAGCAGTCCGGCAAAGCCCTCAGGGTCGAAAAGCGGCTTGTAGGTATGCCCCTCGGTGAGCGTCCTGTCGAGCCAGCAGCCGAAATTGCCGGCGGCCGAGAACGTGTCTGCCCCTACCGCCGCACCCGGAGCCGGTACAAGCCAGAAGAACAGCCACGAGCCGACGAGGAGCGCGGCCGCCACGGCAATGCGCGCACGAGCCCCCAGCGCCAGATACAGCCAGGCAGCGAACATCCATGCGAGCCCTATGCGTCCAAGCACGCTCCAGACCCGGAGGTGCTGGAAGTCGAACGCAAAGAACTTGTTGCAGACTAGGCCAAGAAAGAAGAGCATCAGGCCGCGCCTGAGCGCGACAAGCGACAGGCGCAGCTTCGTCGCGCCGCCCGACAGCCTCTTCGCCGCCGAGAAAGGATAGCTCACCCCCGCGATAAAGAGGAACAAGGGAAAGATCGTGTCCATGAACCTGAGCCCGTGCCATGGGGCATGGTGCATTTGGTCGTAGAGAAACGTCCCGTCGCCCATGCCCAGGGCCTTCGATATGGCTATTGCAAGGGCGCCGCCGCCCATTATCCACAGCATGTCGAACCCGCGAAGCGCGTCGAGGGAGTCAAGCCGTCCGTTCATTGCCGTTTATCCTTTCTTTTCTGTGCCACGTGGGTCACTCTACAATCCGCTTCGAGAACGAGCCAGGCACGAGGGATATGAGATAGCAGACCAGGTAGGACAGCCCCCAGATCAGCAGCCAGAACCACCAGGGCGCGATGGTGATCGCCCCGTACGGCGTCTGCGTGCGGGCAATGTGAAACACATGGTCGAAAAGTATCTTGCCCAGGAGAAGGTGTATGCAGTAGACGCCCATGCAGTATCTCGAGATGAACATGACGGCCTTCGTCAGAGAAGCCGGCAGCCGGTCGAACGGGATGTAGTAGAAAGCCGCCATCACGCCCCAGGCGATAAGCGACATCTTGATCCCCTCGTAGCCGACGACCGATTCAGGCCTCGGAACCACCGGGGCGTATGTGACCCAGGCCGCAAGCCACAGGCCCATCGCCGCGACAGCCAGGCGCATGCCAGGCGACGCGGAGTCAAGGAGGCTCTTAGCGTTGGCAAGAAGCAGTCCGACCCCTGCGTATGGCAGCATCGTGAACACGCGTCCGAGGGGGGACTTCGCCTCGTAAGGCATCCAGTCGAAAAGCCCATGCATGGCCGTAGGCGAGTACTGCACGCTGTAGCCCACGACTATCGCGGCCAGCGCGACGCAGGTTCTCGCCTTCGGCCCGCGGACCAGCCTGAACGCGAGAAAGAACGCCGCCGTCAGCAGAATGAGGTCCGTATGGAACCAGAACTGGGTCAGCGACAGGTGCGCGCTGTGGCCGAAGGCGACCTGCCACAGCAGGTCGGTGAACGAAGCCGAGTAGGCCGGATCGAACCGCGCCACAAGCGACGTGACGAGAAAGCAAACCACCGCCCAGAAAACGAACGGCTCGTAGAGACGCAGGTAGCGTTTCTTCAGCCACGCGAAGTCTCCCGCTTCAAACCGCCTGGCCGTGAAAAAGAACGTCATCGTCATGAAAGCCGGCACGGCAAGCGTCCGCAGCTCCCAAAGCGCCACGTCGACGCCAGTGAGGCTCTCGGGATGGGGCGTCCACCAGAAATGATCCATGACTACGCCGAGCGTCAAGACAATGCGCAGCAGATTTAGCCCAATGTTCATCGTGTTCCACTCCAATTCAAGCCAATGCCCTCGCGTTTCCCAATGGGTCGCACGGAACTATCGGTAGATGAGCATGAGCCCCTTCTTTACGAGGTGCAGTTCCCCGTTGCGGCTGACGATTGTGTAGTTCCTCGACTTGCTGCCTGCGTCAAGTTCCCAGCTCGCGGCTATCGCGTCGAAGCCCGACACGTCCTGGTAGACGCCAGGCAGCGTCACGTCCGCCACGCCGTCAGGCACGTTGCGTACGACCAGAGTGCCGCTCGCCGCAATGACGAAATTCGAGATCGTGCCGCCGCTCGCCGCGTCGATCTCTAGGCAGTCGATCTCGGGAGCCGCGCCCTCGGCGCGGAGCAACGCACCGCCGGAGACGGACACGCTGCCGACGTTCGGCAACGCCGCGGCTGCCGGGAGGGAGGAGGCGACATGGTCGAACTTGAGGCCCTTCGCGGCGCCAGCCGAATAGTTGGCACCGTAGTACCAGGAATCGGCGACCCATTTGTTGCTCACGGTGTAGACGTCGGCGTCGAACAGCGGCTCCCAGTGGACGCCGTCCGCGCTGCCATAGGCGTTGAACACCTTTATGTTGGAGCCGAAGTTCCACTTCTTTTTGCCTTGTGCATGCTGGTCTGTCCAGTTCGTGCTGAACGAGTCGTCGAAGCCGTAGGTCGCACTGAAGTCGATGGCCACTATCTCGTTGCCGCCCTCCGGCAGGCGAGCGTCTATCTTGACGTGGGTGTCGGGATTGTTGAGGTACGGGCGCTTGATTCCGCCAAGCCACATGCCCGTTGTACCAGCCTCGCTGCCGGGATACAGGCTCAGCGCGCGCGCGGTCGACACCCTCTGTCCGTTTACCTTGAAGTCCAGGTCACGGCGCTCGATGTCGCAATACGCCACTTCGTTGGTCCCGAGCCTCGTGTAGTCTGCGCAAACGGTCCTGCATTTTGTGGCCCGGTTGTTGCCGGCGGCGTCGTACAGCGCGCAGGCGGAGAACGAAAACACGGAATTTGCCCATGCGTCGCAGAGGTTGCAGTACGGCAGCTCGCCCCAGTTCTCCTTGAGGACGATCCTGAACCACGAGAACGGCGCGTTCGCCGGTCGCGGGCGCACCACCAGTTCGCCGCCTTCAACCCGCAAGGCGCCGCTGAACGTCTGCTCGCCGCCGATGATCCACTTGCCGGGGCCTCTCTTTACTACCGACAGTACGCCGTCAACGCCGTTGGAGACGTCCATGACCGTGTTGTCTTCGGACGAAACGCCGTCGAGTACGAGCGTCTTCTGCCCGCTGCCGACCGATGAGATGCCGGCTATCGCCATGCGCGCCGACGCGAAGCCGTTGCTCAGGCACCCGACGCCGTCGACGACGACGGGGCGCGTCGCGCAGACGCAGCCGGTCGCGCAGCCGAGCGCAAACGTGCCGACGGTGTTGGTCGAAGCATCGCCCAGCTTGAACTGGTATGGGATGACATGCGCCGGATTGAACTGCTCGCATACGTCGGGGTAGAAGACCGGCGAGCCGAACTGGAGCCCCGTGCCGAACGCACACTTCTCGCCAAGGTCCGCAAGCGTGTCGAAGGCGAGCGTGCCATCCCTAACCGTCACCGCGGAAACGCCTTCGCGCGACGCGTTGTGCCTGAAGCGCCAGGTTCCCGACCCTGTCTTCACGAAGTGCATGCGGTTGGTGTAGGCCCCCGTCGTGTGGACAACGGCTGTGACAGGGCCGGATATCACGCAGGCGTTCGTGTGGGCACCGGCAAGTTCAAGGCCCTGCATCAATTTGCTCGACGTGCTCGTGCCGATCGTCCCAGACAGGACCAGACCCCCGTTCAGACCTCCGTCTATCTTCCCCTTCACGTTGTCGCTCGTCGCGGAGGAATGGTAGACCGTGATGTTCTTGTCGGTGTCCTCCCCCTCGCCTAGATACCGCAAATGCCCGCCGTCCTGTTGGAGATAGATAGTTCCGTCCACGTTCTTGCCGAGCGACGACGGCTGCCTCGTTCGTCCTATCCGCACGACGCCTACGGCGTAGTCCGCCGACGCCTTGTGCCCATAGATGATTGGCGTGCCGGCCATCGTAGAGTTCGTGCTAAGGAGATTCATGTTAGCGCACGTATACAGCCGGGCGGAGCCATAAACGGCCCCCTCGAAGTCGAATGCCGGATACGAAGTGCTTTTGTACTGCGGCATTATACGGGTCTTGGTGTCGCTGCTCCCCGTCGGCGACACCATCGTTCCCTTGCCGGTCAGCTTGTTGAGCCAAATGGCCGTGTTCTTCGGAATGATGTTGGTCGCGGATTCGGCGAGGTTGAGGTTCCTCAAGGTAAAGTAGTAGTCCCCCGAGCTTGCATTATCAACAGCAAACATCTCAAGCGTTCCGCCTTGCACGTCGACATTCACGTTGTAATCCTTGTTGTTGGTCGCGCTCGAATCTGGGCTTACCCTGTCTCTCGAGGTGAGCTGCAGCGTTCCCGTGCCCCTTACGACAAGCGTACCGGGGCCTTCAACTGCGCCAGCGAGCGCAAACGGCTCCGCCGCATCGCCGGTGTCGATCTCGACGCTGCCGTTCGTCTCCAGCCGGACGTACTTGATCGCCGCGAAGCCGGCGAACGTCGTGGAGTCGACCTTCACGGGGACCTTGACGACGACCTTTGCGTTGGAGGGATTCTCCGGCGCCGAATTGCCGACGTAGCTCGAGTCCGAAGTCCAGTCTACCACCGTGCCAGACATATCCGCATTGATTTCGTATGCGTCGTAGTCCGCATGGACGGACATCGACAGCGCCGCGGCAACGGCAGCGCCAAACATTTTCGCCTTCATTTTATGCATGTTCCTTTCTCTTTCGACGACTAGGGATTGCAAAGCCATTTCTCCTTGTTTCCACTATTTCTCGCACGGGCCGACGAGGACGACGCGGTCAAGCCAGCAGTCGGACTTCTCCGCCTTCGCCCCCGGCGAGTAGGCGGGCCCCTCGAACTTCATTGATGCGTAGAGATCGTACTGGGGGAGCTCGCCTGGCGTGTGGTACGCTCCGAGCCTAACCTGCAGACGAGTGTCCGGTCCGGCCCAGAAGAGGCAGTCGCGGGACGGAATCGTCACTCGCCCAAGCTTGTAGAGCTTGAAGCGACCCGGCTCGATTTCGTCCTTGCCGAGATTGCGCGAGATGATGTGCCGCTTGTTAACCATGTCCGTAAAGCCGATCGGATGCGGCCGCGTCAGGCGGTCCTGCTCCGTCCAGCATATGTCGTGGATCGCATATCCCATTGCGGCGGCGACCATATTCTCCCGCACGACCTTGCCGCCGTTGGACGGCTTGGGGAAGACCTGTATGACGCGCGCACCGGCTGGGATGTCTATCGCGTCCGGCAGCGGCTTCGGCTCGCAGACCGCCTGCTCGTAGCGTTCCTCAAGGGCTCTCAGGACCCACTGTCCGTAGCGCTCGCCAACCGCTTCGCCTCCCGGCAGGGGGTAGCGCCGCCGCATGGCCTCGCCGATCGTCGAGCGCACCCTGTCGGCGACCGCCTTGGCCGGGGGCAGCGCCCCGGGTGCGCCGCGGACTATCGAGCGGTAGTGTTCGAGCGTGGCGATGTCGAGGCCGACGCGGCACTCCCTCACGCGCTGGAGGACCGCCGCGCTGCCAGCGACTTTTCGCTCAGCCCGGTCGAAGAGCGCGTTCCAGCGCAAGATGTTCGCGTCCGTCAGCACGTCGTTGTTGCGCCCTCTCCAGGAAAGGTACGCCGGGTATGCCTCGGTCGCCTTGTCCAGCTCCTCGGCGAACGCCATCAGGTCGGCGGAGGCGCCTTCGTAGTAGAAGTCGCCGAACTCGCGGGCGAGCGCCCAGGCGTCGGCCTTCGGGTTGCGGTAGAGCTGCGCCAGGACCCACGTCTCGAGGTCGGCGAAGTTGACGCCCTGGTGGGTGCATACGTCGTGCTCGTAGCAGGCGCCGCCTATGCCGCACTCGAAGGCCAGCCGCGTATCCGTGGCGAACCTGCGCAGGGCGAAGTACGGCGGGAACTCGTTGGCCTTGCAGAAGTTGTCGTACACGATGGGGTAGTACCACAGCCACACGCCGTCCGACACCTTGCACCAGTCTCGCAGCGTCCGGTAGCTCCATTCGTTGTTCGGGTGCAGGAAGTCCTTAGACATGTCGTTCTGGATCGGCGCGAAGATCGGAACGACGTTGGATGCGAAGCGCAGCCCGTTCGTTGGCGGAATCTGGCTCTGCTCCTTGCGGTACGCGAGGAAGTGGACCTTTGCCTTGGGGCAGTCCCTCGCCATCCTCTCGCCGAGTTCGGCGAGGTACTCGAAGTACGCGCCGCCGGCTGCCCCCGTGCGGGCGGCCGCCGCCTGGCAGTCGGCGCAGTCGCAGAACGTCCCGGGGGCGTCGTTCGCGGAAAGGTCGTAGAACCCCTCGCCGCCGTTATTCGCCGCGTTTTCGAGGAACTTCCGCGTCAGCTCCCGCCTAAGCCCCGGGTTCGAGAAGCAGAGCTGACGGTCAGGCACGCGGCATTTCTTCTGATCGCTGTAGGTGAACCACTCCGGATTGGCGGCGAATATGCCCTTCAGCTCATTTTTCGGAATGTAGAACTTGTACAGCGAGTGGATGATCGGGGCCCTGAAAGTCTCCGCCGAAACGAGCTTCCCGACATAGTCTTTCTGGGACGGCGTGAACGTGGTGAAGTTGGACTTGGAGACGTTGATTCTGTTCCTGTAGAGGAAAAGCATGCTCTCGGGGTGGTATTCCGGGAAACCGTCGGGGCCGATCAGGCAGCGACGGCGAAGGGCCGGGGGCGGGATACGCCTCAGCCCGTCCATGGGCCGGAACGAGTCCCTGCGCGGCGCGAGCGTCTCCCCGCAGGCGGCGTACCACCTCACGCCAAGCTCCCTCTCGAGGAACTCGTAGACGGCGTACGTCGCGCCGCGGGCGCCGCCGCCTGCGAGGTAGACCGTGCCACCCTCCACAAGATACGCGCACTCCTCGTCGGCAAAGGGCCTGCCGCCGGACGTCTTCTCCACGGCGCGCTTCGTCGCCACCTCGAAGGCCGCTGCGCCGCGGCCGCGCTCTATCGGCAGCTTCCGCCCGAGGCACTTCTCGAGGTGCAGCTGCAGCTCCTCCGCGGCAAACACGTCGGGCAGCGCAGCCTGCGCGTCAACGACGATTGCGTCGGACGACGCGCACGGACCGACGAGAACGACGCGGTCAAGCCAGCAGTCGGACTTCTCAGACTTCGACTCCTGCGAATAGGCGGGGCCCTCGAACTTCAGCGACGCATAGAGGTCGTAGGCCGGCTCCTCGCCGGGCGTATGGTAGGCCCCGAGCCTGACCTGGATGCGCGTGTCCGGCCCGACCCAGAAGAGGCAGTCGCGCGACGGGATCGTTATGCGCCCCAGCTTGTACAGCTTGAAGCGGCCGACCTCGATTTCGTCCGCCCCGATCTTGCGCGAGAGGATGTGGCGGTGATTGACCTCGTCGGTCAGGCCAAACGGCCGCGGACGGGTCCTGTGGTCGGATTCCTTCCAGCATATGTCGTGGACGGCATACCCCATCGCGGCGTCTGCCACGTCCTCCCTGACGACCTTGCCGGCGTTGGACGGCTTGGGGAACACCTGAACGACGTGCGCCCCGGCGGGAACCTCCACCTTGTCCGGCAGCGGCTTCGGCTCGCAAACCGCCAGGCCGTAGCGCTCCTCGACGACGCGCAGTACCCTCTGCCCGTAGCGCTCGCGCACGGACTCACCGCCCTGCAGGGGATAGCGCCGCAGCACGGCCGCTTCGGCAGTCGCGCGCACCCTGTCGGCGACCGCCTTGGCAGGGGGCAGCGCCCCCGGTGCGTCGCGGACTATCGAGCGGTAGTGCTCGAGCGTGGCGATGTCGAGGCCGACGCGGCACTCCCTCACGCGCTGGAGGACCGCCGCGCTGCCAGCGACCTTTCGCTCAGCCCGGTCGAAGAGCGCGTTCCAGCGCACGATGTTCGCGTCCGTCAGCACGTCGTTGTTGCGCCCCCGCCACGGGAGGAATACAGGGTAGTCGTCCGTCGCCTTGCCCAGCTCCTTGGCGAACGCCATGAGGTCGGCGGAGGCTCCTTCGTAGTAGAAGTCGCAGAACTCGCGGGCGAGCGCCCAGGCGTCGGCCTTCGGGTTGCGGTAGAGCTGCGCCAGGACCCACGTCTCGAGGTCGGCGAAGTTGACGCCCTGGTGGGTGCATACGTCGTGTTCGTAGCAGGCGCCCTTCAGCCCGCACTCGAAGGCCAGCCGCGTGTCGAGCGCGAACCTGCGAAGGCCGAACGAGGGAGGGAACTCCGGCACCTTGCTGGCGCAGTCGTAGGGAACGGGGTAGTACCACAGCCAGACATTGTCGGCGACCCTGCACCAGTCGCGTAGCGACTCGTAGCTGCCGACGTTGTTCGCATGAAGGAAGTCCTTCGACAGGTCATCCTGTATCGGCGCGAAGACAGGAACGACGTTGGCGGCGAAGTGCAGCCCGTTCGTGGGCGGGAACTGGCTCTGCTCCTTGCGGTACGCGAGGAAGTGGACCTTGGCCTTCGGGCACTCCCTCGCCATCCTCTCGCCGAGTTCGGCGAGGTACTCGAAGTACGCGCCGCCGGCTGCCCCCGTGCGGGCGGCCGCCGCCTGGCAGCCGGCGCAGTCGCAGAACGCTCCGGCGACGTCAAGCGCCGAAAGGTCGAAGAAACCCTCGCCGCCCTGCGCGGCGACATTGGCAAGGAACCGCCGCGTCAGCTCCTGCCGCAGCCCCGGGTTCGAAAAGCAAAGCTGGCGGTCGGGCACGCGGCACTTCTTCTTCTCGCTGTAGGAGAACCACTCCGGATGCTCGGCGAACAATCCCTTCTCGCCCCGCGCGTCCTTAGGCGGGATATAGGTGAACAGCGATTCGATAATCGGCTTCTTGAAAGTCTCGGCAGTGACAAGCTTCCCGGCGAGGTGCTTGCAGGGCGGGACGAACGCGGCGAAGTTAGACGACGAGACGTTGATCCGGTTCCTGTAGAGGAAAAGAATCCCCTCCGGGTGGTACTGGCGGAAGCCGTCGGGGCCGATCAGGCAGCGACGGCGAAGGGCGGGTGGCGGGATACGCCTCAGCCCGTCCATGGGCCGGAACGAGTCCCTGCGCGGCGCGAGCGTCTCCCCGCAGGCGGCGTACCACCTCACGCCAAGCTCCCTCTCGAGGAACTCGTATACGGCGTACGTCGCGCCGCGGGCGCCGCCGCCGGCGAGGTAGACCGTGCCACCCTCCACAAGATACGCGCACTCCTCGTCGGCAAAGGGCCTGCCGCCGGACGTCTTCTCCACGGCGCGCTTCGTCGCCACCTCGAAGGCCGCTGCGCCGCGGCCGCGCT
>Ga0310786_10011802_pt1 | contig 10870 bp, 8 predicted proteins | sample AusTroGonzalo_MG_FD_203881 | JGI IMG/M metagenome (GOLD analysis project Ga0310786, IMG submission 203881) | Bovine rumen microbial communities from tropical cattle in Woodstock, Queensland, Australia - Gonzalo_03 (v2) (version 2) | ecosystem: Host-associated > Mammals > Digestive system >...
TTGAAACCTATTTGGCAGAGGTTCGAAAATTCGGAGGATGTTTTGTCTTGGGAACTCAAATGGTTTCGCAATTAAACAGAATTTACGGATCAGAAGACGCTCGCACCATCATCGGACAATGCGGAACGAAAGTCGTCATGAATGTTCCTGAGCCGATTACAGCCAGATATATGGGAGATTTCCTCGGCAAAAAAGAACAGCTGACCGCTCAAGAATCCATTTCTTACGGTGCAAACACAATCAGAGACGGAGTGAATCTTTCTCAACACAAAGAAATCAGGGATATTGTTTCAACAACCGAAATCATGAATTTGAAAATCGGGGAGGCTTTTGTTCAATTTTCGGGACTGGAAACCGTTGGAAAAGTACAGTTTAAGTATCACGAAGTAGATATCAAATTGAACGGAAAATCCATTCTGATTCATTATGCAAAAACTCACAAAAAGCTTTTGGCGTTAAGTTGCTTGGGCGGATTTCTGATTGTTTGTTTCCTCACCAATCTCGTAATGCACTCACTTTTGATGTCCAGTATATTCGCTGCCATCGCTACTGGAACATTACTTTGGCTTATCATAGATACCTTTAATGTAAACATGATGAGCGATCTCAAAATATTCGGAGAGATCATTCCCTCCGAAAAATACCAAAACAAATATCCGCAATTGTTCGGAAATTATCTAGAAATTGCAGATTTGAAACTTTCGGAGAAAGCTTTTAATTATCCAATCTTTCTGTGGAGTTCAAACGAAGAACTTTACTTTGAAAAAATACTCAACAAGGCTAGGCGAAAACAAATTCCAACACTGATTTTCGAAGAAAAAGACGACTTGCTCAAAAAATTCTCAAAACCAGAAGATATTACTATCGATTTTTCTTCTGATGAAGGATTTGGCTGGGATTTCTGCAAAGACTTCAAACAAAATCCTAAAATTGCAGAATATATCAACCTTTGGACATCGGTAGATTGTCGCGATTATTTGGAGTGTTTTAAAAGAAGTAAGATGGAGAACTCTTCTTTGTTTTTAAAAACTCTGTGTTTTGCAACTATAGATACCGTCGAAGAGGTTTTAGAGGAAATGTTCTCTAATATTTCATTAGAATTAACACAAGTTCGATCTGCTATCGCAAAAGATTTTGATTATCTGTCTGTTATCAAAACCAAACAGAAAAACTTAGCATTGTCTGAAAATACAGGAATAGTTTGGATTCAAAACGTCTCTCCCAAACTCAGCAAGTTCATTTTGGAAACCGCACCCAAAAACGCTTTATGTTTAGTGAAACAAAAAAACAGTCATAGCATTAAAAGGTCTAAAACAATTGTATTGAACTCCAGCTTCAATGAATTCCATATCCGATTTGATGGCTCATACATCTCTCTGAACAGTAATGACCAGCAAGTCGCGGAGCTTTTCGGAAAGACCTCGATTACGGACATTGTATTCGCGAAAACTCGCTACACCAACACTAATTATCCAGCGGTTTCGGAAGAAAACTTAAACGACAACATTTTTAAATATTATGAAAAAGACGAGATTTGCGAAATTAAATGAGCTTCGCTGAATTAGCGAAGCTCTGAATCCTAATCATAGAAAGATTTTACGTGAGTAATTTACCTTACCGCATCTTTCAGCGTCTTTCCAACTTTAAATTTCACAGTTTTCGTGGCTGGGATTTCCATCATCTTGCCCGTCTGAAAGTTACGAGCTTGCCGTGCTGATCTCGTTGCTACTGAAAACGACCCGAATCCCGGAATTACTACATCTTCTCTATTACTCAATTCTGACTGAATTGTCTCAATTATTGAATTTAAGCAACTGCCGACATCTTTTTGAGATAACCCGCAATCTTCTGCGACCTTATGAATTAATTCTGTTTTAGTCATTTTTCCCTCCAAATCCCTTCTAACACAATAATGCTCAAATGTAACACTGATTCTTCTGATATTTCAACGTTTATCTCTCCAATCCGAAGTCTTTTTGTTTAGAAACTTCAAGATCTATTTGGTGTTGCTTTTGCAAAAACTGACTTACGTGGATTTGTTTTAAATCAACATTTTGCGCTTCTTGAGAATTACCATCGATTTTAAACAGAGCCTCTTGCATAAGGTTTTTGTCATTCAAGACGGTAATATTTTCTTCCTTAATATGCTTGGATAATTCCGAGGCTTTTCCCTGCAACTGTTCTGTTGACCAAGGAGTTTTTAAGTCTTTATTTGATTCTTTCAATACCTCATAGCACAAAGCTTGTTTGATGCAATCGTTCGCTCGCTCTGCACTGATTGGTTCTTTGCTGTCTGTTTGATATTTATCCGCAATCATGCTCGCGTGTTCAGCGATTCCGTAATTAAACGGAACATCCAATTTGCAGTGCTTTATGTAATCTTTGACCATTGCATGATTGATTTGAAAACCATAACCATACCTTCTTGCATGAGCTTCTGAGTTCATCTGATACAAATCCATTCCCAATTTTTTCCGAGAACGTTCTAGCACCATTTCAGGAGAACGATATAACTCATTTCTGTTTACTTCTTTCGCCATCCCATCTATTTTTTCAAGAAATTCACGCTGTGTTTTGTCTGCATAATTCAGTTGTTTTTCCATAGTTTCTTTGGACACAAACGAATCTTTTGCTGTTTCATTGATAAACTCTCGATGTGCTTTGCTGTCAGCTAGAATCTCCCGCGCTAACTCGTTCCTTTCCTCTCGAATCTTGCAATATTCCGCGTATTTTTCATGTTGAGTTATGTTCTGCGATTCTTGACGCATAGAGTTCAACAAATCGTGAGCATTCTTCGAGACTTGAACATATTCTGCAACTCGATTCTTAGCCTCAATTTCGAGGTTACTCAGCGGACGCTCTTTCAATTTGCACTGGATTTCCAACTTTTCTAAAGTCAGCCCTTGTTGATCCAAGTAAATCTTGTGATTCGCGTAATCTTTCGCGATTTCTTTCCCGAGTTCAGTCCGTCTTTCATTGATTTTTGAATAATCTTCCCAAGTCGCTTCGCCTTTGTTGATGTCCTTCAAAACCGAGATTCTTTCCAACGATAACTCGGTGTATTCTTGGACTCTTTCGCGGTATTGATTGCTTCCGCCCGCGTAATCTTGGACTAAATCCTTTTGATGATATTTTGACAAGCTCGACATCAAGGATTTCATGTCTCTAAAATCAGAATTTCTGTAATATAAGTCGACATTTTCGCGGTGCCGAGTCATTGCGACGTAAGTGTTTTTCGCGTCCATGATCGGGTTCGCGACGACTATCGTGTTGTCGTAGGTCTTTCCCTGAGATTTCGTGATTGTAATCGCATAGGCGTGGTCAATTTTGTCATAAGATTTCGTATCGATCTGTTTTTCGAACTCGCCAGATTCGCACGATTTTACAGTCAGAATTCCGTTCTCAAACTTCTCGACAGTTGCTGTTTCGCCGTTTTTCACATCGAAAGTTTTGTTGTTTTGCGTGAAAATAATCTGATCGTTTTTCGCGAAAGATTTCTCTCCGAAACTGAACAGATTTTCGCCCAATTCGCCGTTTGCTTTTTTCAAATTTCGGATTTCAGAATTGATTTCTACGCATTCTTTTTTCGTTGTGCAAAGCACTGCGGCAGAGCCGATTTTCTCGATTTCCAGGAACTTTTCAGCAATCTGTTTTGCGTCCGTCATTTCGTGAATTTTTCCGTGATGTTCGTAAATAGACAGAGCTTTTGCCGTGTTCAATTTCGAGAATTCAACGCTTGCTTCCTTCTGCCAATCAGCGTTTTGTCGGCGGATTTCATCCAGACGCCCTACCCTATCTAAGTTACTCAAAGCTGCACGGAAACAGTCTCCGCTGCTAATCGGTTTGATCTGATTGTCGTCCCCGACCGCGATAACTTTCGCCCCTGTTTTTCTTGAAAACTCAAGAATGTCGTGCCAGTCGTGAGTTCCAACCATTCCCGCTTCATCCACGATTATTATATCGTTCGATTTCAGATCGGTTTTCTCGAAATTCTTCAACTGAACATACCAATCCAGCTGTTTCAACATTCCTTCCGACAAAATTTCGTTGAAGGACAAGAACTTTTCGCGCGCTTCCTCGAATAACCTTCTCTGATGCATCCAACTCGCGATTGTTCCGCTTTCAATGTTCGCTTCACGCCCCAGATTTTCAGAAGCGACAGCCGACAAACTCATCCCGATAACTCGCGCTCCGCTGTTCTTGTAAATCTCGGCAACAGCCTTCATCGTAGTAGTTTTCCCCGCCCCTGCTTTCCCGATCAAAACACTTAAATTTCGGTCGGATATCAGAGTTTTTACCGCATTTCTTTGCTCTTCGTTCAAGTAATCATACTTGTTCAAAACCCTTTCAATCACTTCCCCACTGCACTGAGTTTTCGCATCCTGATTCGCAATTTTTTCAAATTGATTCAGAACATCAGACTCTAACTTTTGATATCTTTCGCCAGTGTAAACAAACTCGCCCTTCGCGTTCTCTCCGACATATTTTGCGTTCTCCAAAACCTTCTCAAAAATGCCCTCAATTTTAGTTTCGTCGAACACTCTTTTGTTCAATTCCCGCAAAATATCTTTCTGCGTAAAAACCGCTTTTTTCTCGTTCAGACAATCCAAAATTATGTTCGGATTCGCTAAAATCTTCTTTTCGTTTTCTTTGAAAATCTCCAAATTCTCCTGAGCGATTCTGCTGTCCGTTCCGATGATATCGGCATACCATCCGCGGTGCTTTGTCGCCTCTAAATCGATGCCTAAATCCGCAAAACTTTTCTCGTTTATCCTCTCGCTGAATCCTTCTCTTTCCAAAAATCTGTTCGCAAGATCTGCCCACAATTTCCGCGTTTCTATCGCAGCTCCTCTGGCGCAAATTTCGCGATCTTTACGTTTTTGAAATTCTCCGTTTTCGTCAATTGCGCGCCGAGTTGTAATCAAGTGCGCGTGCAAATTTCCCTCTTTTTGATGAATCGCATAGGTGGTAATTAATCCTCTCGACGTAAACCGAGTATTGATAAATTCTTCCAAAAGTTCCTTATTCGTTTCTACTGATAATTCGTTTGGCAATGCCACAACAATTGTACTCGCTGTCTGCGCTGATGATTTGTAATTTTCTCGCGTTTCTTCCGTTTTGAAATGTTCCTCGGCATAGCGATCCTCGAAATTTTCAATCGCATTCCAAACGCCAATATCTCGATATTTGCTGTTTTCGGGAAACAACGTATTTGTTACCGCAACCTCTCCTCCCTTTTTACTAAAATCGGCTATTTTCGCTCGGCGTTCTTCATATAACTTTTCGCCGCAGATATATGCGGCAGATTGCACAGAACTGCGTCCCGTACTCCTACTCACAAATCCATGGTGAACATGATATATCGCCACAAATCACCTACTCTACGCCGTAGGCTTATACTAGCACATTTGAATTTAAATTCAATGTGTGCAACAGTGCACACTCTCATAATTTCATTATGTTCGTGACTGCGGATGATCTACTTTTATTATCATAATATGTTTTCAGTATCTTTGATTTGTGATAGACTTTCGTTGTTGGTTTGTAGTGAAATTAAATTAGAGGAATTAATGAAAAACGCTAAAAAGCTTCAGCAAATTAATCAGAAAATCGCGGAATTAAAGGTTTTACAACAAGAATTGGAAACCGATTTTGTTAATGATCTCTCTAAGCAAATTTCAAAAATCATTCTTAAGAAAAATCTGTTTAATATCGAGAAATCGAAAATTTTAGAATGCGTTGAAAATGCTTTCGATGAGCTTTTTGAAAAGAATCAATCGGAGTAAAAATCACTAAAAATGACCGACTCGATCAAGAAAACTAAGATCAAAATCAATCGATTATTAGCTCAAAAAGCCGCGCTCCAACATAAAATGAAAAAACAAGAAAACAGCAAAAGAAAAGCAAGAACACGAACACTGATTCAGCTTGGCGGACTTCTTGATTTAACCCCGTTATTGGCGATTTGCAAAATCGAACTCGGCGAAGATTTGCAGCTTAATCACCCCGACAAATCTGCAACTTTGCTTGGAATCCTCTCGCATCTTTGCGACCAACTCCCTGAATATTTTACCGATCAGGATTTAGCGAAATTTAAATCTGTCGGAGAAAATTTGTTGAAGAAAAATCGCTAAACTGTTTTTGATAACCTGTATTTCTCCATATTCTCGTAAAGATAATTTATAAAATTTTTATGATAACATACAGCTCCATATTCTGCTTGTTTTTTGTAATCAGTTAATTCTATACCCAGATTTTTTAGATACTCTTGAAAAAATATAGGTTCTATTGTACTCAATCTTTCCCGCCGAATTTTAACATCTTCTATTTCCTCCATTATAATTAACTCTTCATGATACTTTTCAACACTACAAATAATATCTTCAAAAGTCGTTTTTCATTATCCAAATCAAATAATATGATTGATATTCCAATTTGTACAAATAAATCGGTTCTATCTAATGAAATATATTTGATAAATTTGTGCCAATCACATTCTTTAATTTTTATCTCGTCTATGAAATATTCAACTCATTTATCAACAAACGCCGTAAAACCTCGTACTTGAGGGCGAGGATATAAGGCGAGAAAGGATTTAACCGGGTGATCGTTGATTTTCGATATACTGACGGAGAACAGAGATAGGAGCACCGCCGCAACTGCCTGCGAAATAGCTGGGAGACCAAAGGGAGCCAGCCCATAATTTGCTTTGAATAGAGGGATATTTTCGTTTTTTGATTAATCTGCTGGAAACGCCTTTTAGGCTATTAACCAAGGAAGACACAGAAAATTTTGGAGGGTAATTGACAAGCAAATGAACATGGTCATCTTCACCTTCAAATTCAACCAATTCTGATTCAAAATCGGAGCAAACTTTTGCAAAAATCAGTTTAAGCTCATCGAGGATTTCTCGAGTAAAAACTTTTCCACGATATTTGGTAACGAAGACCAAATGGGCGTGCATCTTAAAAACACAATGTCTACCGTGTCGAACATCATTGACATTTTCCATAGACCAAGTATAATCACAGCATGCAGATAAAGCAAGCGTATAAGTATCAGCTTCGACCAAAAAAAGAACAGGAAAACACAATGAAAAGGTTTTCCGGATGCTGTAGGTTTCTGTGGAATCGAGCGCTAGCCCTGGAAAAGGCAAGTTACGCAAAAGAAGAAAAACGCTTAGGATACTACAAATTAGCCGGACTTTTAAAAGACTGGAAAAAGGAAGAGGAAACGGAGTTTTTAGGAGAAGCACATTCTCAGATATTGCAACAAACATTGAAAGATCTAGATCGAGCGTATAGGAATTTTTTTGCTAAAAGAGCAGAGATTCCGAAGTTTAAAAGGAGAGGGATTCACGATGCTTTTCGATATCCACAGGGATTTAAAATAGATGAAGGGAACAGTCGGATATTTCTGCCAAAGATAGGTTGGATACGATACAGAAATAGTCGGAAAATAGAAGGAGAAGCGAAACAAGTAACGGTATCGTTGTCTGCGGGGAAATGGTATGTTTCGATACAAACAGAAAGGGAAGTTGAAGATCCGAAACATCCGAGTGAAAAAGTCATTGGGATCGATATGGGAGTAGCACGATTCGCGACACTATCGAACGGCAGTTGCATAAAACCATTGAATAGCTTTCGGAAACAGGAAAGAATTTTAGCGAAATTACAGAGGAGGCTATCTAAGAAAATAAAGTTCTCGAACAATTGGGAGAAGCAAAAAAGAAAAATCCAAAAACAACATCAAAAAATAGCGAATGTGAGAAAGGACTTTCTGCATAAGGAAACGACGAATATAAGCAAAAACCACGCTATAGTCGTTGTGGAAGAACTACAGATAAGGAATATGTCACGTTCAGCATCGGGGACATTAGAAAATCCCGGAAAAAATGTACGAGCGAAAAGCGGACTGAACAAATCTATTCTGGATCAAGGATGGTATGAGTTCAGACGTCATCTGGAGTACAAGATGAGATGGAGAGGAGGAGAATTGCGGACAGTGGCGCCGCAGTTCACGAGCCAGAAATGCAGTTGCTGTGGAAAAGTGGACAAAGCAAGCCGGAGGACGCAGTCGAAATACAAATGCACGAGTTGCGGATACGAAGCGAACGCAGATCACAATGCAGCAATAAATATATTGGCGGCTGGGCTAGCCGTGACAGCTTGTGGAGCAAGCAAAATGCTTGCTATGAAGCAAGAACCCACCTGTGGCAGACTTTGTTAAGAATTCTGTCGATAGGAATCCTCTTCCTTTAGGGAGAGGTGGAGGTCAATGATTACGTCAGGATTGTTTCTTTTACCAAGCTCAAGAAAAGGAGAAGCATTCTCCCCTTTTCTTTAGTATTCACTGGGAATAAGCAGTGTATATCTTTCGTAATCTTTTATTAGAAAGAATGAATATTCTCCTTCAGGTAAATCCATGTACGGAATATACTGAACTATCACATCTTTTTTGATACAGTCTTCTTCTCGAATGATTTTAAATATGCTCTTTTCTCCTTTAGCCTGAAGTACGATCTTGAAAAAATAGTCATCTATCTTCTTCAGGTCTGGAATATAGCTCCCGACAACATCAACAAACCAATGCGCTTTTGCTTTGTCACAAAATAATTTAATTCCATCCGTATAACAGAAATTTGCGAAATACCGTCTCTTCCAGAGACAACAGCTCCCTGTACACATATTCATCAAATTTGTTAACTCCTCATATGTAGTCATATTAAACTCCTCTTTTAAAGCACGCTCTCTCAAAAATCACCATTTTTGTTCCGCAAGAGCGAAGCGGAACAAGCGTATTTCCGAGAAAATCAAGAAAAGCGCAGCGGTTCACAATGACAACACGGGAGCGACCGAAGGCGCGAACGGAGCGGGCAGGAAATTGTGAATTTCGCAGGTTTTCTCTATACGCGCAAATGTTCGCTTCGCTTTTCGGAACAAAATTTCCTCATTTACGAAATTCCCTGAATTTCTACCGCTTAAATTTGTTAATTCTGCCACTGAAATTGATAGTTTTTCTGATTAAATTTGTTAGTTCTGCCATTGAATCCGCAGAACTCTATCAAGGAGCAAGACATCAGCTTCTGACGCGCTATGCTTGTCACCATCCGAATCTTCTGGCATATCGTTGCTGCGCAAACTTGAAGATTCAGAGGTAAAAACTTCTTAACGACAGTAAAATCATCGAATTCCTAAAAAATAAGCGACTGTCAATTGTAAGTTTGTTTCAAAAAATTCTTACTTACCGTTCAATTTCCCAATGACCCGATTTGTTTGACCCTACACGTTTGATAAGCCTTTTTGCTTTTAATGATGCCAAAGTTCTGTTAATTGTCCGAAGTGACTTGTTGGTTTTCTCTATTAAATCCGAAGAGGTATATCGGGGATTTTTCATCAACAGTGAAAGTATATTCTCTTCTAAGGTGTTTATTGTGCCATTTGTAGTGCCATTTATTGTGCCATTCGATTCTTCAGCATTACGATCTGATCTGGAAAACTCTATTGTGAAAACGGAATCATCGTTGATATAGGAAATTTCAATATTTTCCTTTCCACATAAGGAATAGATCTTTCTGAGTCCCGAACCAAAGGTCTCTACGTCTTTGCACAAATATAATATGCGAGCAATCACTGCATTTCGCAAAAACGAATGTGCGTCTCTTTCAAAAAAATCGATCGGTCTATATTCATTAGCAAAAGAACCTGGATTGGTAATAGAAATCCTATTGGAAAAAATGTCTATTTCATGTTGTACTGCAATATCATATCGAGCATGAGCAAAGCAATTTACTATCGCTTCACGCAGAGCTTCAAGCGGAATTTCTGGAATTTCATTTCTTTGAATGCTGTCCTCTCCTAATTCAACTCGCCAGCGGATATTTTTAATTACAAATTTGAACGCAGCATCGATCAACTGAAATATATTTCCCTCTTCTCTGACGATATCAAGAAAAGTATCTTTACGGCTTGTAGCAAACACAGCCATTTTCAGAGTAAGAGGACGGTTTTTTGAAAACAGCATTCTACCTGCATTCGTGAGTTTTCCTAAACGGAGTAAATCGAGTTTTTCCAGAAGAATTTGGGCATCAGGAGTATTTTCATCAAGTAAGCTTTTATCGAGAACAACAGTATTAAAAGGCATTTCAGGAAGACGATTGCAAGAAACAGCTTGATCATAAAATTTTCTTAATACAATTTCGTCCACATCGGATGCTGTTTCGTCGGTCAGTTTGCTTTCCCAGTTTTCCTCATACTCCTTACCGATCATTAATCTGCGAAGTTCAGATGGATTTAATTCCCTATCTTCATCTGCTGTACGTATATAATATTTTCCGAATGCAGAATAAGGAATATCATTTCCCTTAAAATCCACTCTAATTACTTCTGTACCAGAAATAGTTTCCACAGAAACTGTCGGAAATATTTGAGGTCTAATTGCTTCAAATATTTTACGGGAAACATCACGAATAGTAGAATCAGTAATGGTGAATTTATGCGGAGTACCGTCATTTTTTACTCCAAAATATAACGTACCCTTTCTATGTTTGTTTAAAATACTGGAAATGGAAACCATACCTTCATTAAGCTCACCAGTAGTTTTTTTAAATTCAGTGATTTCATCTTCTTTCTTCATTACAACATTCTCCTGTAGCACAAGTCATTATAAAATATTTGGCACAATAAACCAACAAAAATGGCATAATAAATGGCACAATAAAAAATAATTTAAAATTATCCTTAACCCTGCCCTATATTAATTAATACTTCAAATACTTATACAGCGTCGCCTTGCTGATTCCTAAACGATTGGCGATTTCCTGAACACTGAGTTTGCGTTCTTGGTAGAGAGATTTTGCGGCGTAAGCAAT
>Ga0310786_10011803_pt1 | contig 10870 bp, 9 predicted proteins | sample AusTroGonzalo_MG_FD_203881 | JGI IMG/M metagenome (GOLD analysis project Ga0310786, IMG submission 203881) | Bovine rumen microbial communities from tropical cattle in Woodstock, Queensland, Australia - Gonzalo_03 (v2) (version 2) | ecosystem: Host-associated > Mammals > Digestive system >...
GTCGGGTTCGACCAAGCGTTCTATAATCTTGGCACGCTCGAACTCTGGATGCTGATTGTAAACATCCTCAATTGAGATAAGGACTTCTCTGACTGCTTGCAGATATTCTAACTCTCCAGGATGTTTAGCCTGTAGGTTAGCCATAATCTTTTCAATATTCATAGTCTTACAAAGTTTATAATTTAAGATTTAACACTTAATTTATTTATACTCCTTAAAACAATTTGTCAACTCATATCGTTGCAAAGTTAGAGAATCATTTTTTACCCACCAAAAGATTTTGCATAAATTTTCAGAAAATATTCTTAACCTGACAACAAATGTGGACAAATCATTTTTTTATTACCGAAGCAATGAACTCTGACCATGGTCAAAATCAGCAGGTAAGGCATGCTGTGCATACTTCCAACCCAACAACTGATAGAGTTTCACCAGCTTTGGAAGACGGGCTTTGAAGTGCTCATAATCGCCCTGTGTAGACAGGCACCACTGCACCTCAGAAAGGGCAGCCACACGTGGCATGTACATGTACTGAAGTTGCTCCTGATACTGTATGTACTCAGTCCATAAGTTGGCTTGCACACCTATAATATGTTTCTGCTCCTCAGGTGAAAGTTGATCCACAGGATCGAGGGAATAAACCTTTTCTACCGGCAGGAAACCACCGATGGCCAGAGGTTCACGATTGGTGCGTTCAGACTGATAGTAATCAAAGTACACAAAACCATTGGGGGTCATAATCACATCTCGACCAGTCTTGGCAGCCTTGATACCACCAGCAGCTCCGCGCCATGACATCACCGTAGCCGTCGGAGATGGGTCACCGTCGAGAATCTCATCCCAACCGATAATCTGACGGCCCTTGCCGTTGAGGTATTTCTCCACACGATTCATGAAATAACTCTGCAACTTGTCTTCGGCACTGTGCTCATCGTCCTTCGCCAATCCCAACTTCTTGATCAATGCCTGGCATTTGTCGCAATGCTCCCAACGTACGCGAGGAGCCTCGTCTCCACCTATATGAATGTACTTGGAAGGGAAAATCTCCACCAGTTCATCAAGTACATCTTCTATAAAGGAATAGACCTTCTCGTTGCCCGCACAGAGAATATCATTGGCAATACCCCATTCTTCAGCCACATGGTAAGAACCACCAGTACAGCCAAACTCAGGATAGCAAGCCAGCACAGCCATCATGTGACCAGGCATGTCAATCTCAGGAATCACGGTGATGTAACGCTCCTTGGCATACTCCACTACCTCACGCATTTGTTCCTGGGTGTAATAGCCGCCTGTAGGGGTATTGTCATAAATTGGGGTATTGTGACCGATGACCGTTCGTTGACGCACGGATCCAATCTGAGTCAACAACGGATATTTTTTTATTTCCACACGCCAACCCTGATCGTCAGTAAGGTGCCAATGGAAGGTATTCTGGTTGTGCAGGGCCAGCATGTCGATGGTTTGTTTCACCACATCCACATCAAAGAAGTGGCGCGACACATCCAGGTGAATGCCTCTATAGCTGAAACGTGGCTCATCGGTTATCTGTACAGCAGGCAAGTTCACCACCGCTGTCTGTACGATAGGAAGACTCTTGCGCAAAGTCTGCACGCCATAGAAAATTCCGTTCTCTGCAGTAGCTGTGAGGCTCACACCTTTCCCATCCACTACCAGTCGATAACCCTCTGGACCGGTAGTCTGCTTAGCATTCAAGGCTAAGATGATGAAATTCTGACGAGGAGGGTTGGTGGTAAGTCCCAAGTGCATTCCCGTAGCTTTCTCTACATACTCGCGCAGGAATTCGGCATTCTTGCGCATCATCTCGTTGCCATCGGGATAAGCAATTACCGTATTGGGATTCAGTTCAAAAGGCTCCCCCTTGAGTTTCTCTACTTTCTCAGGCAGTGGAATAATCTCATAATCGGCTACAGGATGCTGAGCCTGGATAGGCGCACAGCATAACAGCATTGTGCTGATCATCGTTGCTTTGACAATGTTTCTCATAATTGTTCCTCATTTAGGTATTAGACAAAGCAAAAATAATAGGTTGAATCGACATAAACAAGTTTTTCCCTTCTATTTTTTCAAATCTATTTACACCTTTAATTATTATATATGCTTGAAAAAAACGGAAGACATTTTGCGTTATTCCAACAATTTACTACTTTTGTCACCAATAACTAAATATTAATCTATGTTGATTATTGGAATAGCTGGCGGTACAGGCTCTGGAAAGACCACCGTCGTTAATAAAATCATTGAGAGCCTACCTCAAGGTGAGGTAGTGCTGCTTCCACTCGATTCTTATTATAAGGACAGTAGCAACGTTCCTGCTGAACGTCGTCAACTCATCAATTTCGACCATCCCAATGCTTTTGATTGGGAATTGTTGCACAACCATGTTCACATGCTGCGTGAGGGAATGTCTATCGAAGAACCTACCTATGACTACATCACCAGTACCCGCCAGCCAGAGACCATCCATGTGGAGCCACGCGAGGTCATTATCATTGAAGGTATCCTGTCTCTCTATGACGAGAAACTGCGCGACATGATGGACTTGAAGATTTTTGTCGATGCTGATCCAGACGAGCGACTGATCCGCGTAATCCAACGCGACATGATGGAACGTGGACGTACTGCCCAGATGGTCATGGACCGCTATATGCGTGTCCTGAAACCTATGCATGAACAGTTCATAGAGCCCGAAAAACGCTATGCCGATCTCATTGTACCTCAAGGAGGTAGCAACTTGGTGGCCATAGATATCATCTCTATGTTCATCCATCGACATATCAAGTAAGTGCCATGCGCCGCCCGCTGCTAAACGTCCTCCTGCTCATGGGATGTCTATGCACCTTCATGGGCTGTCGTCATCAAGAAACTTTCGTTGTTCCTGATGCTTTACAATTAGTGAAGCAGCGTGATACCCTTAGGGTTTTGACACTCTATAGCTCAACCTCCTATTTCATGTATCGCGGGCAGGACATGGGGTTTCAATTTGAGTTGAGCAACCAGTTTGCGCGCCATTTAGGGGTAACTATCGATGTGAAGGTAGCTCAGAACGTAGAAGACATGGTACAACAACTCAATGCAGGGGAAGCCGATCTCATTGCCTACAATCTCCCTATCATCAATGCATGGAAAGATAGTGTGCTCTATTGTGGCGAAGAGGTCATCACGCATCAAGTCATCGTTCAGCGAACAGGCACCACCAAAAATCCTGCACTCACCGATGTTACCCAGCTGATTGGAAAAGAAGTATATGCCAAGCGAGGGAATCATTTCGATCGTCTTCAAAGTCTCAACAAGGAACTGGGAGGAGGTATCATACTTCATGAAGTATCTGAAGACACCATTTCTGAAGAAGACCTTATCCGACAGGTGTATGAGGGACAGATTGCCTATACGGTAAGCGATGACGATGTGGCCCGTCTTAACCAGACATATTATCCCCGTCTAAATACAGCATTAGCCATCAGTTACGACCAGCGTTCGTCGTGGGCTGTACGTAAAGACAGCAAAGAACTGGCTCAGGCAGCCGACGAGTGGTACAAAGATAATGTGACCTCCCCAGATCACAACGCCAGTATGAAACGCTATTTCGAGCAGGGCAAGGTGGTAACACACTCCCCCATCCTCTCCATACGTGAAGGGAAAATCTCACATTACGACGATCTTTTCAAGAAATATGCCAAAGAGATTGATTGGGATTGGCAATTATTGGCTTCCTTGGCCTATACGGAGAGCAATTTCGACACCACAGCCGTTTCTTGGGCAGGTGCCAAAGGTCTGATGCAACTCCTGCCTCGCACTGCACGACTGATGGGTGTGCCTGAAGGCAAAGAGCAGAATCCAGAGGAAAGCATCAAGGCTGCCGTGAAATATATTGGCATTGTAAGCAATGACTACAAAGAGATTCCTGAAGCAGAGCGCATCAAGTTTGTACTGGCAGCTTACAATTCAGGAGAGGCACATGTGAACGATGCCCGTGCCTTGGCTGAGAAATATGGCGGCGACAAAAACGTGTGGACTGATCAAGTAGAGAAATATCTGTTACTCAAGGCCAATGAACAATATTATACTGACCCTGTAGTAAAATATGGATATTTCCGAGGTAGCACTACCTATGCTTTCGTGCGAGAGATTATAGAACGTGCAGAGCGGTATAAAAAAGTCATAAAGTGATTTTATTAAAACAATTTCAACTTATTCTTGCGGGCTTCTTCGAGGGTAACTTGCGACTCTTTACGCGCAGCTTGCTGCGCACGTAATGACTCATATTGCTCATTCAACTCTTCCGACAAGGCCTTACGTTGCTTAGGATTGAGCAACTTAGCCGTAGCCAACGCATTTTGTGAGGCATCCTTCATGTGAAGCACCGGAGCATGATACACTGGGGCAATTTTCAGAGCGGTGTGCATCAACGAGGTCGTGGCACCACCAATCAACAGAGGAATATCCAGTTCTGCCTTTTCCAACTCCATCGCTACATGTACCATCTCGTCAAGCGAGGGAGTAATCAGTCCACTCAAGCCTATCACATCTACCTTTTCTTCCTTGGCTCGCTGCACAATGGTCTCAGCAGGCACCATCACGCCCAAGTCGATAATCTCATACCCGTTGCAGGCCATCACCACAGATACGATATTCTTGCCTATATCGTGCACATCACCTTTTACTGTAGCCATGAGCACCTTTCCTGCCTTGGGAGCGCCCTTTTGCCTCTCCTTTTCTATGTATGGCTGCAGGATAGCTACTGCCTTCTTCATAGTACGTGCAGTTTTTACCACCTGAGGTAAAAACATTTTTCCAGCACCAAACAGTTCCCCAACCTTGTTCATACCCTCCATCAGCGGGCCTTCGATAATATCCACAGCACGTGAATAATGTTGCATGGCTTCTTGCAAATCTGTCTCCAAATGCTCGTTCACTCCTTTGATAAGCGCGAGCTTCAACCTTTCCTCCACAGGAAGTGTTTCCTTCACGCTCTCTGTCTTTCCTTCCTCAGACTTGGCTTCCTTCAACGTAGCAGCTATCTCTATCAACCGTTCTGCTGCATCAGGACGACGGTTTAGCACCACATCTTCTATATACTCCAGCAAATCGGCCGGGATGTCGCTATAGAGTACAGAAGTCGCAGGATTTACAATCCCCATGTCCATACCCTGCTGAATGGCATGATATAGGAACACGGCATGCATGGCCTCACGGATGTAGTTATTGCCCCGGAAAGAGAAAGAAAGATTGCTCACTCCACCACTGACATGGGCCTCTGGCAGATGCTCACGTATCCACCCAGCAGCCTTGATGAAGTCCACGGAATAATTGTTGTGTTCCTCCATACCTGTGGCAATAGCCAGAATATTGGGGTCGAAGATGATGTCGGAAGGAGGGAAAGCGGCTTCCTTCACCAACAGACGATAAGCACGACTGCACACCTCTACCTTTCGTTCGAAAGTGTCAGCCTGCCCCTGCTCATCGAAAGCCATCACCACCGTGGCCGCTCCATAACGTCGCAGCAGCTTGGCTCGTTCCAAGAATATCTGCTCCCCTTCTTTCAGGGAGATGGAATTGACAATAGCCTTTCCCTGAAGGCATTCCAGTCCAGCCACAATGACCTCCCATTTTGAGGAATCAATCATGATGGGCACACGGGCGATCTCTGGCTCGGAGGCTATAAGATTCAGAAAATTGACCATTTCCTCGCGTGCATCGAGCAGACCATCATCCATATTTATGTCGAGCACCTGAGCCCCATCTTCCACTTGCTTGCGGGCAATGGTTAGGGCTTCGTCGTATTGCTTTTCCTTAATGAGTCGCAGAAACTTGCGTGATCCTGCCACATTGCAACGCTCTCCCACGTTCACAAAGTTATTCTCAGGCCTTACCTCCAACAACTCCAACCCAGAAAGTTGCAAATAGGGCGATGCCTCAACGGGCACCCGAGGCTTGGCCTTGGCTACCAAGGGCTGAAAAGCAGCAATGTAAGCATCCGTTGTCCCGCAACAGCCGCCCAGAATATTCACCAGTCCCTCTTGCAGAAAAGACTCCACTTCCTCTGCCATATGCTGAGGAGTCTCATCATAGAGACCTAAGCTATTGGGAAGTCCTGCATTGGGATAGACAGAGATATAATAAGGTGCGCGAGCAGCGAGCTGAGCCAGGTAGGGTTTCATCTGGCGTGCTCCAAACGAGCAGTTCAGTCCCACAGAGAAAGGATGTGCCATCTCCACAGATGCCAGAAAAGCCTCCAAGGTCTGGCCAGAGAGGGTTCGCCCGCCATCGCTTATCGTGACAGAGAGCATCAAAGGCACCTGTCGTTCCTTCACACGCATCACCTCCTCTGCCGCATAGATGGCGGCTTTGGCATTGAGTGTATCGAAAATGGTTTCAATGAGCAGTGCATCGACCCCTTCCTCCACCAGCGGGATGATTTGCTCCATATAGGCAGTTGCCAACTCCCGAAAAGTAAGTGATCGGTAGGCAGGATTGCTAATATCAGGACTCATGGAGCAGGTCTTGTTGGTTGGTCCCACAGAGCCAGCCACAAGACGGGGTTTCTGAGGGTTATGCTGGGTGTATTCATCAGCCAGTCTTCGGGCCAATCGTGCCGCAGCCCTGTTCATCTCTCCCACCAACGACTCCGTATGATAATCAGCCTGACTGATGCGATTGGCATTGAACGTATTAGTTTCAATGATATCTGCACCGGCTTCCAGGTATTTACGATGAATATCCTCTATGACATCGGGACGGGTGAGCACCAGAATATCGTTGTTGCCTTTGAGCTGTCCCACGACGGACGAAAGAAGCTCACCTCGGAAATCTTCTTCTGTCAAGTTGTATTGTTGTATCATGGTGCCCATCGCGCCATCCAACAGCAGGACACGCTCTTGCACCAACTGCTCCAGTTTGTTCATAGGCGATTATTTCATAAACATGCGTGCCATTTGCCGTTTGTCATCCTTCTCCTTCAGAGCATTGCGCTTATCATACTCCTTCTTTCCCTTGGCCAAAGCAATGACCAGCTTTGCCAATCCTTTCTCGTTGATAAATAAACGCACGGGCACTATGGTATAACCTGGGCTCATCGAGGCACGCTTTAGCCTGACAAGTTCCTTCTTAGTAAGCAATAGCTTGCGGTCGCGCTTGGTGTCGTGGTTGTTGAAGGTACCAAAGAAATAGTGGGCAATGTGCATATTCTTCACCCACAGCTCGTTAAGTTCAAAGAAACAATAGGTATCCACCAAACTGGCCTTACCCTGACGAATGGATTTTATTTCCGTGCCAGTCAGCGCAATGCCTGCCGTAAAGGTCTCAATGAACGCATAGTCAAACGAAGCCTTCTTGTTTTTGATATTGATATCTACTTTCTTAAACATCAGTTCAACATCACTGTAAGCTTGTTAAACACCACCTGAATAAGCAGGGGGCAAACCAATAGGATGGCCGATACGACAATGGTATAGCGCAACCGGTTTTGCTCCTCCACATGCATCAGCTTGTCTGCGCCTTCCCACACAATGTAGATGGTATAGAAACTGAGCAATACCACCAGTATCAGGAAGTCGGGCAACAATCCGTAGATAATCTGCAGTACCAATACCACTACTAAAGAATACCCTGTAAACTGCTGGGCAAGTGACAATCTATCTTTCAGTTCTGCCAGTTTTACTCCCACCAGATTGACCAGGTACGATGACAGGTAGAAACCGCCAAAAAGAGATACGGCCACTCCAGCACACTGTGTCATGGCTTCCTGATAATTCTCTGGAGTGCTCCATCCTACATCCACGAGTACGCCTATAAGCACAGAAAGACCTGCCAAGGCAATGAGCGGATAGACAAACTCCATCATCACCAACTGACGGTCTTCACCGCTTATTTCCTCCCAAGCCTTAGCTGGAGAGGAAAGCAGCATCATAACTCTATTGAATAATCCCTTGTAGTTCAATGTTTACTCTGAAATTTCAATTACATAGGTTTCTGACACACCACTTTCAAATTCACTGTGTCCAGTACTTGAAATGCCTGTAATGTTGATATACTTCAGCTTATTACCTATAGCCTTGAACTGTTGGATGATACTACCGATGTAGAAGCCCTGATTCACCAGGTAGTTCTGTCGGCGGTCATTATTGCCATCGTTCACATAGTCACTCAGATGCAATTTTATTGTATCATCACCAGACTGAAAATCCTCCACACTAAGGATGAAGGCATGTCTGGCCAACTCTGCCTCGCGCTCCGTCTCATTCACGATAGATGGTCCCCAGAACATCACAGGGAGAAGCAGGTAATCGTTTCCAAACATCACAGGGCGATAGCCATACATATCGTTGCTCACCTCGTAGAGTGACAATGGTATCCAGCCCTCATTCAGGGTAATAGGCTCAGGCACCACACCATAGGCATTCATCACGCTCTTGGGAGAACTTACCAAGTCCACATTGATTTGGCCGCCACTCACCTTGGTTGGGTTGTATCTCACTGTGAACTGATACAATCCACTACCGCTCACAGTGTACATCATGGAAGCATCATTGGGTATCATCTTCACGCCATTGATATCATAGAGGCAGTTTTCCCCGTTATTATAACGTGCCACCATCAGCTCAGATACGGTAGAATTGTCTTCCTCGCTGTCGTTCACGCCGCAAGCCATAAAGTTCATGCCAAGCAGCATCAACATAATCCCTCCAAATAACTTTGTCTTTTTCATATTCGTCTTTTTTAATCGGTCGCAAAATTAATGTAAAGTTTCTATTTCCGCAAAATTTTCTATATGATTGTCCACATAATCGGCTACTTGGGCGGTATATAGCTCCTCATTCTCGATAAAAGCATCGTCCAAGTCATTCAACTCCTCGTATTGCTCATAGAGGGCCATGAAATCATCGTCGTTCATCTCACGCTCCAAGTCCTCATGACAGAGGTCATAAACTTCCCTACCTTTGTAAATCAGTTTGGCCAACTCGGGAAGACCCCAGGTCTTCAGAGCCTTAGCAAATGGGTTGTGGAAGATATAGCTTCCATAGCCATTCTGGATAAGCTGCACCAGTCCGCCCTCGCACACCTCGTCTCGAAAAAGCTTATAGGCAAGCAACGTATGCTGGTCGGCATTGAGCAAAGCCATCTTCTCTGCCGTCCACTCATTTCCCGTGGCCAGCAAATAGGCATTGGCAAACACATCGATAAATGCATCCATGCCTTGCTGGGCAGCAGCCCTTAAATCACTATCCAACACTTTTATCATAAACTTCCCTTTTTTCAGTCTTCAATTTTCTCAATCGCTTTCTCCAACAACGCTTCTTCCACATCGCCAAACGGCTTAATCTTCAAGAGGTCTGACATATCATTCACTGTCACATCGGGCGAGAGTGGACCAGAGCGTTCGAGGCCATCGGCATCTGCAATGGCAGAGGTCACCAAACGCAGCTGCAATCCATAGGTCTCGTTGTCAAAAAGCTGGGTTCCATAGATTTCACCAGCCGTTTGAGCACCAATCACCACCACTTCCATGTAGTGTTTGAGACAGTACACCAGATGTTCAGCCATACCCTTGGTACTATTGGAAGTCAACACAAAAAGACGGTCCAAGTTCAAGTTGATGCCTCCCCCAGGGGCATTCAGTGTATAGTAGTCAGGCCACTCCGGATGCGCCAAGCTATTGTACGTCATCACGGCCAATGCTTTTCCTTGGGCAGAGGCAGGAGCCACCAGAGAAGCCAGAAGCTGCATTCCTTCTATCGTACTGCAGTCGTTTCGTCGCAAGTCCAACACTAACTCCGTGATACCCGCCTGGGAAAATTGCTCGGTAGCAGTAAGCAGCGAAGTGGTCTGCTCCGTGAAACGGTTGCAAAACAGATAACCCACCTTCGTATCTCCTACCGATAACACCTTATACAGGGGGACATCCAACTTATCATACGTGGCAACAGCCTTCAAGGGAGCATAGGCATACGATTGGATGTAGGACTGTTCGTTACCTTCCTCGTCAGTTACCACGTTGTAGCGTCCCATCGTCAGCAAGTGGTCTTGTCCGTCTTTCAGGAAAGTGGCCTGGTTCTCGCTGGTGATGTTTTCTTTATCTACCGCCATAATCCAGGTGCCACGTTCTATACCTGCTATACCGGCTGGCGAAGTCGGTTCCACATAAGTGACCAGCGCAGCATAAATTCCTTCGTCCGACAGGGGCATCAAGGTATATCCCATCCCGTAGTCGGGCTTTTGTGCGGTCAGTGAATCAATAGAAGAATAAGAGTCTTCCTTGAACTTCACTTCCGACAGAAAAGCTGCGTTGCTGGCGAAATACTTGCTGGTCAGTTCCTCCGTATCCGGCAGCTCCTCTTCCCAAAGGTAATACTTACGCATTACATCGTCTATCCACAGATTGTCACCCGTATATTCGTAGTATTCAGACCAGCGGTCTTTTCCACACGATACGAGCACCATCAGCAGCGCCATATATAATATATAAGGTGTCTTCTTCATCGTTTCTTCAAAACTTGTGTGCAAAGATACGATAAATGTTTATTTTTCACTATCTTTGCAAAGAATTTAACTTGTATTATGAATATTGCCGTACTTTTATCAGGAGGAGTGGATAGTTCCGTAGTGGTTCACCTGCTTTGTGAGCAGGGATATAAGCCTGCGTTGTTTTATATCCGTATCGGTCGCGACGATGTGGAATATATGGACTGCAACGCTGAGGAAGACATGGAGATGTGCACGGCTATTGCCCACAAATACGGACTTCACTTGGAGATGGTTGATTTGCATCGTGACTATTGGGATCATGTGGCAGCCTACGCTATCGACAAGATTCGCCAAGGTCTCACCCCCAACCCTGATGTGATGTGCA
>Ga0310786_10011804_pt1 | contig 10870 bp, 19 predicted proteins | sample AusTroGonzalo_MG_FD_203881 | JGI IMG/M metagenome (GOLD analysis project Ga0310786, IMG submission 203881) | Bovine rumen microbial communities from tropical cattle in Woodstock, Queensland, Australia - Gonzalo_03 (v2) (version 2) | ecosystem: Host-associated > Mammals > Digestive system >...
CGGTCTTTCTCGCAAAGATACACAAGCGATCCGTGTTCGATTCTATCATTGATGATTTTCAACGCCTGAGAGATAATCCTATCTTCATCAAGTCTTGTGGTGTTTATAAACTGAAAGTACGACATAGTTACCCACTTCACTTTCTTATCTTATAATATGTACCGCAGAATTTACAACATAATGTATCAGGATCAAGCCTACCACCGCACTGTGTACAGAGCATTGGAACTAACTCTCCATCTATATAATCACGTATAGGAGCAGAAGCTGTTATAACCCCATCATATACAGAGGGTATTGTTGATGTTGTTGAAACATCTGAGAGGGTACATTTGAATTCTGACAATTTAGGACCTGCGATTAACACACCATCAGCGTATACGTTGCAAGATTGACCATCATCACTTACCTCTATCTTATCTATAAGCGTCGGTGATAAAGATTCTTCATTCATTACTATTCATCTCACTTTCTCTGTCTTGCCCTCCGACCCATAGCTGACAGATTTACTCTCTTAGCTCTTTCGGACTGCATTATCTTCCTGCACTTAGGGCAGAAGAAAGAATGTGGTCCTTGGTCATAGACTTCTCCGCAGCGTTCACATAATCCTTTTGTTGTATTAGCCATCATTTTTACGCTCCTTGATAAAATTCTTGAAATCAAAATAACAATAACTACATATCCTATAGCTATCATTATCACTACCGTAATCAGCGGCGATTACACTAACAGAATATGAATTGTGGTTGTAAGCGTATTCTGGTAGTTCTGCGCCGCATCTATCACAATAGTATTTAATCATCACTATCACCTGCTATCAGATCTTCAATCATCTTTTTTGCTTTATTAGCTCGTTTACCTTGAAGTCTGCAACTAAATACAGTAATGATTTGCACTAAATCTTCAACCAATTCTTGTTGTTCTGACTTCTCCGCAACCTCGACAACCTCAATTCGACAACTATGCAGACTTGCTATATACTCAATCAACTCAAAACCAAAACGTACTAAACGGTCTTTATAAAGCACAACTACCTTATCAACCTCATAACTGCATATACGTTTAATGATATCTTGCAATCCAGGTTTCTTATAATTGATACCACTACCAATATCGGTAATAATTTCATATGGTGTACCTTGTGCAAGAAGATACATACGCATACTCTCTACCTGTCGATCTAAATCATCTTTCTGCTTGTGACTTGACACTCTACAATAGCCGATAGTAAGCTTCTTTTTATCTCGCTGCTCACCAAGAATCTGCTGTAATTGTGATTCAGAGTAGTACCTATAATTACTATCAGATCTATGATGTGGTATTAATTTACCTGATTGTTCCCAATTCCTCAACGTTTGAGAAGTAACACCTATAATTTTCGCAAATTTGTTTATTGGATAATATTTATCCATACATATCACCTCATGTATATATAAGGTTGAAAATTTGCGAATCTCTTATAGGAATTTATAAACTTTCTGTGAACAGCTATTTACCCCTATCTTTAACTTCGATATGAAGTGTATGCGGTACCTTGCGATACCCTAATGTCTGTAAAGTATAGCATACATCATATCTGATATCTTCCTCTGTATCATCTTCGTATACTTCGATATCGTATGATATTGTAACTGTTTTGACTTTTTGTGTGGAGTTTGTCGGTGTAGGTAATGAAGATCGCTCATTCCATACAGCTATAGCTTCTTCCTCGCTGTATCTATAACCTCCCTCAGCTCCGCAACCACCATTATCATAATCACAGAGTACAGCGTATCGGTTTCTGAAACCATCTTTGCCTTCTATGATAGTTATTCTTGGTGCTGTGGTACTACTGCAATGAGGACAGAATAATATTTTACTCAACACAATTGGCCCCTTTCTCCCACACACTTAATATCTCCGCAGGTGTAAACTCTACAGTGATACCGTGGTCTTTCAGAAGTTCCTTTACTACCGCAGCATTAAATACTTCATCGGGTCCGAACGCACCCTTTGCAAGTTCGTATGCGGTGTGATCCATATCTGCAAGAAAATCAGGATTGTTAATGAGCCAATAATGAACTCTCTTTCTTCTCGCTAATGCTGCTTGGAATGTCTGTGTTTCGCAACCTTTATATGCGAAAGCGGCAAATGCTTTCTGCGGTGACTTATAACCGTAGCCCTGTGCATTATCTACTACTTCATCTGTTTCAGAATTCTTAATTACCCACCTATCGCTATTCATAATAGCGGATAACTCAGAATCATATACTGCTACAAACTTATCATCCATATTATCTCACCCCCATTATAATGATTCAAATTCAGTTTCCAATTCCTGAATCCTATCATCGTACCACTGTTTGATTACATCCATAAGATCGCTATCTATCCCCGCTAAACGTGTCTCAGTATTATTTTGCCTGATACCACTTACAACATAGCATTTGTAACCACCTAATACTAATGTTTTGCGTTCTTCCTTTAATATAGTAATCATAGTATCAATTTGCTTTGCTTTATTGAATGTTTCTCGCTCCATAGTTATTTACCTCCTGTTTCATTCTTGCACCGCAGTTGGGACACTCGCAAGGTACATATATCAATTCACCCTTGTGTTCAAACTTGTCAATGTCATAAGCAGTATTGCAACAACTTGTTATCAAGCAATCTCCGTCATATATCCATTTAGCCATTCGTATCACCTCTCATAGAATTATTCTTTTATTATGTGGGTGAGGATTTGCACCTCACATAGTATACTTTCACTTAAGCTATTTGCAACCTATATTGTGGTTGCCTCACTGTCGCCACAGGAAATTGTATACCTTCCCATCATCATCAGCGTCTACCTATTCCGCCACCACATAAAACAAGACATTAATTATACTTCTATATATAATAACGATTCAGAACAACACCATTCCATCACGATAGAACGCACCGTTAATTAGCATATTAGGAAGATTATGACACATACGCAATTCCCTATCTGTACACTCGCAAGCTCCAAGAGTTACTTCAAATCGCTCTCCGATCTTCGGATAGATAAAGATACGATATCCTCTTTCTATCAGAGAAGTTTTACACAGCATAACCTGAGTTGTCAGGATTATTGGAAAATCCTCCTCTATTGCTTTCTTTGTCAAAGCATAAGAATGAATTATCTCTGTGCTGTCATTAGCAAGATATAAATGAAATGACTTCTGCATATTATTCAACTCCCTTCTTCATTCTTGCACCGCAGTTAGGACAAGTATCATATGGGTATAATGTACCAGAATCACTACCGCAATCAGAACAGCACAACGCAAGCGAACCTCTGACTGTGCATTCTACCCAATGTGCATATCTAACCGGTTCTACATCCTCTTTCGGCATATCACTTATGGCTTCTATGATTATGTTGCACGTTGTATTATCAACAGTTATATCAGTATTGTGTTTTATTCTTGATATTAAGCGATATAAGCTATCTTTTGTTACGTAGCCATCAATATCTTTCATTCTCAACCCTCCTGCTCTGATAAACTATACTTCTCATTAGGGGGACTTGCAGTCAGCAAGCGACCTATCCCCCACTGATTATCTATGATGTAGTATGAGAAGAACTCAAACAAAGAATCATCGGATATAATGTAGAAGTCATTTGTGAATCTGCCGTGTTGTAGGATATAGAAACATACTTCGTATATTGACTTATTGATATCTCCGTACTTATATTCCTTATCATATCGGAATGTGAGAGATATATCTTGGTTGATGATTCCGGTTTTAGGGTCATTATGGGTATTATCTATAAACGCCACCTGATACATCATCTTGATCTCTTTCAGAGGTCTATCCTCTATATCTGACACCTTGTTCTGTACCATTTCTCTGATTCCTTGCGATGGAATAAGGACCTGCCCCCAAGAGAAGATAAGATTCTCAGGATCGCGATTGAATGGGTATTCATCTTTTGCCCCAAATTGATATCTGAATAAGAAATCGAATATATCCTGCATAACAAAGTATTTCTTCTTAGGCATTATCTTCACCACCTATCATATCCATATACCTGTAAATTGATGTGTCACCATTTACCTCAACCTCAGCTATAGCATATTCTCCTGCTACGTTTGTAATAAATTCCTTGGTGGCAATCTCTGAAACAAACACAGCAATGATTATACCTGTACCCAAAGGTGTTGGTTTGTATACAACATAATTACGTGCGCCCATTACCTTTACCTCCATATAATAATCTCTTTCTATCTACAATAACGATTGAAATTTTCAAGTTTGAGGCACTTTTAGTTAAAATAAAAAAATTGAGCCGAATCATTTCTGATTCGACCCAATTTCTTATTATGATAAGATACATTATAGATGATGTCTTATGTTATGAACCAAAAGCACTTAAATCAGTTCCAGGTGGAAGTGCAATGAGGTCTACTGTAATATCATTGATTACGCCAGCAACAACTATCCAGATCTTGCCGATTACACTTCTTGCCTTGACTTGACCAAGAGCATCAAGGTCAGGTGACATCTGTATTTTGTAATCTTCAATAGCACCAGCATTAAGCATTGAATCTAATAACGGTGTTACACCTACATAGAATTTACTATACGCATTCTCGTTATTGTAATTGAATGTTATACTGATACCTGTTCTGTATACAACGTCCTCAATAGCATTAACAAGCCATCTTGTAGAGAGGTCTGCAAGTGCCTGATATGTTGCAGGTGGAACATCAAACAGAGTTGAATTACCCCACTGATTGATTCCGAGGTCAGGTATTGCTGCGATAACGTTTACGCCGATACCATAGATTGACTGCCAAGAATCTCTGAGTTTAGCAGGTACCTTGTAGTCAGGCTCACCGATTCTGAGGTTATGCTTTCTATTATCAGGAAGTAACCACTCATACTGTGTAGCTTGATTCAGTAACTGCGCTCTGTGGATTAAGAGTGCTATAAGTGAGGGCGATACTGCTACTTGCTTGCTCATACCTGTAAGCTTATAAGGAGCCCAAGGTCCGAACAGTGCAGAATGTGTAGTGTAAAGCTGAATATTAGAATCAATATTCAGTAAAGCAGTAAACTCATTTGTTATGTGTGATAACATCTGTGCGTAACCACCGTTAGGCATTGTCGTCGTAACATCAGAATACACAATACTTCTCACAAGCGACCTTGGGATGTCGATCATACCTGTCGCACATCTGCTGTAGAACGCTGTGTCCATTATCAGTCTGTGGAAAGGTGAAATTACCACATTTGCTATACTTGTTATAGTTGTACCGTTGATTGCAAGTGTATTCTGGTCATCCCAAGGAATATATAATCTGTTGGGATTGTAGTCAAGCTTATTTTTCAGAAGCTGAATTGCAAAGAATGCAGCGTTATACACCCACTCCATATGAGTAAGAGCTTTAATCTTAGAAGTATCTGTATTGGAATTTGGAGTATCAGGATTAAAAGTACCCCAAGCTGTACCGTAGGCAATACCGACTGTGAGTGATGCGGATGTAAGGCCACCAGCTCCGTAGCAATACTTAGCAGGAGTTTTAGCAGTAGAGGTATACCTTGTCATGTACAGTGATTCCGCCTTGTCGTACATATTAAAACGTGTAGCGACATCAGCATCGGTTGAAGCATATGCTCTGTATATGGTAGTACCTGCTTCCCAAGCATCATCAATAGCAGTTTGTGTGCCGAGTAAAGTATATGTGGTGCTGCCATCATATGTGTAATATGTATTAGCCACATATTCAGGTTTTGTTGATACTGGTGTCACACACTTCTCCGAACCACCAATAGTAGCTGTGTTCACTACGGGATCAAGAGTATCAGTACCCTTTGAAAGCTTTATTCTATTCGTTGTAGGCTGACTATCTGTATCAGTAATTGAACCAACAACCTCGAACGTAACAAGATTTGATTTAATCTCATCAATAGAAGATATAGTATCTGAATAGCCGAACACAAATGAAATATTTTCAGCTGCAACCGTATTCAGAGTTGCGGGGTCCTGAATGTAGATTATTACATTCCAATAACCCTCTAATGTAAGTGTATTTGTGACGGTCTTTGTAATACTAACAATGAGATTGTTACCAAAAGTACCAGGGTACTTAGCTTTAACATGAAGTTCCTTACCACCCGTGAAGTCGAATTTGGAATGTGCTTTAGCACCAGGGCATACACGACATACAAGTACATCATAACCTGCGGAAAGAAGTGTAAGAGCCTGCTGATAGGAATAGTCATTAGCAATCCTGTAATTAGAGGAAGGACCTCTGAATGTAGCTACGAACGATTCAAGACCAGCTTGATTTGATTCAAATTTCAGCCATCTTGTATCTTCGAGCATAGCATCTGTAGCTTCATCTGTAGTCATACCAGGATATACACTCTCAGGGGGCATAAAAGCAGGACCCCAAGCGGCTGTAATAGGAAGTGCCACTGTAGCGAATGAGCTTGATACTATTGAATAAGTATAGTTTTCAGAAATTTCATTAACTAATATCTGTGCCATCAATATTCAATCCTTTCATTTTTGATTTTCTGCGACCATCTACCTTTTCTTCGGATTCAGGTGCAGGTGTATTATTATCTGTGCTCTTTTCGCTGACAGTTTCAGGGAGTTTTGCAACAGGGATAAAATTAGGTGCATTTATAACCCCTGGAACACATTTAGTGTCGCCAGGATTAAATGTTACACCGTAGAACGTACTTGTCATTCCTGACAAATTCTTGTATATCACAAAATCACCTCAAATCAGAGATATTATTTAATAATATATAAGGTTACTGCTGTATGTGTATGCTATCATCTAACTTATACCTCATAAGATGAGCAGGTGTATATGTAACTAAGCAGCAACCATCACAGTTCAAAGTGATGATTGATTGATATAGTGTACCCGATTCTATGTATTCTAAACTACCCGATGACCGTTCGATGTTGGTTTCACCATTGATGGAGATACCGAATCTTACTTTCCTATCGGATTCATAAGGTAGCTTTATTGTGAGGAAGTACATATTCGTATATTTGAACAGCAATTCCCTTATAAGTTCATCCATATCTGCTTGATTAGTAGTCAGCAATGTCAAATTATAAGATAAGGTAATCGGTAAGGCTTTCTCATAGTAAAGATTATTCGTTTCCTTATCTAAAACCGCAGCTACACCAAAATGCGACCTTGTGAAATTCGTTCGGTTGTTGTCTATCTGATATTCGTTTCGGGTTATAGCTATTATAGGGAAACCTATTTTATCTTCCTGTATCTGAGCAGCTAAACCTATTATCTGTTCGGGTCCAACTACTTTAACTACAGGTTTCTGTCCATCTGCTACAGGGTTGAAACTTTTAGTCAGATCTTCGCAAACCGCATTGTCGTAAAGATATAACATTTAATTATTTCTCCCCTTTCTGCTCGGAGATATATTGACCGCGATAATCCGTAGGTGATTTCAAGAAGTAGTTTGACTTGTTAAATGTGTTAGCTACTTCTTTCTTGGTTCTACCCACTACATTCTTATCATATACAGGAACTACTTGTGCTACCAGATGATCCGGAGCCTGGGGGTCACAAGTTAATTCTGTTACTCTAAAGATTCTATCAGGCAATTCAGTATACTGACCTGATAGATGAAATAGACAATCTTTCTGCAAATGAGAGAGATTAAAACTGCAATGAATCAGGAATGGGAGATTCTTGTCATTTTCAACGACCCAACCTAAACGCTTATATGTCTTTACCTTTGGGTTGCCATCAAAGAAAATATGAGTACCAATCATATCGGAATAGCTATCAATCACAGGTTCACCCTGCTCATTGGATTCAGCCATTAATGGAAATTGGTACGTGCAAGGTATTCCTTGCATTTCAAGAGCTTCATCATAGCGATCTCTCATTATCTTGATATCATCACCGATAAGGTTGATACTCATTATTCATCACGTCCTGTTATAGTCGTTTTCTTCTAATATATCGGAAATATTAGCTACAAAGTCTAACCATTCCCATTGCCATCTTTTAGCTTTATCTGATACATTAACTGCTCCACCAATCTGTAATACTGATGTATACTCAGCAAATGTAGCTACGTGGGTATTGATTAACCAGCTTGCAGGTGCTTTGTCTACATCAAATACCATTAGGTGAAGCATATTAGGCATACCCTTACCCTTTACTGCAAGTAATCTGAGCTTGTCATAACCTAATCCCATAATAGTATAGAGGAAGTCGAGCTGATCCTGTGGGAGATTCTTCACTTCATCGTATGTTACAAAGAATCCATATTTTGCCAACTCTTGCAGAATACGTTCTGTTGTAAACTCTATCTGCTCCGAACCAGCAGGTACGGTTATCAATTCACCCTCTGCGTTCAACACACAAACAAATAAGGGACCGTAGAGCTGATGCACTACTTGTATTCTTAATCCAGTAAGAATATCATCGTTGAATATATCACTGACTACAATTCTTAAATCTCTGCTATTATTGGAAAGACAGTCTCTTAATTGATGCCAGTCTGTTATATTATATCTTAAAGGTCCTCCCATGCTATCAACCTACCTTTGTTTCTGATATGAAGTTTTGAAGTTCAAGCTGAAATGGCTTTAACTCATCTATAGATGCCGCAGGATAGTTAGCAAAATATCTTGCTACCATATCGAGCTTTAGCTGATAATATAAGATTCTCATTTCATCAGCTGATATCTCAGGGTGTTTCTCCGAGAAAATGAAATACCTTGTTATTGTAGAGTTGAACGCTTTCAGTGCTGATGGTGTGGGAGTAGATAGGTCTGCTTCTCTCAGTGCTCTGAAATTTGTACCATTGTACTGTTTCAACTCGGAAAAGAATTGTTCTTTGAGCTTAGAAACCACCAGTAGCACCTCCCATATCTGCACTGTTTCCACCCTCATCACCGATATTGATGTTCCAGTTAGTAGCATCAGCTGCCATCTTGGGGAATACCTCGGAGAGAATTTCAACAAGCGCATTGATATATGCCGAATCTTCGGTAACTCCTGCATCTTTGAGCAGATTGATAAGAGTTGTACACTGATTAAGTGCGGCATCACGCTTATCAAACTGAATAGTAGACTGCGTTGTTACTATCGGATTCATATGAAGTTCAAACTTATCAATATACCCTGTGAGGTTTCTGACCTTGAAATACATATTGATTGCTTGTCTCCAACCATTCTTATATGATGTCATAAGTCTTTCAAGGATATTAGCGTATAATGCTGACCTCTGCGACATTACTGTTCCTGCCGCACCTAATCCCTCTGCCGATGAGAAGTTTAATGCTTCTTTCGGTATACCTAATACAGATAACTTCTTGTTCTGATAGTAGTCAAGGAGCTTATTATCGGCTTCGGTATTCTCAGCCATATTGAGGTCTGTAATGGATATGGCATCAGCACCATTGACCTTGGGGAGATATATCAGATTATTAGGTGACTGAGGATTCAGGAAACTTTGAGCATCACCAGTTACAGTATTGATTGAAAGCTGTTGCTCAATCATATCCTTGACCCTTTGGAGAATATCTTGAATTTCTTCTTCCTCGGCATTAGCACAATCTACGTTGATAAATTTAACTATTCTGATTAATGAAGCCAAGAGCATTGAATCTTCAAGTAATGCAAGATTCTGAGTAGGAAGTACAGCTCCGTCCATTAATGGAGTAGCAAACTTAATGTCATACGTGGTAGTTGAACCATCAGGATTGGTAGCATCCATTGTGTAGTCACCAAGCAGACCGCCTAATGAAAAATGGATAACAGCTGATTCAGGATAATCAATGTACTCTGCCGAACCCTCATCAGGCTGATAGATATAACCTTTTGGAATACCCTGCTCCCAGATATGAATGATATCCTCTGGGGGAACCTTGTATGCAGGAACTACATCAAAGTCACTTTGAGGAATTGTATTATTATCAAGAGCTACACCATGAGCGTACACATTTCCCGAATCTACCTTGTACATATCAGTAGTAGGAATATAAAGATTTCCGATAGTAGCTAATTCCAATATGTGATCCCTCACATACTCATTGATATTCCATCTAAGGAACAGCTTATTGATGAAGTCAGCTACTTTCTCATCTTCTGATGAGGTAGCCCATATTATCTGATTGCTGCTGTTAGGTACGGTACAATCCGTAGCGTAGTACGATAATGCTGTGCTTATCTGACTATCCTTTGCAAGATTACGCATTGTCTGAATGACCGATCTGATGTCATTCACACTTGTAATTCCTCTTGCATCGGATAATCTTATGAATGAACCAGAAGCTACATATCGTAAATATGACTTCTGCTTCGGTGGTTTATTTAATGCTTTACGTAATTTATCTAAAATAGTTGCCATAATACGACACCAACTTTCTTGTATACTATTATATAAGGTTTAGCCAATTAATTAGACTATTCCTGCGAGGTCGGTGTCTATATCATATTGTGTAAAGAAATCCTGCTCTACCATTATAGGAATACCCATATTTCTTGCAGCTACTACATCTTTACCGTTTACATTTTCGTTAGTGCCACCTATCAGAACACAATCCACTAAATTTGTGAAAGATGTGGTTACTCTTGCAGAATAGCTTTGCAGTATAGATGATATCTCAGGGATATTACCGTGAATGAAATCACCTGTTATATAAATTAACTTATTTCTGAATATCGGAGCACCCTCAAAACGCTTATCAATCTCAGCTATTTCAATCTGCTCTAATTCAAGAACTGTAGTTAAATCTCTTGCATTGCAATCATCGGATAACCACATAATGAGCTTATTCACATCAGGGTGGTCAATTTTAAGGTCAGCAATAATATCTGTAGGGTGATTGATATAATACAGTATAGTTTTTATA
>Ga0310786_10011805_pt1 | contig 10869 bp, 6 predicted proteins | sample AusTroGonzalo_MG_FD_203881 | JGI IMG/M metagenome (GOLD analysis project Ga0310786, IMG submission 203881) | Bovine rumen microbial communities from tropical cattle in Woodstock, Queensland, Australia - Gonzalo_03 (v2) (version 2) | ecosystem: Host-associated > Mammals > Digestive system >...
GGCAGTTTCGCATATTCTTTGTTGGCAAAAACAGCATTGCTTTATGAAACACAACAAAGCAAACAAAGAAAAATCAAACAAAGAAAAATTGAAAAACAAAATGTCAGATAGTAACGACCGCCGAAATGGCGGTTTTTTGTTTGATTTTTACACAAAAAAATAGTATATTATACGTGAAAAACGGAGAAAACAATGGGTGACGAAGAACATTTGAAAAAATTAGTTATTGCGAAATGCGAAAATATTGTCCGTGCCGGCAATGTCCGCGCATATAAATGGATGAATACGTATACTGTCAAAGATAAAATCACATACGATACTATATTTGAAATAAAATCTGCGGAATATTGCGATACCGACAACGAAAACAAATCGGATTGTGAATGTTTAATCGTGAACAAGCGGAAATTTTTAGTATCGAACGAAGCAAACAGGTTGTTATTGTTAACCAAAGATCTTTATGAAAGAAATAGTCAGGAAATCCCCAAACCAAAAAATCCGGTAAAAAAATCCGAAGAATCTATTTTATTGGAATTTTTGGACAAATACACACGGGAATAAAATTGTGTATCAAAAAAAAACAAACAATCGGTGATAAAAATTTATCGCCGATGTTTTTTATTCTTGTCAAATCAATCAAAAAAAGATACAATATGTGTGTCGTGGGGTGTTCCCGCGATGGGGTGTGAGAATCCCTTTTTTAGCTTCGTCTGGGTAACAGACGTTAACAACTCAAACTGAAATTCTAGGTTGGATGGCTGTGTAATAATTATGAGACGGTAATGAACAGGAATTCGAATTCTTGAAAATTACCCCGTCCTTCGGACGTACTCCCCCCAAGGGGGGGGATCAACACGCACCGCGACACATAGTCGAACATTCCGAGCCCCCAAAAAAACCGCCGGAATGGCGGTTTTTTGTTTTTATTAACCAACTAACTTTTTCCACAGGGATTTTTTTACCTGTTTCTTTTTCACACGTCCACGATGACGTGGCGCAGTTGATGTTATACGTTTCGCCTCTACATGTTGGGCATTTTTCTTTTTCGCGTCGGTTGACGGTTCATGCGCGGCCAAAACGTCGTCTGTTTTCACGTTTTCAGCCACCACACGTTGAATCGAATATTGATCAATGTTCATCAAACTATCGTCGCCAACAATCACGATTTCTGTGCCGAATTCTTTTTCCATCGACGCCAATTCGGCGCGCTTTTGATTCAATAAATAAATCGCAACGTCGCTGGGGACCGTCATGATGATTTTTTGTGCGGCCTTGGCCAACAGTTTTTCCTGTAAATGACGGAACAATATAATCGACGCAGTTTGAATCGATGGCACGACGCCCGCGCCCATACAATGTGGACACACAACGTACGAAGATTCAATGAACGATGAACGCAATCTTTGACGCGACAACATCAAAACCCCGAAAGCATTGATTTTTGCAACCTGGGTTCTGGCGCGGTCGTGTTTCATGACTTCGCGCATTTTTTGTTCCAATTTGCGGTTGTTCTTTTCATCTTCCATGTCGATAAAGTCAATCGCGACAATGCCTGCTAAATCGCGCAGACGCAATTGCAGTGCGATTTCTTCCGCCGCTTCTAAATTAGTATTTAATGCGGTTTGTTCGATATCTTTTTCCTTGATCGCACGGGACGAATTAACGTCGATTGTCACCATTGCTTCGGTTTGATTGATAACAATCGAACCGCCCGACGGCAAAACAACGTATGGGCCATGCAGACCTTCTAATTGTTTTTCAATGCCCGCCTTGGTCATCAATGGAACCGCAGCGTCTTTGTATTGCACCAACTGTTTACGTGGCGCGCGGCCGTAAAGTTGTTGGAAATAAGATTTTGCTTCGTCAAAGACCTCTTCGCCTTGGATATACATTACGTCGTCTTTGTCGCTTATGAAATCGCGGACAACGCGGCGCAAAAGCGAATCTTCGGTGTGGATTGTGACCGGCGCAACCGATTCCAAAGTCGTTTTACGAATTTCGTTCCAAAGTGATGTTAAATAATCATAATCTTTGGCAATATCTTCCGCTTTGGCATCCATCGCAGCCGTGCGCAACACGACCGTCATGCCCTTTGGTATTTTCAGGGTATGCAAAATTTCACGTAAACGCGCGCGTTCAGTTCTGTCTGATATTTTCTTGGACACACCGTAACTGTTGCGTTTTCTGGAATTAGGCATCAAAACCGCAAAACGTCCCGCCAATGACAAATAAGTCGTCATTGATGCACCCTTTTGGCCGCGTTCTTCTTTTACGCCTTGGACCAACAGGATTTGTTTTGGTTTGATAACATCTTGGATTTTGAATTCGTGTGCGCGTTTGATAAATTCTTTGTTATCTTCGCCCGCACTGTGATCATCATATTCGGCGACTTCGTCTTCTTCATCGTTCGGATCGTCATCGTCGTCAACAATATTGGCATGCGCCAATTCCATCAATTTTTTCTTTTGTTCAGGGTTCACCTGGTAATAATCAGGATGAATTTCAGAAAATGGCAAAAATCCATTTTTGCCCGTTCCATAATCCACAAAAGCAGCCTGAAGCGACGGTTCAACACGTATAACCTTGGCCAGATATATGTTCCCTTTTATCTGGGGCTTGGTCGTTGTTTCAACGTCAAAATCAGACACGCGGTTCGTGGCAGAATCCACCACCACCACCCGAGTTTCTTCGGGATGAACCCCATCTATGTAAATTTTTTTTGACATTTAATAATCCTTTTGTGTTGTGGGTGTATGAAATGAACATAACGCGTTCCCATGGGGCATCCACGCCCATGCCAAGGATGCACGCAACGATAAAACACAGCGCGACTCGCATTATTTCAAAAAGTGATAACACAAACACTTTTTTACCTCATCTTATACAACGGGATATAAGATATCAGATGGGAATCAAATTGGCAAGTTTTTTATTTCCCGGTTTTTTGGTCGTTTTTACCAATGTGCAACGGGATTTTTGGCATTTTCTGTTTTGCTTCTTCAATCCAGCGACGCATGCGCGCACGCAACCAACGTTCATAGATGAAAAACAGCCCACCAACGCCAACCAATGGCAACAAATAATAAATTATACGGAACGCCAATAATGCGCCGAAAATGTTTGCTTTGTCCACAGAATCAGGCAACGCCGCGATGAATATAGATTCAAAAACGCCGATACCACCGGGAACCTGGCTGAATACGCCGGCAACCATTGCGACCACAAACAACCCGATAAACATTCCAAACGGCATGATTGCCGCAGAAACATACGGGCGTATGCAAAAATACAATACCATCCCTGCACATAACGCGTCCATCATCCCCAACAAAGTTTGAACCAATGCCGTTCCAATCGACGGGATTTTGAATTTAATTTGTCCAGCGCGAATGCTTTTGTCACAAAATGCAATAGTTATCGCATAATACGCCAAAATCAACGACAAACATGCGATAAACAGCCCATTGACACCAAATGAAAAACCTTCTGATGATTGTTCCAGAAAATCAGGCGAAACCAAGAAATATCCAATGATTTCGACCGCTGCGAATCCCAAGAAATATGTTAACCCCGAAAAAGTCAACATTTTTACGATATCACCTGCCGGAATACGCCAACGAGTATATAAACGATATCGGATTGCGCCGCCACTGACCGCCGCGTTCCCGGCATTATTACTGATTGCGAAACCCAACATCCCGGCCAACATCCATTTCCACCAACTGATTTTATGCCCGGTATATTGCAACGCCAAATAATCGTAAAGCGATAGTACAACATACCCCATCAAACACGCCACAGACGCCATAACCAAATTTATAAACGGAATGTTCCACAACGCGTGCGCAATTTGATGTAGTGAATAATTGCGCAACTGCCAATAAAGCATGCCAGCCGCCAACACAAAAAAGAAAAGCCCCGCATAATTGACAAGTTTTTTGAAAAAACGTTTCGTTTTAATCGACATTTATATTCTCTTGACGCCACCAAGCATAGCAACATATATGCAAAAAATCAAATTAAATAATAAAACCCTTTATTTTTCTTGCAAAAAGCCGCCGCTTTGCATTTGCCACAAATGGTAATAAAGTCCGCGTTTACGCAGCAATTGTGTATGTGTCCCAGATTCTTTGACAACACCTTTATCCAAAACGATTATCCGATCCATATTACGCAAAGTCGACAAACGGTGTGCAATCGCGATGGTTGTGCGTCCACGTGACAATTTTTCAAAAGATTTTTGAATTGTGGCTTCGGTTTCGCTGTCTAATGCAGATGTTGCTTCGTCCAAAACCAAAATCGGCGCATCTTTCAAGAACGCACGTGCAATCGCAATACGCTGACGTTGACCACCCGATAATTTAATTCCGCGATCGCCAACCAATGAATCATAGCCGTTTTCTGTATCCATGATGAATTTATCTGCAGACGCCTTTTGCGCGGCACGTTTAATTTCAGCCCGTGACGAACCAAATTTACCATATCCAATATTTTCACCAATTGTGCGGTTAAACATTGTTGGTTCTTGGGGAATAAAGGCAATATTGTCACGCAAAGAGTCCTGTTTTACATCTTGGATATCTTGCCCGTCTATGGTGATTGCACCACGTTGTGGTTCATAAAAGCGCATTAACAAATGCACCAGTGTTGATTTACCCGCGCCCGACGCGCCAACAATCCCGACACGTTCACCCGGATTGATGGTTAATGATAAATCTTTTAATATATAGCGTTTTCTGTATCTGAAAAACACGTTTCTGAATTCGATTTTGCCAGATTTTACGACCAAATTTTTCGCATTATCTTTATCGACGATGTCTAATGGCACAATCAATTCTTTGTATGCCTTTTTGGCAGAAGCAACCACATCTATTATATCTGGAAACCTGTTTACTATATAACCTATTCTGCCCATGACAGCCAAATATACCGTTATTGCATAAATAATTTCTGAAACCGCCATTTGTCCTTTTTGATAAAGAAAACAAGAAAACAATATTGTTGCACCGAACAACAAATCCCATAAAATCCCTGGTATTCCCCAAAAAAGCCGCATTGTATAACGTGAATATATTGTCTTTTGAATTTTTTCCATACGCGGATTTTTCAGGGCCTGCTGTTCTTTGTGTGCACCAGAAAACGATTTAACAATTGTGTAATTTGAAAAACTGTCTACTATTTTTCCACTTAATTGACTATTTGCCGCAGAAAGGTCTTCACTTGCTTTTTTTACCTTTTTTCTTAGTTTCCACGCGTATAAAAACCTAAAAAAGATGGCGAAAACAAACAGATATGCAACATATTTATTTATCGCAAACAATAAAGTCCCGTTTATTAATATTGACAATATTAAACAAAATATTTCGAATAGCGTATAAAATGTCATTGCCCCTGTTTCTATATAACCTATCTGCGTATTTATAGAACCAGACATTTTATTACCCCAAAAAGACATAGACTGTTGATGAGTATAACAGGTCAGTGTTTCTGATATCTGATTTCTAATTACGGGCTGTGTATGTGCGGAAACTGTAGATTGTATCAAATTACTGATTGTTGAAAACAAGTTAAGTATTGTAATCAACAGAATTGTCGGTAATGCATATCTTACTAAACTCATACCTGCAGGAACAGGGTTTTCAAACAATGCTATGACCCAACGCTGAAAATTTGGGTACAAAACACCATCAGCCATGGATACAAAAAAGAACACAACCATCCATAAAAACAACACTGACCGTTGATTATTAAACCCATAATTGTAATAAAAACCCCACAAAGTTTTGGGTAATGCGTTACCTTTGTATTTTGACATGAATATATTCTCCCTCTGACATGGGAAATTATACCAATGTCCGAATTTTTAATCAACACAATTATTTCACAATATCATGGAAAATCGTAGCGGGTAATGTCCCCCCGGTGATTTTTGATGACATCGGGCTGTTATCATCATGACCAATCCAAATGCCCATCACATAATCAGACGTCGCGCCAACGAACCATGCGTCACGGTTATCGTTGCTGGTTCCGGTTTTGCCGCCAAAAACCCGTGGTGTGTACGCGCGTTTGCCGGTTCCTTTGGTGACAACTTCATATAACAACTGTTTCATATATTCAACGGTTTGTGGCTGTAAAACCGTGATTTCATCAGACGGATTACGTTCGTAAATCACATCCCCATTTGCATTACGTATTTTATATATAGAATACGGATGAACCGATTTTCCGTCGTTCCAAATCACTGAATAAATAGTCGTTAAATCCAACAAACTCATTTCCGACGCACCCAAAACCGTTGAATATTCGCGGCGCAATTTCCCCCCCACCCCCAAACGTGACGCCATGTTTAACACGGTATCGATACCATATTCTTTGGTCAATTTTAACGGCACAGAATTCACACTTTTTGCAAATGCAGTCGCCAGATTTATTCCGCCATAATAACGTTCGTCATAATTTTTCGGATTATAATCGCCAATCGAAAACGGAGAATCATTAACATAAGATTCAGGTGTCATCCCATTTTCCAGCGCAACCAAATACACAACTGGCTTAAACGCAGACCCAGGTTGACGTGGCGCCAGAACACGATTAAATTGGCTGATTCTGTAATCGTCGCCACCAACCATTGATTGTATTGCACCGTCGCGCGCAACCGCAACAATCGCGCCCTGATATTCACCAATATTCGCAGATAAAACCGCGGCAATATGTGCCTGTAATTTTGTATCTATGGTTGTATATACATATAAATCGTCAGTTATGTCACCAATTCTGGATTCTACTTCGTCCATAACAAAATCGGTCCAATACCGATATATATTTTTATCTTGTTTTGTCGCCGCAGGTTTTAATTGTTTTGCCGCCGCCCTGGCCGTATTTTCAGAAATATACCCCTGTTTCACCATTTCAGTTAACACAACACGCGCGCGTTTTATATTGCGTTCAGGATTTTTCAGCGGACTATACGACGTTGGCGCCTTTAACATCGCGGCGATTTGAGCGGCCTCTGCCACCGTCATTTCATCCGCGCCATGTCCAAACAGTGCACTGGACGCCGCATCAATTCCGCGCAATCCGCCAACCAAAGAAATACGGTTCATATACAAATCCAGAATTTGATTTTTATTAAATCGATTTTCCAACCATTGTGACAATATTAATTCTTGGATTTTGCGGGACATTTTTTTATCGCGCGACAAGAATATGTTTTTCGCGGTCTGTTGTGTTATAGTCGACCCGCCTGCCGCAAAACGTTTAGTAAACAAATTCGTCACGACCGCACGAAAAATTCCACGCACCGACACCGCGCCATGTTCAAAGAATTTTTTATCTTCGATTGCGACAATCGCCTGCCATACATGTGGCGGCAACGTTTCTACCGACACAGGTTCACCCATAATCCGCCCCATTGAACGAATTTCACCCCCGTTTTTATCCAAGAAAGTAATCGCGGGCTTTCGCGTTTCGTGCAACATGGAATCCAATGATGGCATCTGTAAAAAAACAACAACCACGTACAACGCGCAAATCGCGACCGTCGCCAAAATGCAGTTTATACAAAAACCAATCATGCGCGATTTGAACGAACGCGACTTTTTATTTGAAATATTGTTTTTATTCGGCGTCATGCCCGAATGCCCCCTACTTTATCGCATTTTCGAAATCAGATTCAGACCATATCGTTATGCCATATTTTTGCGCGTCTGTCAATTTAGAACCCGCGTTTGCGCCCGCGATAACAATATCTGTTTTTGGCGAAACCGATGATTGCGGTTTTGCGCCCATGCGTTCCAAAATCTCTTTTGCGTTATCGCGTGTATATTTTTCAAGCGTCCCTGTCAACACAACGCGTTTCCCGTTTAATAAATCGTTTTCCACAACGACATTTTCAGGATTTTTAATATTGATATATTTTAATAAATTATCCAGCGCGCGCACCGAATGTTCATCGCGAAAGAAAGAAACGATTTCATTTGCCATAACGTCGCCGATACCATCAATTTCGATTAATCGTGTGACATCCGCATTTCGCAGTGCATCCATCGATTTGAATTCGCGCGCCAAGATTTTAGCCGTCACTTCGCCCACATCCGGTATTCCAATAGCATAAATCACACGATGTAAATCTACATTTTTGGCTTTTTCGATTGATTGCGACAAATTAGACACTGATTTTGCGCCAAAACCATCCATTTTACGCATTTCATCACCGTGGTTTTCAATCAACGTGAATATATCTGCGGCCTGGGATATCCACCCCAGCCCCGTGAACAATTCGATTTGTTTTTGACCCAAACCTTCGATATCAAACGCGTGACGCGACACAAAATGTTCTAGTTCCCCGCGGATTTGCGCCGGACACGACAGTGAATTCACACAACGCCGCGCGACCGCGCCCGCTTCTTGGACCACGGCGCCGCCACAGACCGGACAAACATCCGGAAACACAAAAGGCGCCGCATTTTCGCCACGTTCTGCGACACCAACGATTTGCGGGATAACGTCCCCCGCGCGTTGAACGATAACCTTGTCGCCGATTTGCACATTTAACCGCGCAATTTCATCGGCATTATGCAGCGTCGCACGCGACACCAAAACGCCCCCGATATTAATAGGTTCTAATTCTGCGACCGGCGTTAAAACCCCGGTGCGCCCAACCTGGACCGTGATGTCATTTAATTTCGTAATACCGCGTGCCGCCGGAAATTTATAAGCGATTTCCCAACGCGGACTGTTCGCACGCGCACCCATGCGTTCTTGGATTGCAACAGAATTTACCTTAATAACCAAACCGTCAATATCAAACGGGATTTCGTCGCGCATCAACATAATTTCATTGTAAAAATCTTGGACCGCCGCCACAGAATCCACACGCCGCGCCCATTTGCGCGTTGTTTTGAATCCCCACGATTCTAATTTTTCAAAAAACTCAGATTGCGTGTTCCACGTGCGTTCCGACAAATCGCCATATGTGTATCCAAACGCGCTAAGCCGGCGTGACGCCGTCACCGCCGGATTTAATTGACGCAGCGATCCTGCCGCCGCATTACGCGGATTTGCGAATTTTTTATCAGACGTTTCATTCAGCGCAATAAAATCAGCGCGCGCCATGTAAACTTCGCCCCGGACTTCGATAACATCGGGGAAATCGCCAGACAATTTTTGCGGAATATCAGGAATCGTGCGCAAATTAGCGGTAATATCTTCACCCATGGTGCCACTGCCCCGCGTCAGGCCGCGCACAAAAACACCGTTTTCATAACGTGCCGCGAACGACAAGCCATCAACCTTGACCTCTACAAACAAATCGGAAGCGGCCAATTTATCGAACCAATCGGCCACTTCGGCTTCATTAAAAACGTCAGAAATCGACAACATGGGCACCACATGCGGATACGATTTAAACGCAGTGGACACCGCCGCCCCCACATGCGAAGAAAACCCGCCAGCCGCCAATTCAGGGTATTCGCTTTCAATTTCCAAAATACGTTTTTTCGCATCGTCATATGTTGCGTCATCAACAATCGGCGCATCATTTTGATGATACGCAATATCCCACGCATTTAATTTTTTCAACAAATCTGCGTGTTCTGAACGAATAAAAAGGTCCATGACTTTTGCCATGATTGTATTATAGAAAATCATAAATTTTAGTGCAAGATTTTGTTTTTGGAAAAATTAAACCAACCCACAAGATTTAATTCAAATTGAAACTCCAACCAGTAAATACGTGGCCGCGTTTGGTCGGTGCGGTTGTTGGTGTTGTCAAATCACCACCATATGTACATGTATTTTGTGTTGCACCACCCGCGCCATTATCCCAATTAACAGTAATGGTATTTGCGTTGCATGCGGTATTTGATACGTTGGTACTATACCCCGTATCACACAGATATTTTGCATAAAACGTTTTATCACCGGTTGCGGTCGTGCCGATTGTCTTTGGCGTTGCGCAGTTTGATGTCAACGCGACATCATCACACCACCCGGCAAAGGCACTATGTGCACGCGTTGGTGTTGCGCTCATCGTTGCACCCGTGCCATACGTATATTGCGACCAATTAGAACCAGCGTTCGGCCCCGCAACGAAAGTTCCCGTGCCATCGTTAGTAAAGAATGTATTTGTCACGGTATCATACATCCCCAAAACATTATCGCTATTGCGGCGCGCAGGAATAAAGTCACGAACAATGGTGCCGGCATAATAAATTTTTGCATAATATATTCTGCCGCTGTATTTTCTGTCTTCACCACTATAACCAAATACATATAATGGCAAACCTTCTGATGTAAAGTTAGAATCATTAACAACCAATGGTGAATAATTGACCAATGTGTTTCCGCCTTCATCCGTCACACGATAATAGTCTCCTGGTATATTCAAATCGTATGTTATTGGAACATTGAATGTTGCGACAACACCGGTTGATGTATCATTACCAACACCATAATAGTATGCATGTATATACTCGTCTATACCAACATAAACACCATCCCGACCACCCAAAGCAGAACCATCCAACCACCAATTATATTCACCACTACTAAAAGTTGTTCTTTTAATTAACAATCGATAATTACTATGATTGTCTATATTAGCCCTAAGACCGGTATCTATATACTGTGTTCTGCCAGTTGCTTCCAGATATTCCAATTGAGTATATGTTGACGGGACCGATGAACCACCGTTCAAAATATAGGTTATATTGTATGTCATTGGAACGCATATTGATGCGCCGGCGGATGATGTATAATTGGTGGCACATGCTGTTAAACCCTGGGGTGTTGTTTCGTTGTATGTGTAATTACCGCCGATGCAATAATTGCCGGCCGTGCATGTGACACATTCAACACCATCGGCAG
>Ga0310786_10011806_pt1 | contig 10868 bp, 9 predicted proteins | sample AusTroGonzalo_MG_FD_203881 | JGI IMG/M metagenome (GOLD analysis project Ga0310786, IMG submission 203881) | Bovine rumen microbial communities from tropical cattle in Woodstock, Queensland, Australia - Gonzalo_03 (v2) (version 2) | ecosystem: Host-associated > Mammals > Digestive system >...
CGCGTTACAGGATTTCGTCCATTGAGCCTAACCTTCTTACTGATGAGGTGATTGACTTTGTGGCTCAGTCACGTGCGTTCATGCCTCATTTTCATATTCCTCTGCAGAGCGGATCAAATGAGGTGCTCAAGCTGATGCATCGCCGTTATGAGCGTGAGGTGTTTGCTGAGAAGGTGGCTCGCGTAAAAAGTGTGATGCCAGACGCGTTCATCGGCGTGGATGTCATTGTGGGTATGCGTGGTGAGACTGATGAGCTGTTTGAGGATGCTTACCGATTCATTGAGGGACTGGATGTGACACAACTACATGTGTTCAGTTACTCAGAGCGCCCTGGAACGGCAGCTCTGAAGATTCCATACAAAGTGTCGCCGCAGACCAAGCATGAGCGCAGCCAGCGACTGTTGGAGTTATCGGACCATAAGACAAGGGCTTTCTACGAGGCTCACACGGGTCGTGAAGCTACTGTCCTGGTGGAGAAACCGCGTCGCGGTATGCCGGCTCACGGATTTACCGATAATTATATAAGAGTGGAGCTGGATTCGGCTCAGGTTCAGGAAAACAGTCTTGTAAGGGTGCTTCTGGGCGGTTTTAATGCTGCCGGTGATGCTCTTACGGGAACAATCATAAAGTGATATGAAAGTTGCGATAGTCATATTGAACTGGAACGGCAGCGCAATGCTCAAGCGCTATATGCCTACACTGCTCAATTATTCAAAGATGGACGGCGTGCAGGTGATTGTGGCCGATAATGACTCCAAGGATGACTCCATGGAGATGATGCAGCGCGAGTTCCCGCAGGTTCCGCTTATCCGTATGGAGAAGAACTGGGGATTTGCCAAGGGTTACAATATGGCTCTCAGGGAGGTTGAGGCTGAGTATTATATTCTGCTCAACTCGGATGTGGAGGTCTCTGAGGACTGGCTTTTGCCGCTTGTGAGTTACATGGACGTGCATCCTGAGATTGCCGCTTGCCAGCCTAAACTGCTGGACTTCAAGAATCCTGAGATGTTTGAATACGCTGGCGGTGCAGGTGGATATATGGACAAGTGGGGCTATATGTTCTGCCGCGGCCGTGTGTTTGACTCGATTGAGAAGGATCGTGGACAATATGATACCATTGTGCCTGTTTTCTGGGCTACAGGTGCCTGCCTGATGGTTCGCAGCGCCGATTACTGGGCTGCGGGCGGACTTGATGACCGGTTCTTTGCACATCAGGAGGAGATAGACCTTTGCTGGCGTATGCGTAGCCGTAACCGTGGTATCGTCTGCATTCCTGAGAGCGTGGTCTATCACGTGGGTGGTGCCACTCTGAACAAATCCAACCCCTATAAGACATTCCTTAATTTCCGCAATAACCTGCTCATGCTCTACAAGAATCTCCCGGAGGATGAGCTGGGGAAGGTAATGAGAGTGCGTTTCTGGCTGGACGGCCTGGCTGCACTCATGTTCCTTGTAAAATTCCACTGGGGAGATTTCAAGGCAGTATTCCGCGCCCGCCGTGAGTTCCGTCGCCTCAAACCCGAATTCCTGGACAGCCGCCAGGAAAACCTTCAGGAAGCATCAATCACAGACATCCCCGAGCGCGTAAACTTCAGCCTCCTCTGGCGCTACTACGCCAAACGCCAGAAAACCTATAGTAAACTGATGCGTTGATTTGGAGCACAAAAGGGACGGTTCTATCTGTGTGAGGCCACACAGATAGAACCGTCCCTTTTGTGCTTTAACGAAAGTTAAAGTGTAAATTTTGCTTGGATTATTGTAAAGCGTGCTTTACATTTGTTGCGTTAAACTTTACAATTATGAGAGATTATAGGAAACATCTAACGCTCTTGCCTCATAAATGGCAGACAGGGGCCTTGTTTGCAGCCGGTGTTTTGGCTGTGGTTTATTATTGTCTGTTCGCTTACACCATCAGGTCATTGGAACACCCCAGTGATACATATCGGTTGTATTGGTTGGGGATTGTGCATCTTCCTGTTTCGGTTGCATTGATGATTGCTTGTCTGTCAAAAGAGAAGGAGGAGGATGAGTATATTTCATCCGTGCGTTATCGCGCCCTTGCCATAGCTATGTTCCTGTATTTTGTGTTGAGAGCTATTGGGGAGATGATGTATGGTTCCCTTCATTCTTTTGTTTTCAATCGGTATTTAGCGGGTATGAATGTTATAGCCGATATTATGGGGTCTTCTGCATTCAGGATAACACGTCAGATTATCGGTTTTATCGGCTCTGTGAACTTCACGATGGTTATTTATATCATTCTTGTTAAGGTATTGAAACGCCTGGGCATTGGAAACGGCAACAAATCGATTCTGCTTCCCAACAATTATAAGAAAGTTGGTTGGTACCTTCTCATTGTATCAATGGTAATGATTGTTGCGATCGTTATCCTCAACGCGAAATTGGGACCTTCAGATGAACTGTATGAGAAACACTCAACGTTGTTGCGACTGATGATATTGATTCCATATATTGCCCTGATATTCATATGCCTGAGCAAAGAGAAGCAGGAGGATGAGTTTATACGCCTTATCAGGGTACGCATTTTGATTTATTTTGCAATATTCTATCTGGTTGTAGGAATGATTAGTGGACTGTCAGAAAACCTGTGGCAATTGTACCAGTTCCGAACGATGAACAATCGTGCATATGTCGCACAGCTTTTTGTGCTGATCATGAGATTGTTGTCCTGGTTCCCGTTGTTGGCTGTCGTTTATTCGCAGGTTCTGAAAAAGGTGCTGGCTAAGAATACAATCGAGAGTGGTAATGAAGAGTGATAACGAGTAATTTGGTTATATGAAAGATTATAGGAAACATTTGACTTTGCTGCCGCATAAATGGCAGATTGTTGGATTCGTGGCGTTGGCCATTGTCGCTGTTTGCGCTGTGCCGTTTTTTTGTTTGCGTGATCAGTTTAACGGCCGGTTCGTTTATTTGTGCCTGTATTCTGCAGGTGACATCGTTTTAAGCATTTCGCTCTTCCTTATCTGTTTTTCGCAGGAAAAATGTGAAGACGAGTACATTACTTCGGCACGTTACCGGGCACTGACAATCGTGGCTTACACCTTTATTTTGGGATGGGCAATTGCCTCAATGATCCAAGATGGCCCAACACTTGGAAGGGGCGTTATTTCTTCTATTGGCGAGATGGTTGGTGAGGAAGATTATTATAGAGACCTTATGACAATGGCTAATACCCCTGCGGTGTTGAGGGGTATATTCCTGATAGCTGCATATGCTTCAAATCTCGTTTTGTTACAACTGTTCTACATCCTGCTTCTAAAGATAATTGTACGTACAGGAAAAGGAATAGGATTCAAATCTATTCTTCTTCCGTACCGTTACAAGAAAACCGGTTGGTGGATTCTGGTCATTTCAATGATACTGATACCCGCCGTGTTGTATTATATCGGACATGTTCTGCCTGACAAAATGGGCGATGTGATGGGGCGTACTGCCGACAGGCAGGCATTTATCAGGTTATACGTAACTGTTTGCAGAATAATGGCTCCTATTCGATATGTAGGCATTCTGTTGGTATGCCTGTCAAAAGAGAAGCAGGAGGATGAGTTTATACAGCACATTAGAGTAAGAATCCTGGCTCTCTTTGTCATTTTCTATCTGGTAGCTAAATTTTTGACGAAACATACTGATTTCTTTATTCCGACATTGATTGCAACGAAAACCCAAGATTCAGGACTGAGAGGTGTGCTATTTACTGTCTATAAAGTCATAGGCATCACAGGAGGAGTTCTGAGTAAGCTGACCTGGGTTCCATTGGTGTCAGTCGTATATGCGCTGGTGTTGAGAAAGGTATTGAAAAACAATTTAATTGAGAGCAGCAATGAAGAATAATATACGTGTAGAGCGGGCGGTCCTTAGGATTTCGCAGCAGGATCTGGCTAATGCCATCGGTGTTTCACGCCAGACGATATTCGCCATTGAGAACGGCAAGTTCATTCCTTCGACGGAGTTGGCGCTCAAGCTCTCTGCTTACTTTGGCAAGAGTGTGAACGATCTGTTCCAGCTTTAATGTGCCAAAGGGGTCTGTCCCCAATGGCACATTGCAACGTTTTTGCAACACTGAATCCTTGTACAATGTATATTTGTCATATACTTTTGTCGCAAAAACAGATTAATATGAAAGCTTCAAAAGTGTTTTTTCCGGTTTTGTTGATGCTGGCAGTCGTAACCACAGTTTATGCTCAGGAACCGCGTTACAAGACCTGGAAGAGTCCCGGAAAAATAACCGCCGAAACTGAGGTGAGCAGACCGTCAAACCGGTATACTCCTGCTAAAGAAACCTATTTGGACGGCCTTAAGTACCGGTTGAATCAGGACAACAGCGCAACAGTATTAAAATGTGATACAGCCCTGGTCAAGGGTGATCTGGTGATTCCGGAAAGCATAACCGTAGACGGTACGACATATAAGGTAAACTCCATCTTTTTTGCTGCTTTCAGTAACTGTACCACTCTGACATCGGTAGTTATTCCCGATGGAATAACCCGGATTCCCAATGAGGCATTTTCGGGTTGCAGTAATCTAAGACGGGTTTCTTTGTCTGACAGTGTCGTTTTTGTGGGAAATGGCGCATTCTCCGGGTGCGGATGTTTAACGGACACAATAGACGGTGTCATCTACATGAATGATATTCTGATTGGGTTTGATCGGAATAACCCTGATTCTTTCAATAAGTCCGATTACTCAGTCAGGGAGGGCACCAGGATTATTGCAGGTCATGCTTTTGTTACCAACACTGTGTTGAAATCAATCATTATTCCCGAGGGTGTGGTTACAATAGGTGCCTGGGCGTTCAATGCATGCCATAACCTGAGACGGGTTGTACTGCCGGAGAGCCTTAAGAACATTGATTCCTATGCATTCCGCCTGTGTCTGGAACTGGAATCGATCAATATCCCGTCGGAGCTTTCATTTATTGGTGAAAGCGCTTTTGAGGAATGCGGGAAAATCAGGAAACTTTCAGTTATTCCTAATGGGCTAACTTCAATTGAGAACGCCGCTTTCAGCAATAATGCCGGTCTGACGCAGGTTATTATCCCCAAGAGTGTCAAGAAAATAGGATGGAGGTCGTTTGAACAGTGCGTCAACCTTAAATCTGTTATTATACCTGAAGGGGTTACGTCAATAGGCCGTTGGTGCTTTAACGGTTGCTGCAGTCTGGAATCGATAGTCATACCGGCCAGTGTGACGGAGATAGACGAGGATGCATTTTTTAATTGCATAAACCTCAAGAACGTCAATATGCCTGAAGGTCCGATGAAAGAGAAACTGTTGGAGTACCTTTCAATATTTCAGGATGAAGAGAAACACGGTGTTAGTGACGGGCATGAATGGGTTGACCTGGGGCTTAGCGTAAAATGGGCTACGTGTAATGTGGGGGCCGGTATTCCCGGCCAGTCAGGTGGCTTCTATCATAAGGATTATCAGGGAGATGTTGCTCATAACGAGTGGGGCGGCAGTTGGCGTCTGCCTACTGTTGACGAGTGGTATGAGTTGATGGATAACTGTATGTGGACAGAGACTGCGCAGGATGGCGTCAAAGGCTTCAAGATTATCAGCATGGTTAACCGCAATTCCATATTCCTGCCATATACAGGCTTGGAGACCGTTGGCTCACAGGCTGCTTTACCGGGACAGACAGCCCGATACAAGACTGGTACTCCCGATACGGATTGTGTCGATATGACCTTTCAGGTAAATTGCACTTCTTCTTTGTGGGATTGGGGATTGTCCGTTCGCCCCGTGCAATAATGTGCCAAAGGGGTCTGTCCCCAATGGCACATTGCAACGTTTTTGCAACGCTTTTTATTGCAGGGTAGCCCAATCAATGTCTTATCTTTGGAGCAGATAAACAAAACGTGATATGAGGAGATTCATTGTTATTGCATTTGTGTTGGCAGTTTGCGGAGTATCGGCATCAGTTGATTCCGATGCACAGAATGTATCGCTGACAGGGTATATCCCAGATACGGTAAGAGTGTCAAATCTGAATATCATTATTGATTTCAACACCCACCATAGCGGAGCGCATCATGCGGACTGTTATTATGGAATATGCCTTTCTGATGGCGATCCGGTTTTTACGGAGCAGGATACTGTATTCAGCAGATTGTTAACATTGTTTCATGAGGACACACGCACAGGTGACTTTACCGTCACTCTGACCGGTCTTAAGGATAAAACCACATATTATTACCGCGTTTTCATGAAAGTTTTTGGTAAGGAAGGTACTCTGGACGGTTCTTTTACCACAGACATGATTTCGGACCGGTATCCTAAGGAATATGTTGACCTGGGGCTCAGCGTAATGTGGGCAACCTGCAACGTGGGTGCCAAGTGCCCCGAGGAGTATGGTGACTATTTTGCCTGGGGCGAGACAAAGCCAAAGGACAATTATTGGTGGAATACCTATTTTGACAATATCTCCGGTGGCGACGGATTATTTGGTGACAATATAACCGCTTCCAGCAAGTACAACAACGATGGTGGCCTCACTATTCTTACTCCAGAAGATGATGCTGCATACGTTAATTGGGGACCTGACTGGCGTATGGCCACTTATAACGAACTGTGTGAACTAAGGGACAGCTGCATATGGACATGGTTTGAAATCGGCAATTCAGAGTTCAACGGCGTAGCAGGTTATAAGGTTCAGGGACGGAAAGAGGGTTATACGGACAAATTCATTTTTCTTCCGGCTGCCGGAAACAGATCGGGTACCGGTATTCATAATGCCGGCGTCTGTGGCTATTATTGGTCAACATCCATTTATCCTGAATTCTCCAAAGATGGTCAGAAACTTGTTTTCAATACGGGGGATTTCCTGGCGGATTTGTCATGGCGTGAAGCCGGCTATTCTATTCGTCCTGTATGGGGCCGATATGTTGATGCTGCCGATGTTGAGTTGAACAAGACTGAGCTGGAACTGGCTGAGGATGCGGTTTATACCTTGAAAGCCACTGTGGTTCCTGCATTGGCAAAAGACCAGATGATAACCTGGAGCAGTGACAATCATACTATAGCAACCGTTGACCCTTACGGCAGAGTTAAAGCCGTTTCAAGAGGCGTTTGCACAATAACCGCCACCTGTGGAACGTTGAAAACAACCTGCAAGGTTACTGTCAAGACCATAAAGCCTGAATATGTTGATATGGGATTGAGTGTAAAATGGGCAACCTTTAATATAGGAGCGTCGCACCCGGAGGATTTTGGCGAGTATTTTGCATGGGGAGAGGTGACGTCATCCACATATTCATCATGGTCAACATATTCAGACTCTCCTCAGGGAGATGGCAAGAGTTTCTCCAAGTATTACTTTAACGGAGGTATGACGTCGCTTGGAAAAGATGATGTCGCCCATGAGAGATGGGGTGGAACTTGGCGCATGCCGTCTTATGCCGAGTTCCAGGAACTTCTTGACAACTGCACATGTACATGGACTGTACAGAACGGTGTAAACGGCATCGTCTTTGAGAGCAAGATAAACGGCAATACCGTTTTCTTTCCGGCAGCAGGTCGATATCAGGTAGGTCTTATCAGTTCGAATAGTGCGGTAGACTATTGGTCCAGCTCACTCTACACAGGCAATCTCAATGACTATATCGAAATGACACGTAACCAGTATGCGTGGTGTATGGATTACTCATATCACCGACGTCCTACAATGGGGTCGGGGCTCAGGTATCAGGCTCGTCCTGTACGTCCGGTGTGTCCTTGAATTATTTGTTAGAATTTTTTATCTGAACTATGACGGACTAACGTCAGGGTGTGGTCGATGGTAGAGGGGAGCTCCTCCGGGTAGTGAGTTACAATGATGAGGGTCTTTTGCGGATTTGTGCAGAAGGCCTTTATTATTTCCATTACAAGGGTGCGGTTCTTTCGGTCCAGTCCGTGAAGGGGTTCGTCAAGGATGAGTAGGGAAGGGTTCTTTACGAACGCGCGGGCCAGCAGGATCATGCGCTGCTCTCCGCTTGATAATTCCAGGAAATCACGGTCCTCAAGATCAGTTATTCCGAAAATCTTCATCCAGACGCGGCATGCATCCCTCTCTTCTATAGTAATTTTTTTATACAAACCTATGGTGTCATGAAGGCCTGATGCCACTATGTCGATGGCTGGATAGCGCCGGCAGTAGGATCGGTGCATCTCGGGGGATACGTAACCTATATGTTTCTTGATTTCCCATATACTTTCGCCTGTTCCGCGAGGACGACCGAACAGTGCGATGTTGCAGGCGTATGACTGTGGGTTATCGGCGTATACCATACTCAGAAGCGCGGATTTGCCGCTACCGTTAGGACCTAGCAAAGCCCAGTGTTCGCCCTTGCGAATAACCCAGTCGAGGCGGTCTAATATACGCCTATTCTCATATTGCAGGGTCGCCTGGCTGCAGCGTACAATCTCATCGGACTGCATTCCGTTCTCCGGGAGGCTGCGCATGAGTTCTGCAAGTTCCTGTGGCAGTAGGGGCTGGGCGAGCGGTTGTCCGGAATGGGCCATATATTCAGCTACAGGTATGACGCTGCCGCATTTAAGGTCCTTTACTTCAATTATATGTGTAATGAACTGTGGGATATCCTCACGGCGTGAAACTACCAGCACAATCTGAATCTTCCATTCACTGATAAGGTTCTCAAGCAGCCGGCAAAGCATATCACGAGTCTGTATGTCCAGACCTATGAACGGGCTGTCAATTATCACCATCTTGGGACGTACGGCCAGGGCTCGGGCCAGCTGGTACTTGCGCATCTCGCCGCTGGAGAGTGTTACAAGCTGCTTATCCCATATTGACGGCAGGCCGAACAGGGTGTGTATGCGCTCTTTCCAAACGGGATCCTTGATGTCGGGGAATGCGTCACGCACAATGGCCGATTCGCCCATCTCGGTCATGTTCCAGCGCTGCTGGTAGAAGTATGTGGCATCGGCACTGCCGTAGCTGTCACGGAACGTTATGTTACGGATATCGGCCCCGGTTATGCCGCTGCCGTACTCCACTTCGCGGTTGTCTAGAAGCGGATATTGGCGCAGCATGGTGTTTACAAGCAGGGTCTTGCCGGCTCCGTTGGGGCCCACAATAGCCGTCTGCTGGCCCGGAGCCAGGCAAACGTTGATAGGGGAGGCCAGGCGGTACTTGGGGTTGCAGGCCACGCCATCTGTTATTCTGAGTACGAATCCGCTGCTCTGTTCCATTTTTGCCTAATGATGTGCCAAAGATAATGCAAAATGCGCTACCTTAGTGCCATGATTCCCGCTTTATATTTGATTCCGAACCTATTGGGTGAGACTCCGGTTGAGCAGGTGCTGCCCCCGTACAACCACGAGATAATCATGGGCATACGCCATTTCATTGTGGAGGATGTACGCACGGCCCGTCGTTTCCTCAAGCTTGTAGACCGCAGCATAGACATAGACCAGCTCACGTTCTACACCCTGAACAAGCACACAAACCCGGAAGAGGTGGCAAGCATGCTCAAGCCGCTGGAGGAAGGCAACGCAATGGGAGTAATATCAGAAGCAGGATGCCCCGCCGTAGCCGATCCCGGGGCCGATGTAGTAGCCATAGCGCAGCGCAAAGGCCTAAAGGTAGTGCCTCTGGTAGGCCCCTCCAGCATAATCCTGGCAGTTATGGGATCCGGATTCAACGGTCAGAGCTTTGCATTCAACGGCTACCTGCCCATAGAGCCCGAAGAGCGCATCAAGACCCTAAAGAAACTGGAACAGCGCGCCTACACCGAGAATCAGACCCAACTCTTCATAGAAACCCCATACCGCAACGCCAAGATGATGGCCGATATCCTCAAAGCCTGCCGTCCCCAGACCCGCCTCTGCATAGCTGCCGGCCTCACCACGCAGGACGAGTACATCCGCACCCGCACCATAAAAGAGTGGGGTGGCAAGCTTCCCAATCTGGATAAGATTCCCTGTATCTTCCTGATTTATAAAGGCTAGAGGTTATCCTCAAAGAACCTTAAGATTCTGGTAAACAGGTGTTTGCGGTGAGAGTAGCCGGTGATGCTGTGCTCTTTGCCGGGATAGACCTGCATGTCGAAATCCACTCCTGCGTTTATTAGAGCCTCGATGTATGAGGCGGTGTTGCTGAAGAAGACGTTGTCATCGTCCAGGCCGTGGACTATGAGCAGGCGGCCGTGAAGCTTGTTGATGCGGTCTATGGCCGATGCGTCATGATAGCCGTCGGCGTTCTCCTTGGGCTGCTGCATGAAGCGCTCGGTGTAGGGGGCGTCGTAGTAGCGCCAATCGGTTACGGGAGCAACTGCTACGCCGCATTTGAATACCGGTGTGCCCTCACTCATGGACATCAGGGTGTTGTAGCCTCCGTAGCTCCAGCCCCAGATGGCAATGCGTTCCGAATCGATCTCAGGCAGTGATCCCAGGTACTTGGCTGCAGCTACTTGGTCCTGACTCTCCATAACTCCAAGATGCTTGTAGGTCTGCTTCTTGAAATCGGCTCCGCGGCGGCCTGTACCGCGTCCGTCAACTACGGCAACGGCGTAACCTTTATATGTGAGCAGTGCTTCAAACGCTGCGCCGGGGTAGAATCCTGCGCCCCATTCGTTAAGCACCTCGTTTGATCCGGGACCGCTGTACTGGTACAGGATGACGGGGCAGGGGTGTGACTCATCGGCTCCGGCAGGCTTGACCATCCAGCCGTACAGGGTGGTGCCGTCGACGGTCTGGAACGAGAACTGCTCTTTCTTGGGGAGTCCGTATTCAAGAGCGGCCTGTTTTACGTCCTGATTGTCCTCTATGGTGCGGAGCGTCTTTCCTGCGTCGGTTATGACGGAGACTACCGTAGGTGTGCTCATGTCGGACCAGGAGTTAATGAA
>Ga0310786_10011807_pt1 | contig 10868 bp, 4 predicted proteins | sample AusTroGonzalo_MG_FD_203881 | JGI IMG/M metagenome (GOLD analysis project Ga0310786, IMG submission 203881) | Bovine rumen microbial communities from tropical cattle in Woodstock, Queensland, Australia - Gonzalo_03 (v2) (version 2) | ecosystem: Host-associated > Mammals > Digestive system >...
TCCATGGCAGCCTCGGAGGTGAAGACGATGGTACCCACGGCACCACCCGGGGAAGCGGGCAAACCCTTGGCCACCACCTTGGCCTCCTTCTCGGAGGTCGGGTTCAGGATCGGGTGCAGGACCTCGTCCAGCTGGGACGGGGAGACGCGCATCACGGCGGTCTTCTCATCGATCATGCCCTCTTCAAGCATGTCCATGGCCATCTGCAGGGCGGCCAGGCCGGTGCGCTTGCCGATACGGCACTGGAGCATCCAGAGGACACCCTCCTGGATCGTGAACTCGATGTCCTGCATGTCGTGGAAGTGGGTCTCCAGACGCTTGCGGATGTCGTCGAGCTCCTTGTAGACCTTCGGCATCGCCTTTTCGAGCGATTCGAGGTCGCGGTTATGATCGTTCTTGGTGGCTTCGTTGAGCGGGTTCGGGGTGCGGATACCCGCGACCACGTCTTCGCCCTGGGCGTTGATCAGCCACTCACCGTAGAAACGGTTGTCGCCGTTGGCCGGGTTGCGGGAGAAGGCGACGCCGGTGGCGGAGGTATTGCCCATGTTGCCGAACACCATGGACTGGACGTTCACGGCCGTACCCCAGTCATCGGGAATCTTCTCGATGCGGCGGTACGCGATGGCGCGCTTGCCGTTCCAGGACTTGAAGACGCCGCCGATGGAGCCCCAGAGCTGATCCTGGGCGGTGTCGGGGAACTCGACGCCGAGCACTTCCTTGACCTTCTTCTTGAATTTCTCGCAGAGGTCCTTCAGCTCGTCGGCGGTGATATCGGTATCAGAGGCATAGCCCTTCTTCTCCTTCAGGTCGGCCATCATGCGGTCCAGCTGCTGGCGGATACCCTGGCCGTCGGCGGGCTCGATGCCCTCGGCCTTCTCCATCACGACGTCGGAATACATCATGATGAGACGACGGTAAGCGTCATAGACGAAGCGCGGGTTACCGGTCTTCTTGATCATGCCCGGAATCGTGGCGGAGCACAGACCGATGTTCAGGATGGTATCCATCATACCCGGCATGGAGCTGCGTGCACCGGAGCGGCAGCTCACGAGGAGCGGGTCGTTGGGATCGCCGAATTTCTTGCCCATGAGGGCTTCCGTGGCGTTGAGAGCACCGCGGACCTCCATCTTGAGTTCCTCGGTGTAGCCGCCGCCGAGCTGATAGTACTCGGCGCAGCATTCAGTCGTAATGGTAAAGCCGGCGGGCACCGGCATGCCGAGCTTGCTCATCTCGGCCAGGTTGGCTCCCTTTCCACCCAGGAGCTCACGCATGGTCCCGTCACCTTCGGCGGTCTTGCCGCCAAAGCGATAGACACGTTTCTTAATTTCGAACATAGAGTATGGTTTAGTTTTATTCCTTTACAAAACAGACCGCGAATTTACGATTATTTTCTCATTATAACAACTTTGCAGCTAATTCGGAAAGTTCGCTCCTTTCTCCCTTGCGCAGGAAGACGTGCTGGAAGAGCGGCTGGCCGTACATTTTCTCGCCCAGATGCGACAGGCCGTTGGACCACTGGTCCAGATAGGGCTGGTCAATCTGGAAAATGTCGCCGGTGAAGACCATCTTGGTCCCCTCGCCCGCCCGCGTGATGATAGTTTTCATCTCGTGCGGGGTCAGGTTCTGCGCCTCGTCAATGATGAAGAAGCAGCGTCCGAGGCTCCGGCCGCGGATGTACGCGAGCGGCTCGATGATCAGTTTATCCTGGGTGAGCATGGCGTCGATGCGCTGCGCCTCCTTCGACGTGGGCCGGAACTGGCTCTTGATCACGTTCAGGTTGTCGAACAGCGGCTGCAGGAAGGGACTCATCTTCTGCTTCTGGTCGCCCGGCAGGAAGCCCAGATCCTGGTTGCCGAGAATCACCGTGGGCCGGGAGAGGTAGATCTGCTCATAATCCTTCTCCTGCTCCAAAGCGGCCGCAAGCGCCAGCAGGGTCTTGCCCGTGCCCGCGCCGCCCGTCAGCGACACCAGCTCCACCTTCGGATTCAGCAGGGCGTCGATAGCGAACTTCTGCTCTTCGTTGCGGGGCCGGATGCCATAGGCTTCCTGCCCTTTGACCAGCACGATACGATCGCGCGAAGCGTCGTAGCGGGCGCACACAATCTCATCCCGGTCGCTGTCCCAGCGGAATTTGAACATCTGGTTGGGCCGGGGCTGCACCTTCAGGACGCGCCGCCATTCGATGGCCGTTTCCGGTCCGTAGGCCAGTTCCTGCAGGAGGCTGTTCTCCAGCGCCAGCGTCTGGATTTCGCGCTGCGCCTCCTCGATCCGCTCGTCCTGGATATGGTCGGTCAGGTAGTCCTGGACCGCCATGCCGATGGCCTTGGCCTTCATCCGGAGATTAATGTCCTTGGTCACCAGCGCCACGAAGGTCCCGGGATGGTGGTCCCGCACCCACATGGCCGTCGCTAGGATCCTGTGGTCCGGAATGTCGTCCGTGAAGAAACCGGCGTACTCGCCTTCGAAAGGATGGTTCGGCTCGACCTTGATGCGGCCGAGATCGCGGCCGATCGGCAGACCGTCCGGTCCGAAATTCTTGCCGTTCGTGATCCGGTCCAGGTCGCGCATAAAGCCGCGGGCGTTGTAAGAGAGGGCATCCGTACCTTTCTTGAACTTGTCGATCTCCTCGATCACGGCGACCGGGATCACGAGGTCGTTGTCCCGGAATTTCCGGATGGCCTTGTGGTCGTGCAGGATCACGTTGGTGTCCAACACGAAAATCTTAGGTTTTCCCATATATTATGTGGTTCAATCCTCCCCCTCAGCATTATGCATCAGGGATTCCAATATTGTCTGTATACCGGACTTGGCCGAAGCCTTGACGCGGATCTCCGACGACCCGGGAACCGGATGGCCCAACGGGAAGAAGGCGACGTCCTGCAGCAGCAGTTCGGCGTCCAGGTAATCAAAATCTGCATCCTGTATCTGGATCACGACGCCAGGCACCTCGGCGAAGAGGATGCGCAGGACGTCCTGCTCCTGGTAGGCGCGCATCACGTCGGACACGTCCACCCCGAGTCCCGCTTCGCCGGACATCTGCCGGATGGCCTTCAGCAGGCCGCCTTCGCCCACCGTGGCGCCGGACAGCAGGATGCCGTCCTCGACCAGCTCCCGCACGACTTCGAAGCAGTCCATGAAATAATCGGCGTCCGTGATCTGCGGGCTGGCGCCGCCTCCCACGTCGAGAATCTGCGCAAAGAGCGAGCCGCCCAGGCGGAATTCGGACGTGTCGAAGGGAATGTAGACCACCCAGCTCTGCGGGTCGGGGGCCAGCGTGGCGGGGCAGGAGCGGCGTGCGCCGAGCTGCGGGTGCTCCGAGCGGAAGGGTTCGCTGACGAAGCCGAAATCCTCTTCATCCGCGTCACGGGCAATGCGGGCGCGCAGGGTGAGGTCCGAAGGGCCCGTCGTCCGGGTGTAGCGGTAAGCGCTGAATTTCACCCCAAGGGCGTCGACATAATCCGCCGCGGCGCGGGCGGAATCATAGAAGGCTGCCCGTGCGCCGACCGGTGCCTCGTTCCAACGCCAGGAGGCGTCGAGCCGCAGGTCGCCGAGGCGGAAGCGGCCGGTGCGCCAGAGCGTGTCGATGAGGGCCGACGCCAGGCGGACGCGGGTGTAGGCGTCGGCCGCCGTGACCGGTACCAGCTTCTGCGTCGAGCAGACGGCATCCAGGTAGGCGTCGATGCAGCCGGGATCGAGGGCCGGCACCCGGCACACCGGGTCCAGGGTCTCGTCCACCACACGCGCCTCCACCGGGGCGGTCAGGGTGTGCCGTCCCTCGGACTCGGTCACGGCATCGAGCAGCTGTGCAGGGGTGTATTCTTCCTGCACTCCGTCGATGACGTAGATCGCATGCAACGCTGTCGATTTTTCGGCCATTGCGTAATAAAAACGTGTAAATTTAACTAAATTTGGATTCAGTTGCAACTATGATTTACACCGAGGACGCATACAACCGCCTGCTGGCGGATCTTTATAGCCGTCATCCGAGCGTGCAGAACACCGGTTTCACCACCGGCGCCTACAAGCCCGGACTCGCCGGTATGGAGCGCTTCGACGCCGCCCTGGGGCATCCCGCGCGGCAATTCCGCTCCATCCACGTGGCCGGGACCAACGGCAAGGGATCGGTCTGCTCTATGCTCGCCGCCGCCCTGTCCGCCGCCGGGCTGCGCGTGGGCCTGTACACCTCGCCGCACCTGGTGGATTTCCGCGAGCGCATCAAGCTCGTGGAGCCCGGCGGCTGGTCGATGATTCCGCGCGAGGAAGTGTTCTCTTTCCTGACGGAGCAGGACCTCGAAGGACTGTCTTTCTTCGAGATCACGACCGGCCTGGCCTTCTGGTGGTTCGCCCGCCAGGAGGTGGACGTCGCCGTGATCGAAGTCGGCCTGGGCGGCCGCCTGGACAGCACTAACATCCTCACCCCCGAGCTGGCCGTCGTGACCAGCATCGGCCTGGACCATTGCGCCCTGCTGGGCAATACGCGCGGCGCCATCGCGGCCGAGAAGGCCGGCATCTTCAAGCCCGGCGTCCCCGCCCTCTGCGGCGAACGGGACGACGAGACGGCTCCCGTTTTCGAAGCCCGCGCCAGCGTCGTTCCCTGCCCGCTTTTCTACGCGGAAGACTTCGACGTGGAGCTCTTCGACACCGACCTGACCGGTCCCTGCCAGGGCGCCAACCTGCGCACCGCCCTCGCCGCCCTCCAGTTGCTGGGGGTCGACCCCGACCGGGACGCCCTGGCGCACACCGCCGCCCGCACCGGGCTGCGCGGCCGCTGGGAGCGCCTGTGCGACGAGCCCGAAGTCATCTGCGACATCGGCCACAATCCCCCGGCGCTCGCCATCAATTTCCACCGCCTGCGCGAGAGCGGCCGCCCGCTGCTGATCGTTTTCGGCATCATGGCTGACAAGGATCTGGCAGGCATCCGCCCGCTGATGCCGCCGGACGCGCACTATTTTCTCGTGGCGCCGAAAGGCGACCGGGCGCTACCCGCCGACGTGCTCGAATCGCGCCTGCAGGGCCTTTCCTGCACGGTTTGCGGGGATGTGCAGGCCGGCGTCAGGCAGGCGCTCGAGGCCGCTTCCCGCACACCCGGGTGCATTCTTTACATCGGTGGCAGCAATTTTGTTGTAGCAGAAGCCGTCGAACTGTTCGACTCCAGATAATGTACGCCTTATGAAAGCGATCAAGTTACTAACACTAGCACTTTTGACTCTGATGAACCTTCCCTTCACCGCCTGCGCCAAGGACAACCGCGGGCACACCCTGACCAAACTGTGGGCCGAGTATGACAAGGCCGTGAACGACGACCGGCCGAAGGACCAGGCCGAGATCCTCGAGCGCATCAAGAAAGAAGCCGCTGCGCAGCATCTCGCCTGGGATTATTACGACGCCTGCTGGAAATACGTGGACGCCCGCAGTTCCTCCAACTGGAAGCTGCGTGACGAGCTCCGCATACAGGCCAACAACGACATTGAGCAACACGGCGAACCCGTCGCGGTATTCTTCAACCGCCGGGGCAACTATGGCGCCGACGACCTGCTGCGCTATGTCACGGAGAAGAAAGAACAGCTGCTGAAGTCGAACAACCCGGAATTCTACGGGAACGACGGAGACGCCACCGGCTTCGTCTTCTCCCCGGCCCTGCTGCCGAAGATCGCCAATGACTACGAATACGCCCTCTGGAGCCTTCTACACAAGGGAAAGAGCGAGGCCGTCCGCAAAACCGTAGAGGAGTACTTCGCCGGACGCTACCCCTTCGACGCTTTCATTGAATATCACCTCATCCGGCAGAGCGACAAGAGCGAGAACGCCATCCAGCAGGACATGGAAGCCTACGTGGAGGAACATGCCGGCCAGGCCGTCTCCATGCTCGCCCGGGACTACCTGCTGCGCCGCCGCTGCAACCTGCTCCGCTACGACGAGACCAAATCGGAAGAATACCGCCAGCTGGCCCAGGACTGCCAGACCTTCATCAACGACCGCAAGAAGTTCTCGGGCGACGAGCGTGCCATCGCCGACTGCGCGTCCGAGGCTGACAACATTCTGGAGAACCTGACCTCCCAGGAGATTTCCCTGAACGTCGAAAAGGGCGTCGCCACTTTCCTGACACGCAACATTCCCGCCGTCAAGGTCCGCGTCCTGGACGGAAAACGGGAAGTCTGGAGCACCACGGTGGAGAATAAGGCCCAGCGTTTCTATGTCCGGGACACCCTCACGCTCAAACTCCCCGACCTGGATGACAAGACCTACACCCTGAAATGCACGGGCGGCAAGGCGGAAACGGAGAGCAGCTACCGCAAATACACCCTCTCCATCGCCACCAAGCGCGACCTCGACGGCTACGGCGTCTATGTGGCCGACTACATCACGGGCAAGCCCGTCCAGTCCTGCGACCTCTTCCTGTACAACGAAGACGGCAAGCAGGTGGACCAGCTCACGGGGCTGCAGCTCGACGGTTTCACCTACCTTCCGGAATCCTTCACCCGCCGTCTCGACGACGACCACTGGGGCTTTGAGATCCAGGCCGTCGCCCAGCTCGACGGACGCCGCCGCGCCTCGCCGCGCCACGATTTCAATTACGAGATGCGGGAAACCGTCAACGACCGGAATCCGGGCACGCAGCACGGCATGATCATCACGGACCGCAGCGCCTTCAACCCCGACGAGACGGTGCACTACAAGGTCCTCCTGTATGAAGGAACCTACGAATTCGCCACCCGCCCGGCGGGCGTCAAGCTCCACGCCACGCTCACCGACCCGAGCGGCAAGCAGATCGGGGAAGAGGACCTGACTACCAATGAGTTCGGCACGGCCGCGGGCGCCTTCGTCCTCAAGAAGGGCGAGCGCGGCGGCATGTACCGCATCACGGTCAGCGAAGGCAATCGCACCGTCGCCTCCACGCAGGTGCGGGCGGACGAATTCGTGCTGCCCACCTTCGAGCTGACGTGGAAGCCGGATAACCGCCTGTATCTCCCGCTGGACAATGTCCTCGTCGAGGGCAATGTCCGGAGCTACTCCGGCCATAACCTCGGCACCGCCAAGGCCACCTTCACCGTCATGGACAGGCAGGACGTCCTGGAGGAAGGCGAGCTCAAGCTCGCCCCCTCCGGCGATTTCAGCATCCGCTTCAAAGCTCCGGACTCCGACTACTACAGCCGCAGCGTCGTGGTCACCGTCCGCGTGACGGACGCCACGGGCGAGACGCTGGAATTCCGGGAGACCGTCGAGGTGTCCACCCACCTGCCGATCCAGGCGACCGTCGTGAACCGCGTCTCCGGCCGCTTCGAGAGCACCGGAAGATACTCCAGCGGTTCCATCATCGGAGAGAACACGGCGCAGGTCAATTTCCGGCTCGGCTATAGCAGCAGCAATCCGCTCACCCACCCGAATCTCAAGATCACCTATACTGTTGCGCGCGACGGCAAGGTCATCCTGTCCGGCACCGCCCCCAACGGAGAAATCACGCCGCTCGACCTGAGCGGATACCCTTCCGGCCTCTATGAGATCAAGGCCATCGCCACGATCGTCAGCGATGCCGGCAGGACCTTCGAAGACCAGAACACCTTCGAGATCGTCAAGGCCGCCGACAGCGACAAGGCCCTCGACATGGATGTTCGTTGCTTCTTCAAGGAGATCAAGGACGAAAACGGCATCGCCCTGCAGGTCGGCGCCACCACAGGTCCGGCCTGGGTGGTCGTGGAACTCTATGGCGACGGCAACCGCCTGCTGGAGAAGCGCATCGTCCCCCTGCGCGGCGAGCGCGGCAAGGATGGTTCCCTGCAGATTATCCGCTTCGAGCGCAAGGCCGAATACCCCGAGAACCTGACCCTGATGGTGTTCTGGTTCCGCGACGAGCGTTCCTATACTTATAGCGTCAGCTCCTACAAGCCCAAGCGGGCCGTCGCCCTGCCGCTGAGCTTCACCCGCTTCCTGGACACCACCGCCCCGCACCACGACTACAGCTTCACCATCCGCACCGCGGAGGGCACGGAGGTCGCCGCCACCATCTTCGACAAGAGCACGGAGACCATCCAGCGCAATGTCTGGAGCAGCGTCACTCCTGCTCTCCGGCACCTGCCGAGCGTGGATTACCGCCGTACGGTCGGCGAAGACGAATCCTATGCCTTCGACAACCAAAGGACGTTCGGAGCCGGACGCGGACGCGTTATGGCCAAGGCGGCCGGAGCTCCTGCCGACGGAATGATCCTGGAAGAAGCGATGGTCATGAACGCAGCGGTCGAAGAGGCCCCTATGATGATGGATGAAGTCATGCAGGAAGAGGCGGAACCGGAAGTGTCTGTCCGCGAGAATTTCGCGAACACGATCGCCTGGGAGCCGTTCCTGCGCTCTGACAAGGACGGCGTGGTGACCTTCAACTTCACCACCGCCGACAAGCTTTCCACCTACTATGTGCAGCTCTTCGCGCACGACAAGGCCTTCCACAACGCCACGCTCCGCCAGGAGATGGTCGTGACCCTGCCGGTCAAGGTGGCCGTCGTGCAGCCGCAATACCTCTATGAGGGCGACCGCTACGTGGCCCGCGTGACCGTGTCCAACAGCAAGGGCAAGCCCGTCGCCGGACGCATCTCCGTCAAGTTCCTGAACGGCAAGGATTACAAGACCGCACCCGCCGTCGCGGACAAGAGTACGCACGTCAGTGTCCCGGCCTACGGCACGGTCGACTTCAACTGCGAGATCTCCGCGCCGAAGCTGCAGAACCTCGGCATGCTGGTCAGCTTTACCGCCGACGACGCCGACTTTGGCTCCGATGCCGTATTCGTCGTGATGCCGGTCTCGCCGGCCATGCAGACGATCACCGAAGCCCACTCCGCCCTGCTGCTCGCCGGCATGGACCGCAACGCGCTACTCGCCGAGTTGCGCAGCCAGTTCGTCAATGTGTCGGGCGTGGAGACCACCCTGCGTGAGATTTCCATCCTGGGCATGATTCAGGAGGCCATCCCCGAGAAGAGCCTTCCGACCAGCGAGAACCTGCTCGACCAGTCCGAGTCGCTCTTCGCCAACTTCCTCATCGACCGGCTGCCCGGCTCCAAGGGATCCGCCGCCACGCCGGAACAACGCGCCGACATGGTGAAGAAGATCCTCTCCTGCCGCAACAGCGACGGCGGATTCGGCTGGTTCAACGGCATGACTTCTTCGCCCATTCTCACCGCCACCCTGCTGGAGCGGCTCGCCGACATGGGCGATGCCTGCCCGCAGGAGCTCGCCGAGGCCATCCCCGCCGCCGTCAAATTCATCGACCAGGTCTTCCTGGGCGACCGCGCGCGGCCGATCTGGTGCGGAGGCCTCAGCCTGGAGCAGTACCTGCACGTCCGGGCCCTGTATCCGGAGGTCAACTTCGCTCCGAAGGGCGCCGGCCTCAAGGTCATGCGTGAATTCAAGAAGGAAGCCAAGGCCTACCTCGTGCCGGGCAAGGTGCGCGGCCTGAACGGCCGGGTCTTCGCCAAGGCCCGCCGCATGAAGACGTTGCGCGCCCTGGTCACCCGCGAGGACGGCGCCTCCCTGGCCCGCGCCTGGGGCATTTCCTTCTTCGCCAAGAACCGCCTCGCCAAGTCGCTCGACAAGGACATCACGTCCCTGCTGCAATACGCCGAGCCGCACCGCAGCGGCGGCACCTATTATCCGAACGCCGTCATGCCCTGGCGCGGCCTGCTCGAGAGCGAGCTTTACGCCCACGCGCTCATCTGCGACCTGCTGACCGACTGCGGCCACAACGAGGTCGCCGAGGGCATCCGCCTCTGGATCATGGTCCAGAAGGAGACGCAGCAGTGGGAGGACGATCCCGCCTACATCCAGGCCATCGGCAGCGTGCTGCGCGGCACCGAGGAGACCCTGCAGACCAAGGTCCTCGCCCTGTCCGCCGAGACCACCCTGCCTTTCGAGAAGATCAAAGCCAGCGGCAACGGATTCACGCTTTCCCGCAGCTTCACCCGCGACGGAAAGCCGCTCCAGGACGGAGACATCCTGCATGTCGGCGACAAGGTCGAGGCCACCTACAAGATCTGGAACGAGGAGAACCGCAGCTTCGTGCGCCTGACCGCCACGCGTCCCGCGGCCTTCCGCCCCGTCGACCAGCTCTCCGGCCACTACGGCTGGCGGGGCCGCCCGATCTCCATCACCGGCTGGGTCAGTTTCAGCCCGCAGGGCTACCGCACCGTGCTGGCCGACCGGACCGAGTTCTGGTTCGAAAGCTATCCCGAGGAGCACACCACGATCACGGAGGAGTACTTCGTGACCCAGGAAGGTCGCTTCCAGAGCCCCGTCCCGGTGATCGAGTCCCTCTATGCCCCGCACTACCGCGCGAACGATGACGGGCATCCGGCCATCGTCGTGACGGAACAACCGGGCAAATAATGAGGAAACGTTTGATTATCGGCCTGATGGCGCTTGCCATCCTGCCGGCCTGCACGAAAGGTTCCATGAACAGACCAACGCTTACCCTGTCCTGCGTACAACCCGCGTCCCTGCAACCCGGGGACAGGATCGCACTCATTTCCCCCTCTTACTCCACGCCCATGGAAAACGTGGAGGCCGCTTCGGCCATCCTCCGCGAATGGGGCTTTGAGCCGGTGGTGGGCGCCAATGTGGGGAAGGAATACCTCGGGCATTACGCCGGCACGCCCAAGGAGCGCCTCGCGGATCTCGAATGGGCCCTCAAGGATCCGTCCATCAAGGCCATCCTGTGCAACCGGGGCGGCTACGGGACTATCCAGCTGACCAACATGCTGTCGGAGCAGACCCTCAGCTCCCACCCCAAATGGCTCATCGGCTTCAGCGACATCACCACGCTGCACGCCATGGAGACCCGTGCCGGCGTGATGAGCATCCACGGCACCATGTGCTCGCTGATGGCC
>Ga0310786_10011809_pt1 | contig 10865 bp, 11 predicted proteins | sample AusTroGonzalo_MG_FD_203881 | JGI IMG/M metagenome (GOLD analysis project Ga0310786, IMG submission 203881) | Bovine rumen microbial communities from tropical cattle in Woodstock, Queensland, Australia - Gonzalo_03 (v2) (version 2) | ecosystem: Host-associated > Mammals > Digestive system >...
CTTTTCTGCCTATTTTGCGGAATGCGCCGAACGCCTGGCGGATCCGGATGCCCTTGCCTTCCTTGAAGCGAACGGAATCAGCAAAGAGACCGCCGAAAAATGCGGTATCGGATACGACCCCGAAGCTGACCCCGGCATGACCGGCAAGAAGGCGCAAGGGCTGATCGTCCCAACATCGGGGGGACATTACTGCACATGGAACATTCGGAACGGAATCAGGCTGCCTGATCCGGTGGGAACCACGCCCGACATTTTCAATGAATCGGCCCTGTACTCTTCCCCAATTGTCTTTGTTGCCGATGATGTCTTTACCGCCCTGTCCATCATTGAAGCCGGTTGCAATGCAATAGCCCTGCCCACAAAGGAACTGATTGGACGCCTGAAGGATCAACTGGACGCCCGGCGCCCGAATGCCACCTTGATTTTGAACCTTGAACAAGGAATGGCCGGTTCGCTTTCCGACACCTTGAAGCGGCTGAACATGAAGCACACCAGGGCGGCCCTAAACGGCAAATATGAAACGCCGAACGCCTTCCTGATCGCAGACAAGGACGGGTTCGTTGCCGCCGTCAAGGAAGCCCAAAGAAAGGCCGGGAAGCGCCCCGATAATGTTCAGGACTACATCGAGCACTTCATCTTCCGGGACATGATGAAGTTCAATCAGGAAATTTCTACCGGGTTTCCTGACCTGGACAAGCAATCCGGGGGGCTGTATGCCGGGCTGTACGTTTTGGCTGCGATCTCATCTTTGGGCAAAACGACCCTTGCGGTACAGATTGCGGAACAAATCGCGGCATCGGGGAAGGATGTCCTTTATTTCAGCCTCGAGCAATCGAAACTGGAAATGGTTGCAAAAGGCATTGCACGGCGAACTGTTAAGAACGGAACCGGCGTCAGCAGTTTGGCCGTCCGGAAGGGGGCAATGGTTGGGGATGCCTACCGGTCCTATACGAACGACCTGAAGGACCGATTCAGCATCATCGAAGGGAACTTTGGCTGCACGCCGTCCTTCATCGGCAAGTATGTCCGGGACTACATTGACGAAAACGGGGTTCGGCCGGTTGTTTTCGTTGATTACCTTCAGATCATTCAGCCGGATGAATCCACCAGGCGACAAACGGCCCGTGAAGCCATTGACGCTACTGTGACGGAACTGAAAAGACTTTCTAGGGAACTGGAACTTACTCTGTTCGTTATCTCTTCGGTAAATCGTGCCAACTACCTGACCCCCATCGGGTACGAATCCTTGAAGGAATCGGGCGGCATCGAGTACACGGCCGATGTTATTTGGGGGTTGCAGCTTGAAGCCGTCATGCAGCCGGGGTTTGAGGGTAAGACCCTGACCGAGAAACGCGAAGAGATTGACAGGGCCAAACGGGAAGAGCCGCGAAAGGTTGTTTTGAACTGCATCAAAAACCGCTACGGGATCGCCAACTACAAACATCGGTTTGAATACTTCCCGAAGTATGACCTTTTCAAGGACAAGGGCGCCGTGCAGGATGGGAACGATTATCCGGGCGGCTACCCCTGGAAAACAGTCTGACCCACTTGCTTGAACCACCCGAAGGGACGCGACCGGCGTCCCTTTTTTTGTATGCCCGGACTGCTTCTAATTGTTCCTTTGTTCCTAATATTCTTTTGTGTCTTGGTATAATGTATTCGCAAGTTACTTTTGTTCCGTTTCAATGAGGTAAGCATGACCAAGACATGGGAAGAAGCCCGGAAGGAATACAACAGGCAATGGCGAGAAAAGAACCGCGACCGGCTGAACGAAAACGCCCGGAAATGGCGTGAAGAAAACCGGGAACGCCGGAACGCATACATGAAGGAATGGAGGAAAAACCACCCCGACCGCCTTCGGGAATATGCCCGGCGTTATTGGGAACGAAAAGCCGAAGCCGAAGCCGCGACCGCATGACCAGTGAGACCACGCAATGACACTACTGGACATCAATGAATATTTGGGGCCGGGACCCGAAAACGCCAAAACGACCAAGTACCTTTGTTCCTTGTTGGGCATCAATGCAAGGGACCTTGCCCGGTCCGTTGAGTTTGAACGCCGCCACGGAATCCCGATTTGCGCCAGTCTCAGCCGGTATCAGCCGGGGTACTTTTTGGCGAGGGATCAACAGGAAATGATTCGGTATTGCAAAACCCTTGAAAGGCGAATTCGGGAATTGACCATTACCCGGGAAGCCTGTTTGAAGGCCCTTGAACACCTTCCTGTTCGTTGCATCTAAACGGCCCCGGGAACGAACGGAAACGACCGCCAAAGAGGATTTTCGTTCCGGCCGATCTCAGGGCAAGGAAGCCCGGATTTCGGGGGTTTCTGAAGGTTTATGGGATGGAAATGGATAAAACGTTTACATATTTTTGAGAGACAAAAGCATGACTGAAAACCTAATTTCCTTACTGGACAGGCCGAAGGATGAACGGAAGGAAATCGCCCGTTCCGGGGGTATCGCTTCGGGCAAGACCCGGCGAGAAAACGCCGATGTAGTTCGGATCCTGAAGAAGCTACTGGAAACCCGTTCCAAGGATTACGGGATTGATGCCACCGGGGCCGAAGTGATTGCGGTACGCCTGTTCCAACTTGCCATCAATGAAAACAGCCTTCCGGCCATCAAGGAAATCCTTGATCGGGTTTACGGACGGCCGCACCTTTCCATCGAAACGACCATTGCCGAAGATAAAAGGGAAATTCCTGTAGGAACCGGCGCGTTTTATGAACACATCAACAACCTCGCAAAGGCCAAGGCCGCCGAAATGCTCGAGGCCCGGGGGATTGACCCCGGCATCCTTGACGATGAACCGGAAGGATCGGGCGCCGAACACCAGGGGAAATGATGAGCAACTTAATTTCACTCGCGGAACGAACAAAGAGCGAACAAAGGGAAATCGCGCAAAAGGGCGGCATTGCAAGCGGCAAGGCCCGAAAGCGTCAATCAGACATCCTGAAGGCATTGAAGGCCCTACTGGACGGCGACCACGATGATTTGACGGAAGACGGCAAAACGCATTCAGGGGCCGAAGTCTTTGCAATCCGTCTATTCCACCTTGCCGTCAAGGAAGGGAACATGACGGCCATGAAGGAAATCCTTGATCGAATGTACGGGAAATCAAAGGAAACCATTCAGGCAGCGATTGAGGATCACACCGAAGAGGATGAAGTGACACATACAACGCCACTAGAAGCAATGCTTCGGATCTCAATTGAAATGGGGGCGCCCTTGACGCATGAACAGATCATGGCAACCAAGCCCGGCGAACTTCCCAACCTGACACCTGAACAGGTAATGGCCTTTGTAAGGTGGCGGCAAAACAAGCGCAAGGAAGACCCTAAAACGCCCTGAGACGCGAAAGACGGCCCCGACATTACCGACCCTATTGCTGATCGTGCCGAAGGGCTGAAATCGCTTTTTGATTGAATTCGGAGATTGTCTTAATGATGTTTGGAAAACGGGCCTTGTTCGCCAAAGGACGATTGAAAGCCGGGGCATTGAACAAGACGGAAAGCGCCTACAAAACTTACCTTGAACTGGAAAAGACCGCCGGACGGATCGCCGCCTATTGGTTCGAATCCTTCAAACTCAAGGTTGCCGATGGCTCATGTTGGTACACGCCGGATTTCATGGTTCTAAGGCCGTCCGGGGAACTGGAATTGCATGAAGTGAAGGGTTCGCCAAAAATCTTTCAGGATGACGCAAAGGTGAAGGTGAAGGCCGTTGCAACGAACTTCCCCTTCCGTTGTTTTGTTGTTTATCCACGGCCGAAACGTGACGGCGGTGGATGGGATTTTGAAGAGTATTGACCAACTGGCAAGCCCCGGACGGCTATCCGGGATCATTGCCTAAAAGTCTCTAAGTTACGGAAATGGATGTTTCGTTTACTTAGCCCCACCAGGGCGCCCCGGCCGGTTAAACCGGAGAGATCGGCCGACCACGAACCGGAAGCCGTGAACCATTTTCGGGTATTGGCGAAAATGGTAAGGCCCTGCATTCGGGACCGATCCCCACCCCACCGAAAAACTTATCTAACCGGCGAGACCACCCCCACCCCACCGCTTAAACGCTTCCGAACCGAACGCGAACCGAACGCGAACAGAACGAAACCCCCCGGCCGTCCGACCTCATCGAAGCACGAGTGAAGCACGATGAAAAGACCCTATCGAAGCACACCTGAAGCACACAAAACGACCGAAGCCGCCAAGCGCGAAGCCTGAACGAAGCCTGAAAAACCGCCCCATCGGACATGAGGGTTTATCGCTTCCGAAGCGGAGACGAACTGAGAGCGAACAGAGAGAAACCACCCCGGGCATTGCGGCAAATCAAACAAAAGACACATAGGAACAAAGGATGATAGGAAAACAAGAAAAGAAGGAATAAAATAACAACAAACACCACAAAGGGGACCGCCATGAACGCCATCACCACGACATCGAACAACGCCATTCAAGGAAATCGGGCGGTCCTTTCCTTGTTCCCTGAGTTTGTGGCATGGATTGATCGGGGTGAAAAGACCACCAGGACCTACCTGAACAACCTGAAACAGTTCGCCGCCTGGATCCGCTATCAGGGCATCGAAACGCCGGTTCGCCGTGACATCGTTGCCTATCGTGAATGGCTTTTGACAGAGCATCCGGCAATCGCCCTTGCCCCCACCGCGGCCGATGGTTGGGAATACCGCCGGGACGCTTCCGGCAAGGTGCAAAGGCTGACTTGCAAACCGACCACCGCCGCCGCCTACCTTCGCAGCGTTTCGCAGTTTTTCCGATGGACCGCCGCGAATGATCTTTTCCCGGACATTGCCGCGAACATCCACGCCCCGAAGCTGCGGAACGACCACCACCGAAAGGACGCCCTTGAAGCCGCCGATGTCATGGCCATCGAAAAGAGCATTGCCGACCAAGCGGCCGAACGTATTGAAGCCGCCAAAATCGCTCAAAAAGACCATGAGGGACGCGAACAACGGAACGCCGAACAAGGGGCAAGACTGAAGGCAATGTACCTACTGGCCGTTACCGCCGGATTGCGTTGCATCGAACTCAGCCGCGCAAGGATCAAGGATTTTCAGACACGCGCCGGGCAGTCCTACCTCATGGTTTGGGGCAAGGGGCATTCGGAAGCCGATCAGCGGAAAGCACTTGCCCCGGAAGTTGCAACGGCCATCCGTGAATACCTGAACACCAGGAAGGACCGCCCCACATCGAACGCCCCCTTGTTCGTCAGCACCGGAAACCGGTCCGGAGGGAAGGCAATTGCCCCGACCACCATCAGCACGATGCTTAAACGGGCAATGCAAGCCGCCGGATACGATTCGGAAAGGCTGACCGCCCACAGTTTGAGACACACGGCCGGAACCGCTGCGCAAATCGTCACCAAGGACCTTTTTGCCACCCAAAGGTATATGCGGCATTCGAACCCGGCAACCACGGAAATTTACCTGCACGTTGAAAGTGAACAGCAGGATGCAGGGATTGCCGCCCGTTTGTACGAGTATTTCCACACGGCCGAAGCCCGAACCTGCCCCAATCTCCTTGCTTCGTCCTTGCTTCGAGTATTTCCACACGGCCGAAGCCCGAACGGCATCGGCCCTTCATTAACCAACCGAAAGGAAACCACGCAATGATGATTGAAAATGATTCGACCTTCGAAAGGCTAGGCAAGGCCGTCAAGGAAGCAATGGACCGCCGCAGAATGTCCGGCCGCCTTGCGATCTTTCAGCCCGGACGATGCACGAAACGCGATTTCGTGGAAAGGTACCTTGCCGACACTTTGAAGCAAACGGACAAGGGGATTTTTCGCCTGATCCTTTCTGAGGATGAAAAGAACGTTTATGTCGTTTACGACACGGGCGATACGAAACTAATAGATGTCACCGGGGACAGTTTGAACGGCATCCTGACCGATGTCATTGAAGCCGTTTGACCTCACCAGGGGAACCAACCAAGCCCCGGCGCCCGAACGCCGGGAACGATGAACCACGCATGAAAGGAAACATTCACCATGAAGCCGACAGAATCCAAAATCAAGGCCGCATTTGACTTCAAAACGCCGTTTGCCATGACCGCCACCATGCAGGCCATTGCCGACGGGAACAGCATCAACATCATCAAGACGCATTACCACTTCGAAGCTGAACTTCGGGAATTGCGCTGCCTGACCCGGGGACTTGCGGAAATGGTTGCCAACCCTCCGGACGGACACATACAGGCCGACGAACTTGAAGGGCTGGCAACGGCAACGGCCGTTTATGCCGACCTGATTACCGCGCACCTGAACGCCTTCCTTGACGCCTTGCAAGACCAAGGAAGGTTGGGAACGCTGTAAGTTCGATAGTTGATAAACGCCGTACTTTTATCAACTATTGGCATTTCGGCCGCCGCCAAAAACGCAATATTTTATTAAGTAATCGGGCGATCAATACTTGATAAAACCTATACTTTTATCAGGTATGGGGGTTCCGACCGCCGCCCAAAACTCAATATTTTCGTAAGTAATCCCCTCAGTCAATACTTGATAAAAGTCCTAGTTTTATCAGGTAACACGCTCCAAATGATTACTGACTAAAAGTCAATATTTTGTAAACCGAGCGCGGAACACAAAGAGCCGCGATCAACACTCAAGGGGTATCCAAATGACTACTGGAAAGACCGAAGCACACATGAACCACATAAAAACGGATGAGGGAAACCCATCGAAGGCGCAGATTGCCGCCCTTCGCAAAACGCGAATTTGCAAGGCCATCGAAAAGGACATCCGTCCGGATGCTTCCGAACTGATTATGACCGGCGAACTGAAAGGGGACTTACACGCCCTAGTCAATGTTTCGCTTTTCAAATGGGACCTTGCATTGTGCGAAAAGATGGCAGAGACCCTTCCCACCTTCAGTTTGGACGCCGGACTAGTAACCCGAATTGACGAAATCAGGAAGGTTTGCGCCAATCTTGAAGAAGCTGACCAGGCATTTACTGAACTGAGTCATGACCTCAAGGTGAACAATGACCGGGCCGGGGAACTTTTGGGAATCATCTCTGCATCCATGACGGATTGCGCCGACCTCATCAAGAAAGAGATGACCCCCCTGATTCGGGAAATCATTGTTTCCACCATCCGACAGGCCGCTACCTTGCCGGAACTGAAAGGCCGGAAAGCCTGAACAACGAGCGAACAACGAGACCGCCCCCACCCCGGCGTCAATCGGCCGACAAGGGCCGGGGTGGTTCGGCCGGTTGGGGCGCCCTGAAAGACGAACCAAGGAACAGAACAACAAAGGAAGGAAGGATTTCTAATTAAACTAATATTGAATAGTTCAATTAGGAATTCAAGCAAGCAAAGAACGGAACAACAAACGATAATTAGGACACGAAACCCAACCTTCCGGGAAGGAACCGACCAATGAAAACAATCTGCGTTTCCGTCATCAAAGGGGGAACCGGCAAGACCACCACCGCCGCCGCCCTTGCCCAATACGAACAGCGTCAAGGGAAGAAGGTTTTGGCCGTTGACCTTGATCCCCAATCGAACCTGACCGCCTACCTGAAGGCGCACACAGCGCCCGGCATTGTTGACCTACTGAAAGGCAATGCCGACCCCGAAGATTTGATTCAGGCCACGGAACAAGGCATTTACATCATTCCGGGTTCGCCTGAACTTGCGACCTTCATCAACTACAAAGGAAGCGCCTGGACGCTTCGGAACGCCCTTGAACCGATGAAGGACCGGTTTGACCGAATCGTGATTGACACGCCGCCCCAAATCGGCGCCCTGACCCTTGCCGGGCTGTATGCAGCCGATGGCGTCATAACGCCTTTGGAAACCGATCCGGGAAGTTTGACAGGATTGGACCACATTGCCGACATTGCTGAACTTATCCGTGCCAAGACCAAGGGCCTTGAATTTTTGGGGACGCTTGTCACCAGGTACGACCCCCGGGCAAAGCTGAACGCCGCCCTACTGAAAGCCATCAAGGACCGAGCCGCCGGAAGGGGGTTTGCCTTCCTTGGTTGCATCCGTTCCGGCGTAGCCGTCCGGGAAGCGCAAACGCTGCGGAAGAACCTTTTTGAATACGCCCCGAAGAGCAACCCGGCCCGGGACTACAAAACCGCCTTTGAAACACTCACCACCGGAGAGAACCGATCATGAAAAAAGACTTCAATCAGATTTCGGAAATGTGGGGCGAAGATAAAGCCGCCGACACCGAGCCGGACGGACGCCGCCGGAAGGGGATCGTTCGCCCGACCGCTTCCCCGGAAGAAGCCGCCCAAAGAGAAGCCGAACTTCGGACGCAAGGAAAAAAGGGTTGCCGTACCCAAAAGCTGAATATGTCCTTCACAAAGGAAAATTTCGAATTCCTTACCACTTGCCCGACCCTGTTCGGAATGAGATCCACTACGCAATTTATGAACTTCATCGTGACCGCCTTCAGAGAGAAACACCAGGATGTCTTTGACATGGCCCGAAGCATCAAAGAAAAAACCCGGAATCTGAAGAACGAAGGAACGATGGAGTAAAGGGAACCAAGGTACCACGCAATGAACGATGTAAAGAAGCCCCTGACGGGCGCCGAACAAACACCGCCGTTTTTCGAACTTGAAGCGGAATCTTTTGACGCGCCTGACACCGAACAGGACGCCGCCGGAAATGCGGAAATGCCTGACAAAATCCGGCAACTGAAGGAAATCGCCAACCGGGCAGGGATCCCCGATGTGGCCAAGTTCCTTGATGTCATCGAAAACATTGCGGATTCATTCAAAGAGCCTTCCTATTTTGCCGACGCGGTTCAGGCTGCTGTTCACGGAATGGCGAAGCGTCAGGACGATTATGGGGAATTCGGAAGGACAATCCTGAAGGCGATCCGGCCGGACATGGCCACGGAAGAACAAAACGCCGTTTTGCACGGGATGGTTCAGGATCGTTTGCATTCCGGGATGGACAGGGCCACCAGTCCCGAAGTCATGACTTTGCTGACCTTCTTTAACAACTACGAAGAAACCTTTGACGAAAACGGGAAGCCCTATTTGTCCGGACAATCCAGGGAGGCCCTGCAATCAGCGTTTCAGGCATTCAAGGGCCTGTTTGAAGAGAATCCCGACCTGAAGGAAAAGGACTTTGGGGAAGCGTGGCAACTGTATGTTTCGACGAAGGTCCCGAAGATTAACCCCCAAAAAACCCACTATTTCCTGTTGCCGACCGACAAGGTAAACCAAAAGCTGTGGGGGACGCCGAACGGGCCGAACGCCCCGGACGGGAAATTCCATTTGAAGGTTGTAACCACCCCGGCCAAACAGCCCAACCACAAACCAACGGCGGTTTATGTCTCCCTGGATTGGGACAGACTGAAGGAACTGTTACCGGAAAACATCGTTTCCAAAGTAACCCCACAGGACCAAAAGGTACACGATGCCGTCGGATCGCTGTTTGACGCCGGGAACGAATTCACCACGATGTCGCAGATTTACAAGTGTATGAAGGGGTGGGACCGAAACCCTAGTTCCAGCGATCTTGAAAGCATTTGGGACAGCCTTTACAAGATGGCCTACCTTCCCTTGTTCATCAACGGAACAGAGGATGACGCCGCCTATAAATATGAAAAGTTCGGAACCTACCAAGGAACATTGCTACCCATTGAAAGTGTCGGCGCAATCGTCAATGGAAAGTACACGCCGAACGCCATCCACATCATGAGAGAGCCGCCCTTGTTTACGTTCGCCAGGGGACGGAAGCAAATGACCGCCGTTAACTTCCCGGTTTTGGGCGGCCATTTGGGGTTTGGCGGTGCCAACTTGGTTTCCTATCTTGAACGGCGCATTGCTCACATGAAGAACGACCCGGAGACAAAACGGAAAATCCTGTTCAAAACTGTTTTTGCGGAACTAGGGATTGCCGACCGCCAACAAAAATACAGAACCAAAGGGAAGATCGTTAAGCAACTGGAATACTACGAAACGAAGGGGTGGATAAACGGCTACAGAGTACAAAAGGAAGGGGTTTTGATCCTTTTGGACGGCAAGGACGCCGCCCCAAAAAAGGCGGTTCGGAACAAGGCAGTTTTGGGCGCCCCGGAGGCTTGATCCTAGTCAAGGGGGACTATCGATTTTTTGACTACGGACTATCGATTTTTTGACTACGGACTATCGATTTTTTGACTACTCCCCCAAAAGTAGTAGGCTCACGAAGCCTTTATTTGCAAGGCTTCCCGAGGGGGGATGGCAAACTTGCTATCGTATAAGATTCTATAAGAATCTATACCTTACAGGCCGTCCGTTTCCCTGACGGGACGGCCGCCCTGTATAAATGACACGGCGCCTGGCATGAAGCCGGATGCCAAAGGGAAGCGGAAAACGAAAATGGGTAGCCAAGACCCGAATCCTGACTACCCAATGGGAACCGCGATTTGTACCACGCAATGACACATTCACGGCCCGACTATTGTAACGGGTTCGAACGTGTCTTTCATTGGAAAAGACTATGAACGAAAACCAAGCGATAGACCTGATTCGAAAGAATCACCCTTGCAAACTGTACCTTGATAAAGCCCCGAACAATCCGGGGTCCTATATCTGCCCGGCGTGTCATCGTGACCGGGTTTTCCTGACCGACCAAGAAAAGTTTTGGAATTGTCCGGATTGCGGCGAAGTCCGGGATGTCATTGACGCCGCCGCCTACCGATTGGGACTGAATCGAGCGGACACCATCAAGGAACTGGCATCTTCCTACTTTGACGCAGAGGTGACGGACTTTTCTGCCTATTTTGCGGAATGCGCCGAACGCCTGGCGGATCCGGATGCCCTTGCCTTCCTTGAAGCGAACGGAATCAGCAAAGAGACCGCCGAAAAATGCGGTATCGGATACGACCCCGAAGCT
>Ga0310786_10011812_pt1 | contig 10862 bp, 10 predicted proteins | sample AusTroGonzalo_MG_FD_203881 | JGI IMG/M metagenome (GOLD analysis project Ga0310786, IMG submission 203881) | Bovine rumen microbial communities from tropical cattle in Woodstock, Queensland, Australia - Gonzalo_03 (v2) (version 2) | ecosystem: Host-associated > Mammals > Digestive system >...
AAAACGGAGCTGAAAAAAAGGTATTTGAAATTGATGCCAATGCAATAGAAAAAATGGGAGCAGTTTCTGAAAGTTCGTACTCCGGTTCTACCTCTATGAGTGATGAAAGCATTGTTTCATTCGGAGATTCAGATGGTGCAAATGAACTTATCGGCGAAGAAGAAATCCCGTTTTAAAAAACTTAAAATTAATGTATAAAAAGGCTAGAAAGGTAAATTAAGACAATGGCAAAAACAGATTTTGCAGACAAGAAAAAGAAAAAAAATTGCACTCTTTGTGCAGATAAAATCGAATCTATCGATTACAAAGATGCAGCTAAATTAAAAAGATACTTAACTGAAGCAGGTAAAATTATTCCGAGAAGAATAACAGGAACTTGCGCAAAACACCAAAGAATGATAGCTTCAGCTGTTAAAAAAGCACGTGAAGCAGGCATTATCAGCTATGTATTTGACTAGATTACGGATACATAATAACAGGTACTGTTACAACAGTACCTGTTTTGTGTTTGTAAAATTTCTTAAAATATTTTATATAAACTAGCAAAATTTTTTATTACAGGTTTTCAAACACATACATAAAATAAAAGGAGTAAAATATATGAATTTAACAGTATCACCGATTTCTTATCGTAATACAGCAGTTGTAAAACGCAACAACACCGAAAAGCAACCGCCGGAAGTTTCATTCGGTAGAGTCAAAATTAGTTATGACACTGCGAAAACAGTTGTAAGTCTTGCAACATTCGCTTTCTTGGCAATTATGGGCACTGTAGGCATTATAAAAGGTGCTTATGATAGCATTAAAAACAAATCAGAAGCAAATAACGCTCAAACCGAAATCGTCGCAGAACCAACGCCGGCAGATTCCATCTCTGCTAAAACATTTCAGGAATAAATATAATCAGCCCGATAATTACGGCGGCAATTGAAACAAACAAGACAACTCCTGCCGATATATCTTTGGCAAACCGTACAAGGTTAGAATACTTGTTTTTATAAAGTGCATCTATTGTAAATTCGATGGCTGAATTGACCATTTCAGTAACAATAACGAGTGAAACGGTTAGGATTAGTATGCAGAATTTTTCGCCACCGACATCCAGTATAATTCCCAGAATTAATACCAATAAACCTATTGCGAAATGGATTCTCAGATTTTTCTCGGCAGCGAACGCCAACGCTATGCCATGGAGTGCATTGTATATTTTTTCTTTAAAACTTTTGGCTTTAAATCTGGTCATCAAACAAGTTCCTCTATTGCTAAGTTTTGATGTCTCACGACAAAATTATATTCCGTTTCATCTCTGTGGTCAAATCCCAAAAGATGTAATATTCCGTGAGCAATAAGAAATTTCAATTCCCACTCAAAATCTTTGTTTTCAGTATATGCCATCTCGGAAACTTTATCAAGTGCAATTATAATATCACCAAGTATAACCTGCCCGTCAATTACCTGAGCATTTTCATCATCGGCAAACAGGGCAAAAGTAATAATGTCCGCAGGATAATCTTTATATCTATACAGGCGGTTTAATTCATGAGTTTCAGCAGAATTAGTAAATTTTATATCGAAGAAAACTTTTTTAAATTCACAATCTTTAAGACAATATTGTTCGGAAATTTCAGAATGAGAAACAAGATTTTCAAAAAGTTTTATTGCATATTTTTGCCACACATCAATTTCTATATCAAATTTTTCATCAGCATTATCAATTAAACATTCAATAATCTTGTCTTTAATCATTGTTTTCTTTTTCTTCTAACTGCTTTAATTTGCTTTCAAATTCGTCATCTTGATATTTAATTCTATTATGTTTCATTCCTCTCAATACCCTGTTAAAAGTTGCCGAAATAATTTTAATATCAAGAAGCGTCAGAGGACTATCAGACAATTGTCCGTCAATTATACGTTCCATTATGATTTTGTCAATAACGCGCTGCATTTCCTCTGCATCTGCGTCATCCATCGCTCTGACCGCAGACTCAACAGCATCCGCCAACATAAGTATTGCCGTTTCTTTTTTATTTGGCTTCGGGCCGGTATATCGGAATTGTTCTTCTTTAACGTTTTCCGCACCTTCCTCTTTTACAGCCTGATTATAAAAATAACTTGCAAGACCTTCACCGTGGTGCTGAATTATAAAATCCTGAACATCCTGCGGAAGCGAATATTCTTTTGCAAGTTCAAGACCGTCTTTTGTATGAGAAGTTATAATCATTTTACTAATTCTCGGCGTAAAATTATTATGAGGATTTTCTATTTTAAAATAAGATTGGTTTTCCACGAAGAACAGAGGTCTTTTAAGTTTTCCTATATCGTGATACATTGCGCCAACTCTGGCCAAAACAGGGTTTGCCCCTATTGCCTCAGCTGCAGCTTCGGACAAATTTGCAACCATAAGGCTGTGGTGATATGTTCCAGGTGCATCAAACTGCAAACGCTTCAATAAAGGTTGATTTGCATCTGCAAGTTCGGACAAACCATAAGGAGTTATTATTTTAAATGTACTTTCAAAAATAGGTAAAGTACCCAATACTATTATTGAACTCAATATACCGTTTATAAACATAAAACAAGTATTTTTCAAAATTAGTGAATTGCTTACATCAATAAGGCATTTTTCAAGCATAAATATACTCAAAGCAATTATAGCACCCGCAATCGAAACAAAAATACCAACCTTCAGTAAATCCATTCTTTTGGAATATCTGATTTTTGAAACTGCAATAGCAGACACAAGCATAAGGAGAGTGAATGTGCATAAAAAAGCACTACTGTAATGAAATCCGACTGCCATAATCATTAACAAAACCGTTCCTGCAACAAACGCAATTCTCGGACTTGTGAAAATTGCAAGTATAAAAACATATGCAGGTATCGGCAAAATATACGGCGAAAACCCTGACGGCAAAAGCATTCCGAACAACACCACCCCTCCCGTTAAAGATGCCGACAAAGAGAGATATTTGTGCTCTAAAAATTTGTCTTCAAAATATTTCATATAAGAAAGATAAATTAAAACACCCAAAACGACTATCAAATACATTGAAAAAAGCGCTTTAAAATCGAGTTCATAAACATTCAGACCAGCCTGCCTTAAAGCATCCTGCTTCAAATTTGTAACAGGCTCACCTTTTCTTATTATAATATCACCCTTTTGAAATTTCATTTCATAAGGCTTAACAGTATTCTGTGCATTTTGACGGGCAATATCTGTAGCAAATTCATCTATAACAAGGTTCGGCACAATAACTTGTTCCAAAAGTGCCGTTATAACAGAAACTTGGCGTTTTGAAACATCTCTTACCATATTTTGCTTTATAATTTTAGTAACATAATTTGCCTGATAATCACTTTCCGTTATACCTACTTCAAGAACTTTTTCAAGTGTTTGATTAGCTTTAGCAAAAGCTTCATCCAAACTTGCCACGTCAGAAGTAAGCAGAAAATCAACAACAAACTCTTTACCGGAATTTGGTAAATCCATAAGAACATTTATTTTTTGTCTTTGCTCTTTCAAAGGAATTTTTTCACTACGTATTTCTCTTATCGCATTTTGCAGAGTTGAAAAATTGACACGAATAAAATTATCCTCAGTTGGTGTCAAAATTGGTTCAACTTTATTGCCTGCTTCCTTTTTGAGCATTTCAGTTCTTCTTGTATCAATTACGGTTATAGTTTTCGGCGCATAGACATCTTTTTGACTTATACCGTTTTTAACAGTGTCTTGAAAAAAGAAATTTTGAGAAGAAATCAACGCTGTCAAAGTAACCGTAAAAACAATGAAAATAAAGATTTTTACAAACATCTGCGAGTGTATAAAACTCACAAATTTATTACAATAATTATCAAAATTCATAATAACCGTCCATAATTTATAATTATGTATTTTATAACATTGTATTTAAAATTTCAAGTCAAAACCGCAATTAATAAACTGACGGTTTTTACATGACTTTTTAAAAAACATAATTAAATAAGACATGGTAGTTGTAATGTATTAAATTTGTAAAATTCTCTCAATCGAAAAGAGTATTTTTTACAAATGGCGATACATTAATTATAAATATCGTGTATTATGGTATTTGTAGAAAGGGTCAATTATGAACAGCAATTTCTATCCGCATTATGACTTGGCAGGACGTATCCAGCACTCCAAAATCGACTTTGGCGTCGGTGATATGAAACCTATGAGAACAAGCAGAATCGAAACTACGGAATCCCCTGATTTTAAGCAGGTATTTTCGGGTTTATTGGAAAATTTCAACGAAGAGGTTAATGCTCCAGACAACATGATTAAAGATGTAATGTCAGGTAACCAAAATGTTGATGTTCACGACGTCATGATTGCAATGGCAAAGTCTGAAATTACAGTTAACATTGCAACTCAGGCAGTAGGCAAAGTCATTAATGCATACGACAGAATTATGCAAATACAGGTGTAGTTAGTAATGCGATAAATTCGCAGTGATTGATTAGAGAAGTAAATATGGATCAACTAAAAAAATTAATGGAAAACAAAAGATTATTTTACATTATTATTGCAGGGGTAGTTTTATTTTTGTTCCTGCTTTTGGTTCCTGCAATAGTTAAAAATGCCAATGCCCACAGCGGGAAAAACGGCACAGCTATTGAAGTTAGTAATGAACCGATAAAAGAGGATATTGACCTTTTGACAACGGATAATTTAGGAAAAGCTCTCGAAATACAAGCAATGCTAGCAAAACAAAATATAGCTGCAAGCAGAGCCGTTGATGGTACAAAATCAAGATTATATTTAAAGAAAGGTGATTGTACAACTGGCAGAAAAGCCTGCACAACAGAACAACGCGACAGAGCTCTAATCGCTATCGTAGAAAGCGGTCTGTACGATCAAAATAAAGGTTTGGAAATATTCGATAAAGGCGATTTTACATCTACAAAAGATGACAAAAAAATTCGTCTTACACGTGCAATAAACGGTGAGTTATCAAGACTTATAAGAAAAATTACCCCAATAGAAAACGCTTCTGTTTTCATCTCAATACCTGAACAATCTATGTTCAGTGCAAACCAAAAACCTGTAACGGCAACCGTTCAGATAACTCTACCTGTCGGAGAAAAACTTGATCCGTCAAAGGTTAAAGCTATTTCTAATCTTTTATTAGGCAGTGTTTCCGGTTTACAGCCTGAAAACATTGCGATAACTGATACTGCCGGTAATGTTTACCACAGTTTAATCGGCGCGAATGATGAAATGCTTGCTAAACTTGAAGAAAACGACCGTTACATGGAAAAGAAAGTTTCCGCTCAATTAAACAGATTATTAAACGGAAAAGGTAACTATGTCGTAACCGTAAGCACATTTTTGGTTCAGGCTCCTATTGAAAAATTTAGCATAGTTTATGACCCGTCATCCAAAACCGCAGTCAGTGAGCAATCTTTTCAAGAAGGTTTAGGAGACCAGACAGCAGATTCTAGCAGAGGAATTAATGCCGTAAGTTTATATCTGCCAAACGGATTGGCACAAGGAAATGCTGCTTCAAGTCAAAACAGAAATTATTCAAGGCAAGCAACTGAAACCCAATACGGAGTTACAAAAACACAAGTTAATGAATACATAAAACCGGGTGTAGTAGAAGAAATCTCAATCGCCGTAACCATTGAAAAAAGTGCGTTACCGACAAACACCACAATGGAAGAATTAAAAGATTTGATTGCAAAAGCAGCAAGCCCTAAGGCAAAAGCAGATAATGTTTCTATTGCCTTTTCGGATTCTCAAGATCCTTATCTTGCGTCAGACAGACCTGTTAAGCTTGCAGAACCTGATGAAACAGGCAATCCTTGGTGGATTACAATAGCTGGTTTCGGTTTATTAGCACTATTTATAATTATTCATGTATCAGGCAAAATCAGAGCTGCACGTGATGAACAAAAACGTGATGTTGAAAACTTACGTCAAATAGCAAATCAACAGGAACAGCAAATTCAGGAAATGACACAACGTGCAAATCAATTAACAGCACAACAATCTGAACTCGCACAAGGACTTGTTGAACAGCAACAAAGAGGAGCTATAACTCAACAACAGGAAAATCCTGCTATTGCAAATGATAAACTGTTGGAAGTTCTAAGCGGAATTTCTGCTGATATCTCTGATATCGCAGAAGACGAAGCTGCCGAAAAGATTAAGAGTTGGATAGAAAAAGGACAGGGTTAATAAAAGGAAAGTAAAATGCCAATCCAAGGATTTGACTATAAAGGTTTTGCACAAAGTATGTATTCTCAGGCACAGGAACTTGTGCCACCATATATTGATGCCCAAGGGAAGGAATACATTTGTTCAACCCTTTTGAAATTTGCAAATATTGCAGGAGAAGCTCTGGATAATAGCGGAGAATTTAATGCCGATCAAGCAATGTTTATAACTCAAGTTATTGCGGAATGGACTTTTCACAAATCGGTTGATCTTGTAAATTCAGGCATCCCTCGTCAATTTTGGGATCCTACAATGCAGCGAATTGCAATGGTAATATTTGAAATTGCTCAAAATGCCCAAAGACAAAATGTCCCGCCTGACCACGCTCTTGCAGCAATAGAACAACAAGTTAGAAATGTCTATACAGAATGTATGGAAGAATTGAAAAACAAAAATCTTATTGACGAAGGTCTTCTTGAAAAAGCGGTAAGTCAATCAAATATTGATGCTATGGCACAAAGAGCTGCAGAGCAAGAACAGGTACAACAAGAAGCAGCACCAGCAGAAGAACAAGCTGAGGAAGTTCATGATGAAATTCAAGAACAAATTGAAGAAGAAAACATCCCGCCTCAAACGCAAGAACAAATTCCTCAAAATCCTCAACCTCAAGCGCAACAACAGCGCGTTCATCAAAATGTTCCTGACATTCCTAAAAATCGCAAAGGATATGCTGGGCTTGACGAAGAAAGTACTAGAACACTTAAAATGCTCACTGTTGCGATGCTTTTCCAAAGAATGCAGCAAGATAAAGTGCAGGTCATTCTTGATAAATTTGCACCGGATGAAGCAGGTGATATTGTTCGCTATATGGGCGTAAAAGATTTAACCGTAAAACTTGATGCAAGAACGGTTTTACAATGCCTTAATGATTTTAAAGATTTTTTACCTGTTCACGAACTTGAAAATTCACCTACAAAAATTGTAAATAAAATTAAAGAGATTTGTGCAGATGTCGACAGAGAAAAATTAGAAAAACTTTTAAAGCCTGAAAGAGCTTTGGTTAGACGATTTGTATTCTCTGCACTGGAAGATGAAATTGTACATATTCCGCCAAAAGTAGCGTGCGTTCTTGCCTCCTATATAGAAAATGGAGTATAATATTTCGGGGGGATATGTCAAAAAGTGATAATAAAAAAGAACTCCAAAAATCAATCAGAAAATAATACAAGTACTTCCGAGAAAGAAATTTCGGAAGAAAAAAAGGTTTCGATAGATATATTTGATTTGGATAATATAGATTTTCAAGCACGTGATGAACGCAGACGCGGCGAACGCAGACGCGGTTTTAGACGTACAGAAGACAGAAACCTGATTTCTCGTGCGAGAGAAGAAGCAAACATTATAAAAACAAATGCACAGAAAGAAGGCTATGAAAACGGCATAAGTGAAGCTAATGATGAAATCGCAAATTTCAAAAATCAGTTGGCAAAATTTTATAATGCAAAACAAGAAGTTTTCGATGCTATCATGCCTGAAATTATGAATATAAGCATTGATATTGCAAAAAAAATCATTAAAACAGAGGTACAGGAAAATCCTGAATTAATTTTGAGTAATATTCAGCAGTGTTTGAATACTCTCTCTAAGGAAGAAACCAAACTAATGATAAAGCTTAATCCAGCGGATGTTCCTTTGGTTAAGAAAAATATTTCGGAAAAACTTGAAGCTGCAGGATTAGAAGTAAAAGTCATGATAATGCCTGATGATGGTATCACTCAGGGGGGAGCGATAATTCAAACAACAAACGGAATAACTGACGTTACTATTGACACACAAATCGACATAGTAACAAAAGCATTGAGAGAAGTATAGATATGGCACAAGGACAACAACAAGCAGCAGCCGGAGGAGGCGGAAATCCACTAAGTGAAATACTTTTGGCAGTATTTGTGCTGTTTCTTATTGTCATTTTGCTTGTTGAACTTCCTAACTGGGTTATAAACGTTTGTATTTGTATGAACATCACACTCGGTATTGTTTTGATGATGTTCGCATTGTACATTCAAAAACCGCTTGAATTATCATCATTCCCATCAATCATATTGATAGGTACAATGTTTAGATTATGTCTTTCTATCGCATCAACAAGATTGATTTTGGCAAAGGGTGAAGCCGGAGAAGTTATTCATGCTTTCGGTACGTTCGTTACCGGAGGTAATATGGTTGTCGGTGGTGTAATATTCTTAATCATCACTGTTGTACAGTTTTTGGTTATTACAAAAGGTGCGGAACGTATCGCTGAAGTTGCCGCCCGTTTTGCCCTAGATGCTATGCCTGGTAAACAAATGACCATTGATGCCGACTTTAACGCAGGTTTAATATCTCCCGAAGAAGCAACTCAAAAACGTGAAGATTTATCCAGAGAATCAAACTTGTTTGGTTCTATGGATGGTGCAATGAAGTTCGTAAAAGGTGATACGATTGCAGGTATCATCATCATGTTAATCAACATTATAGGCGGTTTAACAATAGGTTGCTTAATGAACCAAATGCCTATTGCAGATGCCGTTTCAAAATATACGGTGTTGACAGTTGGTGACGGTCTCGCATCACAAGTGCCATCACTGCTTATGTCAATTGCTGCAGGTATTTTCATGACACGTTCATCAGCCCAAAGTTCTTCATTAGGTGCTGATTTCACCGGACAAATTATGACAAAACCTTATGCTCTATTCTTTGCATCAGGTTTCTTGTTTTTACTTGCTGTAACTGGCCCACATACAGGTCTTCCTTGGCTTCCGTTTTTCATAGCTGCAATAGCAATAGGCATCGCAGGATTTTCGGTACTCATTAATGCTGACGTTCAATCGCAAATGGGACAATTAGAAAACGTCCGTCAAAACATGCAGGATTTGGTTAACCCGAACAGAATGTATGAACGTTTGGGTGTTGATACACTGAGCTTGCAGGTAGGTTCTAACTTGCTTATAATTGCAGACCCAGACCAGGAAGGTCAATTGTTACCGAAAATCGCAGCTTTACGTCAAAGAATAACGGATGAATTGGGCTACATCATCCCGAACATAAGAATTATGGATAGTTCGGCACTTGATGCTAACGAGTATATGATATCAATAAGAGGTGATACTGTCGCAACGGGTTACGTTTATCCGGGGCGTTTAATGGTTATCGCAGATCAGTGGGATGCTGTTAAAAAAGAAGTTCCGCAGGATGCCATAATCGGTATCGACCCGACATTCCAAACACAAGCATACTGGATTACTCCTGAAACCGCAAAAGCGGTTCGAGCGGTTCAAGCAGTTGATCCGACTGACGTTATCGTTACCCACTTGCAGGAATGTGTAAGACGTCACGTTGATGACGTTATGACAAAAACTGACGTACTTAAACTTATGGAACTTGTCCGTTCACAAGACCCTACCCTTGTTAATGACCTTGTTCCGACAATTATTTCTACAAGCGATTTGAGAAAGATTTTTGTAAACTTAATCAGAGAAAAAGTTTCTATAAAAGATATTATATTTATATTTGAAAGACTTTGCGACTACGCAAGATTTTCAAAAGAACCTGATATTTTGTCAGAACGTCTGAGAGCAGCTTTGGGCAGAAAAATTTGTCTTTCAAATGTTCAGGATGACAAAGTTTTGTATGCGCTCACACTTTCATCAGAGTGGGAAAAAATTCTTGACGACAGCTGCCAGAGAACGGAGCTTGGTACGATGTTCCTTTTGAACCCTATGCAAGTACAGGAATTAATTGAAACAACTGCAACAACAATGTTGAGAGCGCAACAGGCATGCGGTCAGCAGCCTGTAATACTTTGCTCACCAAGAATAAGGCTGCCATTGTATCAGTTGTTGGAACGCCATATGCCAACAGTTGTTGTAATTTCTTATTCGGAATTAATCACCGACATCAAAGTTGAAGCTGTCGATACAATCGGCGAAGCTTATGCTTAAAAACTAAGTATTGGTTGTATACCAATCAAATTTTTCCAAAAATTCATACCTTCTTTTGGTAACTCCATATCTATATCACCAAATCGGCGTTCTCCTGTTTTTAAATAAGATAATGAGCATAATTCATCAATAAATTTTGATGTTAATGTAATGTTATTTTTATCTTTTGAAATAATATTTTTTTCAATTACAGAATTTATTGTATCAGAATCTAGTTCAGACAATCTATTTTCTATAATTCTAATCAATTCATTATATTTAGGTATAGTCATAGTGCGTTCTTTATACACAGCTCTAAATCCATTTTTTGCATGAAACGGAAAAGCCGTACCGGAAGAACATATTTCAAGATGTCCTAAATTTTCTTGTAAAAATCTTTCAATTTTTAATTGGTTAAGCCTTACACCTATACCACTATATAATGATTTAACATCTTCCGATAATTTTCCTAAATATTGTTTAAGATATTCTGTTTCTTCTCCAATAAACCCTGAACCAAACTTATCTTTTTCTATTGTCCAATTAATAAACCCAAGTTTTTCTTCCTCACCATTGGGTAATTTTCGATACATTGTCCATTCTTCTAATGGTATATCAACCTTTTCTTTATCTAAAAAACGCTTAACTGTTTTGGAAGGACTTTTCTTAAAATATACCTCTATAGGTTTACCTGTTTCCTTTTCAATAATTGTTGTTACAGG
>Ga0310786_10011813_pt1 | contig 10862 bp, 10 predicted proteins | sample AusTroGonzalo_MG_FD_203881 | JGI IMG/M metagenome (GOLD analysis project Ga0310786, IMG submission 203881) | Bovine rumen microbial communities from tropical cattle in Woodstock, Queensland, Australia - Gonzalo_03 (v2) (version 2) | ecosystem: Host-associated > Mammals > Digestive system >...
GTTGGTTCCCTCCATCTCGCAGCCGCAGCCGAATATCATGAAGCCGAGCGAGGCCATCTTGGCGCTTGCGGGCATCTCCACCCACCAGCTGCCGAGCCACTGGGCAAAGCCGGTGGTCTGGAACCACTCGCTGATACCCACGAACTTGATGGCTGCACCGGCCACCATGAGGCTGGCGGACAGCACGCCGGAGAAGCGCACTCCCAGCTTGTCCAATATGATGCCGGCGATGATGAGGAAGCCGAATACGTTAAGGATATATTCCGATGCCGCATATTTGCCAAAGACGCTGCTGTTCCAGCCTAAGTCCGTCTCTACGAGCGACTTGAGCGGGGACATCACGTCCACGAACATGTATGCGAAGAACATCATGAGTGCCACGAGCACAAGGACGGTCCACCGCGCCAGCGGCGAATCGTTCATCAGTTTTGAAATCTTTTCTCCCATTTCGTTTCTGTTTGAAATGCTAAGGTAGATATTTTTTACGGACTTTTGCAATGTTATTCAGTAGTTATTCAGTTGAATGACAGAATTCTGATTGTCGTGGGTCTCGCTTTCCCCGTGTGGGCGGGGGAACAATTCTCTTAAAACCAGGCATCCGAGGTCTTATATGCGTTCAAGCATAAGAAACCCGGAATGATCATCCCCTACATACTTGACGACACACCGATGCCCCGGAGAAGGTCATCCCCCTCTGCGTGATCCCCGTTGGCGTACCTGCAGGCCCTATTTCTGCCTGCAGTAGATCTGTACGGGACAGCCGGTGAGATTGAAATTGGCGCGCAGCTGATTTTCCAGGAAGCGCTTGTACGGATCTTTGATGTACTGCGGCAGATTGCAGAAGAAAGCAAACGCCGGGAAAGACGTGGGGAGTTGAGTTATGTACTTGACCTTCACGTACTTTCCCTTCCATGCTGGAGGCGGCGTTTCTTCGATTATGGGCAGCATGGTCTCATTCAGGCGCGCAGTCGGAATCTTCTGTGAATAGTTGGCATACACCTCTGCGGCGGCGTTGAGCACGTCCTGGATGCGCTGCATCTTTACGACGGACGTAAAGATGATAGGCACGTCGTCGAACGGGGCGATGCGGCTGCGCAGAGACTCGGTGTACTCCTTCATGGTATTGGAATCCTTGATGAACAGGTCCCACTTGTTGACCACCAGCACGCAGCCCTTGCGGTTGCGCTGGATGAGTGAGAAGATGTTCATATCCTGGGCCTCCATGCCGGAGGTGGCGTCTATCATCATGATGCACACGTCGGCCCTCTCTATGGCCTTGATGGAGCGCATAACCGAGTAGAACTCAAGGTCTTCGTGCACCTTTGCCTTGCGGCGTATGCCGGCGGTGTCCACCAGCATGAACTCGTGGCCGAACTTGTTATAGTGCGTCTCTATGCTGTCCCTGGTGGTGCCGGCAACGGGGGTGACGATGTTGCGTTCCTCGCCCAGCAGTGCGTTGGTAAGCGAAGATTTGCCAACGTTGGGCTTGCCCACGATGGTGATGCGCGGCAGGCCGGCGTACGGGTCTTCCTCCTGGGTGTCTTCCGGAAGCACGGCCACAAGGGCGTCCAGCAGCTCGCCCGTGCCTGAGCCGTTGGCGGCGGAGATGCTGTAAATCTCTCCCAGGCCCATGCCGTAGAACTCGTAGGCGTCGTACATCTTGGCTCCGGAATCAACCTTGTTGACGCAGAGCACCACGGGCTTGCGAGAACGGCGGAGCACGTCGGCGATCTCTGCGTCGTAGTCCGTTATGCCGGTGGCGGCTTCCACCATGAAGAGCACCACATCGGCCTCTTCTATGGCAATCTGCACCTGCGAGCGGATGGCAGCCTCGAAGACGTCGTCCGAGTTGGAGGTGTAGCCGCCGGTATCGACCACGGAGAATTCGTGCCCGCACCACTCGCAGCGGCCGTAGTGACGGTCGCGGGTGACGCCGGCGGTGTCGTCCACTATGGCCTTGCGGGAACCTACCAGACGGTTGAACAGGGTACTCTTGCCGACGTTAGGACGGCCTACTATCGCTACTAAGCTCATAAAGTTTACAATCTTTGCACGCCTCCGACGAGCCGGGGGCGGTGCAGGTTAATCCTTGCTCAGCGGCATCCACGTCTTTGTAGCACCGGATGCCGCGGCGGCGCATTTCTTCGTTGGAACCCACATCGAACTGCGGAAAATCCTTCTTGCGGAAGAGGATGTTGAAGCACAGTCCCAGGACGCCGAGCCCCAGGACAGCTACCGCAGCTATGATGGTGGCACTCATCAATATATGAAGTCTGTACTGATGGGTTCGTAGTTATACACCTTGTCTATGATGCGGGCGAAGACGGGCGCCATGGAGATGATGCGTATCTTGCTGTCGTCCGCAAGTTCCGGATGGGGGATGGTGTCTGTGATGAGCACCTCCTTGAGGCTGGAATCGTGGATGCGGTTCATCGCCTCTCCGGAGAGGATGCCGTGGGAAGCGCAGGCACGCACGCTCACCGCGCCCTTGCTCATAAGCACGTCGGCTGCCTTGCAGAGGGTGCCGGCGGTATCTATCATATCGTCGATAATAATGATGTTGCGGCCCTCGACGTCGCCGATGGCGCGGATTTCGGAGACCACGTTGGCCCGCTCACGCGTCTTGTGGCAGATGATGACTCCGCAGTCGCGGCCGTCGCAGCTGAGGGTCCTGGCGTATGAATTGGCCCTCTTGGCACCGCCCATGTCGGGCGCGGCGATGGACAGGTTGGGGAGCTCAAGCGCCTGGATGGCGGGGATGAAGACCTTGCTGGCATAGACGTGATCGACGGGGATGTCGAAGAAGCCCTGGATCTGGTCTGCATGGAGGTCGCAGGTCATGATGCGGTCCGCTCCGGCGGCGGTAAGCAGGTTGGCCACGAGCTTGGCGCCGATTGCCACGCGGGGGCGGTCCTTGCGGTCCTGACGGGCCCATCCGAAGTAAGGTATTACGGCGATGACCTTGTCTGCAGAGGCGCGCTTGGCGGCGTCTATGGTCAGGAGCAGCTCCATCAGGTTATCTGCCGGCGGGAAGGTGGACTGGATGATAAACACGGTTGCGCCGCGCACGCTCTCTGCGTAGAGGGGCTGGAATTCCCCGTCGCTGAACTGGCTGATCTGCAGGTCTCCGAGGTGGTAAGGCAGCTCGTCGGGGCGCAGGTTTGCATTGATGGATTCGATGACCTTGCAGGCGAAATTCCTGGACTCCCTGCAGGCAAAAATCTCCATACGGTGGGTGTGAATCATATCAGAGCGTATTTAATATTGATTGGATGTAGTCGAGGATCTCTTCTTTGCCGGAGCGGTTCTGCGAGCTGCTCACGAGCATGGGGGGCAGCTCCTCCCAGGTTTGCGAGAGTATGGCGCAGTCGCGCTCTATCTGTTTCTGAAGGGCCACGGGGCCGAGTTTGTCTGCTTTGGTAAAGATGATGGCGAACGGGATGCCGTGCTCCCCGAGCTCGGACAGGAATCCCAGATCTATGGGGCCGATGTCGTGACGGGAGTCTATGAGCACAAACAGCATCACGAGCTCCGGCGATTCCATGATGAACTGGCGGATGACCTCGGCCAGCTCTGCACGCATCTTGGCAGGCAGCTTGGCATAGCCGTAGCCGGGAAGGTCCACAAGGTACCAGCTGTCGTTGATGAGGAAATGGTTGACCACCTTGGTCTTGCCGGGAGTGGAGGAGGTCTGCGCCAGCTTGCCGTTGCCCGTAAGCATGTTGATGAGCGAAGACTTTCCCACGTTGGAGCGGCCGATGAAGGCGAATTCGGGCAGGCGTCTTGCGGGCTTTTGCGCTACCCGCGTACTGCTACCTGCGAATATGGCCTGAGTAATCTTCATCGCCGTAAAATATGAGTACAAATATAATGCTTTTTCTTTAATTTGGGTATATTTGCCTACGCTTATGAAGAAGACACCGGCGACCCTCTTTTTTCTCCTCGCCCTGCATCTGTGCGCCCTCGCCCAACCGGCCTCCGAGGGCCCCGGACGCGGGTTTTTGGAGGTTTTGGAGCATGGCTACGACTCCGAGCGATACTTTCAGGACCGCCTCCTGATGGAAGATCCCGTGGGCGACGCGCACCTCTTCCGGCAGCTGGACACCATTCCCGTAAAACTTTTCTCCTATATAATCCACGGCACCATGCCCCAGGCCGAGGTCGCGGCGCGCGCCGCCACGCCGCCGTACAAGACCGGCACCGTCGTGCCTTTTGACGCAGACCGCCTCATCAACAAGTGCAGCGGGATAATGCGGCAGGAATTTCCAGACATTTTCCCCTATATAGGCGAGGAGCATAAATGGTCTCCCGAGGCGCAGGAGTACCTGCCCCGCGCCTTCTGGCACAGGCTCGGACGTCACATTTCCGGAGAGCAGAGAGACTTCCCCTGCCCCACTTTCCAACGCACAAAACTGTTTATATGCCTCTCCTGCGGCTGGACGTCACGCTACTGTTTCACCGGTCAGGAAGAAGCTCTGCGTCAGCGGGTTATGTCTTATCCGGACCGCGGCGTGCAGATTCATGACCTCTTTGCGGAGAGCTATGTCCTCAACGGCGGCAACCTTTATCTGACCTTCCTCACCTGCGAGAACCTCCTTGCCGGAATCCCCCACAGGCGGGAACGGGCCGACGACCCCTTGCAGAAAAAACTGGAATACATCCGCATCGACTCCGCAGAATACGGCGACAATTACGGCGCCTGGTACCATTTCTTCGGCATAGCCCTTTACGCCATGATGCGCCCCGACTTCGTGAGTCTATTCGTGGCCGACGCAGAGAGCTTCGGCTCCTTCTTCCTGGAAGGCCCCGACCGTCAGGAAGACCTCATCAACCACCACGGCGCCATATTCGGCCAGAAGCTTCGCGGCCTGCTCGACAACGGCGGCTGGTGGCTCACCTCCCCCACTGATACCGATTACATGAACGTTCCACGGAATCAGTAGGCGTTTTTCATTGCATCATTCCCACTCGATCGTTGCCGGGGGTTTGGAGGAGATGTCGTAAACGACGCGGTTGACGCCGCGCACCTTGCGGATGATTTCGTTGGAAACGTCCCTGAGGAAATCGTACGGGAAGGGAAACCAGTCGGCGGTCATGGCGTCTGTGGACACGACGGCGCGCAGGGCCACGGGGTTCTCGTAAGTGCGCTCGTCGCCCATCACCCCGACGCTCTTGACGGGCAGAAGAATCACGCCGGCCTGCCAGATGGCATCGTAGAGGTTTGATGCCTGCTCGCGCGGGTCGGAGGCGGAGGGGAAGCCCATGCCGGTACAGTCGTAGTTGCGGAGGCCGCGGATGAAGATATCGTCGGCCTCCCTTAGCACCGCAAGCTTCTCTTCCGTGACCTCGCCGATGATGCGGATGGCAAGGGACGGGCCCGGGAAGGGGTGACGGCTGACCAGGGAGTCAGGGATCCCAAGGGCACGACCGACGCGGCGCACCTCGTCCTTGAAGAGCATCCTGAGCGGCTCTACCACCTTGAGGTTCATCTTCTCCGGCAGGCCGCCCACGTTGTGGTGGCTCTTGATCTTTGAGGCGATGCCGGGGATGCCGGCACTCTCTATCACATCGGGATAAATGGTCCCCTGGGCCAGCCAGCGGGCGTTTTCTATCTTTTTGGCGCAGGCATCGAAGGTTTCCACGAAGAGCCTGCCGATGACCTTGCGCTTGGCTTCCGGCTCGCTGATGCCCTTAAGCGCCTGCAGGAAGGAGGCTGACGCATCGACCCCCATCACGTTGAGGCCCATGCCTTTGTAGGAGGCGAGCACTTCTGCGAACTCGTTCTTGCGCAGCAGCCCGTTATTGACGAAGATGCATGTAAGCTGGGTGCCGATGGCCTTGCTCAGCAGCACGGCCGCCACGGTGGAGTCAACCCCGCCGCTCAGGCCGAGGATCACTTTCTCACTGCCGATCTGCTTGCGGAGCGCATCCACGGTGGTCTCTATGAAGGAGTCCGGTGTCCAGTCCCCTTTGCAGCCGCAGATGTCCAGGGCAAAGTTGGCCAGCATCTGAGTTCCCTCGTCGGTATGATACACTTCCGGATGGAACTGGACGGCGTACGTGGGCTCGCCGGCAAACTGGTAGGCGGCATTTTCCACGTCTTCCGTAGAAGCGATGACGGTGGCGCCGGCGGGAAGGCGGGAGATGCTGTCTCCGTGCGACATCCACACCTGGGACTCCGGGCTCACGCCTTTGAAGAGCGGGGACGGCGCCACGAGCTTGAGCCGCGCCCGCCCATACTCGCGGGAACCGGAAGCCTCCACCAATCCGCCGCCGGTATGGGCCAGGTACTGCGCGCCATAGCAGATGCCAAGTATAGGCAGACGGCCACGGAAGGGCGCCAGGTCTGCCTGGGGGGCGTTTGCGTCCCGCACGCTGCAAGGGCTGCCGGACAGAATGACGCCTTTTACTCCGGCATCGGGAGCCGGAACCTTGTTGTAGGGATATATCTCGCAGTAAACATTCAGTTCGCGCAGCCTGCGTCCGATAAGCTGCGTTACCTGGGACCCGAAATCAAGAATCAGAATCTTCTCCATCAGCGGTGGAATTTCAATGCGAATATAAGTATTTTTGACTATATTTGACGAAAATACTTTACACTATGGCATCCATTCTCGATTTAATCTCGGGCCAGGTAAACGCCGTGGCCGGCAATGCAAACATCCCCTCAGACATTAAGGACCAGGTGCTTGGAGGTCTTTCCAACTCAGTTCTCGGCAGTCTAACGCAGACAGTCGCCCGCCCCAACGGAGTCCAGCAGATCCAGGACCTCATCAGCGGCAAAGTACAGGCTGCAAGCTCCCCTGTCACAGCCCTTGCCAGCAACATCTTTGCGGCGGATGTTCTTAAAAAGCTCAACCTTGGCGCGGCAGGTGCCTCCCTTTCGGCACTCGTACCTCTGGTGATGGGACGCCTCGGCAACATCGTAAAGGACCAGGACGGAGACGGAGACATAGACTTCAACGACCTCATCATCGCCCTCAAGGGTAATTCCGGTGGCATCCTGGGCGCTGCAAAGGGCATTCTCGGCAGCATCCTCGGCAAGTAACACAATGGAAAGGCATATCAAGACCATAGGCATCCTCACCTCCGGTGGAGATGCTCCGGGGATGAATGCGGCCGTACGTGCCGTCACCCGAACCGCACGCTTCCACGACATCAGCGTCATAGGCATCATCCGCGGCTATCAGGGCCTGATAGACAAAGAGTTCGTCAAAATCACCTCATCTTCCGTATCCAACACCATTCAGCGCGGCGGCACCGTACTCAAGACGGCCCGCTGCGGGGAGTTCATGACACCCGAGGGCCGCAAGAAAGCCTACGACAACATGGTGGAGGAGGGAATCGACGCCCTGGTGGTGATAGGCGGAAACGGCTCGCTCACGGGCGCACAGCTGTTTGCCCACGAGTATGACATCCCCATCATCGGCCTTCCCGGCACCATAGACAACGACCTCTACGGCACCGACTCCACCATCGGCTACGACTCTGCACTCAACACTATAGTCCAGTGCGTGGATAAGATCAGGGACACCGCCAACAGCCACGACCGCATCTTCTTCATAGAGGTCATGGGACGCGACGCCGGCTTCCTGGCGCAGAACAGCGCCATCGCCTCCGGCGCCGAGGCCGCCATAATCCCGGAGGGCAGCACGGACGTCGACCAGCTGGCCGCCTTCATCGAGAGGGGCAAGCGCAAGAGCAAGAACAGCGCCATCGTGCTTGTGTCCGAGGCCCAGAAGAACGGGGTCGGCGGAGCGATGTACTATGCGGAACGCATCAAGAACGAGTACCCGCAGTTCGACGCCCGCGTGACCATACTCGGCCACCTGCAGCGCGGCGGCATGCCGTCCGCATACGACCGCATCCTCGCGTCCCGCATGGGCTATGCCGCAATCGAGGCCCTGCTCGAAGGCCAGCGCAACATTATGATAGGCATCAAGAACGACGAGATCGTGTACGTGCCCATCTCCCGCGCCGTAAAGAAAGACAAGCCCATCAACGAGGAGCTCATCGCAGTGCTAAACGTGCTGTCAATGTAGCCGGCGCTATTTTATTACCCGCTTTTTTTGTACCTTTGCACCCCGGCCGGCACAACCACGTAATTGTAACCAAAAGGCCGGAATAGATTTTTATGAACGACTATTTCTACAACATGCTCCCAAAGGAAGAATTCGAGAGGCTTCCTTACTTCCCCACTATGGGACAATTCGTGGACTGGTTTACCAAAGAGTACGCAGACAGTCCCGCCATCTCCAATCAAGTTGATACCATAACATATAAAGAACTGGGAGAGAGAGTCGCCCGCAGGCGCGCTTTCCTGGAAAGCCTCGGGCTCCCCAAGGGTTCGCATATAGCGATATTCGACAAAAACAGCCAGGACGCCATCGAGATGTTCCTTGCCGTGACCAGCGCCGGTTACGTGGCAATGAACTTCCCCGCCGCCCTGCCCGAGCCTGCTGTCATCGGCTCCTGCATGAAATTCGACGTCGCCGCCATCATGGTGCGTGACGAGTTCATGCCCCTTACCGCCAAGCTTCAGGGTGTAAAGGTTTGCCCCATCGGCTCTATAGCCGAAACCGGTATCCCCTCTGCGGAAATCGATCCCGACTCCCCCGCCGCCATCTTCTTCACCGGCGGTACAACCGGATCCCCCAAGGGCGCAGTGCTCACCCACAGGGCCCTCATGAGAGGCAACTACAACACCATCTTCAAACCCGGCAAGGTTATCGGCGTACACCGTTACATCGCCCTGCTGCCCCTCAGCCACGTATTCGGCCTCATCGCCGGCACGATGGGATGCTTCTACACCGGCAACCTCATCTTCACCTGCGAAGACATGAAGGCCACCATCGGCAAGCTTCCCGTCATCAGGCCTACGCTGCTCGTCATCGTTCCAGGCATCTGCGACATCCTCGCAGGCCTCTGCAAGATGTACGGTCCGCAGTTCCTCGGCGGCAGCCTGCGCCTCATCATCTCCGGCGCAGCCAACGTTCCCCCGCGCCTCGTGGACATCTTCACCAAGCTGGGCGTGGAGTTCTGCTTCGGCTACGGCCTCACCGAGACTGCAAACCTCACTTCCGCCAATGCCGACGCCGTAGAGCACCCCACCTCCATCGGAAAGATCTATCCCGGACAGGAGACCAAGGTTGTGGACGGCGAGCTCTGGCTCAAGGGAGACAACATTTTCTCCGGCTATTACAAAGACCCCGAAAGGACAGCCGAGGCATTCACTCCCGACGGATGGTTCCGCACCGGCGACCTTGTCCGCTTCGACGACGAGGGCTACCTGTACATCACCGGACGCATCAAGAACCTCATCATCCTTTCCAACGGAGAGAACGTCAGCCCCGAGTCCCTGGAGGAGCCTTTCTACGCCGATCCTTGCGTACGTGACGCCATGGTCAAGGAAGACGACCTCAACGGCAACAAGGTCATAGCAGTGGAAATCCTCCCGTTCATGCCGGCTTTCGACGGCAAGACCCCGGAAGAAATCGCCGCATACATGAATGCCCTGGTGGCAAAGATCAACGCCACCCTGCCTTCCACCCACAGGATCCTTAAGGTTACAGTGCGCACCGAGGACTTCAAGCGTACCGGCAGCATGAAAATCGCCCGCGTATGAAAAAGGAAGAAGTCTTCGCCGGCCTCAAGGAATTGATTGCCGACATGCGTCCCCAGACGGACCTCTCCAAAGTGACTTACGATACCGAGCTTGCACGCGAGCTCGGTATCGATTCGCTTTTCATGATACTCCTTTCCCTTTCTGTAGAGGAGAAATTCAACATGAGGTTCCCGGACGGCATGGCCGCGCCCACTACCGTAGGGGAAGTCTGCGACGCAGTGCTCAACGCACTGGCTTAGATAGTCTTTACAAAGCTCCTGCGCCTCTGGTACGTCTCTACGTCGTAGCCGGAGAAGAGAGCCTGTACCTTGTGGTTATCTTCCAGCTGCGGGTTGAGCAGCAAGCGCTTGACTCCATTGCGGATGTAGTTCTCGTGCAGGTACTTGAACATCAGCAGGGCGGCGCCTTTGGCCTGATATTCAGGCAGAACGCCTATCATAAGGGCCTCACACACATCGTTTTTGCGTAAGGAGTGCAGGATGGGGATCCACCCGAAAGGGAAGATGCGTCCCTTGGCCTTGCGGACAGCCGCCGAGATATGCGGCATGGTGACGACGAAGCCTACCAGCTCGTCTGCGTCGTTGACGGCAAAGGCCACGTAATCCTTGTTCATCACCGGAACGTACTGCTTGACGTAAGCGTCTATCTGCTCGTCGGACAGCTTGGTGTATTCGTACAGCGGGGCGAACGCCTCGTTGAGGACGTAGAACATCTCCCTGCCGCGGCGGGCCATCTGGGCAAGCGTCTTTGCCTGGAAGACATGTACGCCGCTGCGCTTCTCCACAAGGTCTGCGTACTTGAACATGGGGGGAAGCTCGTCGGGCAGGTTGACCACGCGCTGCGTCCAGTCAACGTCCTTGGAGAAGCCCATCCGTTCTAGATATTCGACGTAATAGGGATAATTATAGATAACGGTAAACGGACTCTCGTTCTCGAAGCCTTCTACCAGAAGGCCTTCGCGGTCCATGTCGGTGAAGCCAAGGGGGCCTTTGATTATCTCCGCGCCCTTTGCCTTTCCCCATTCGGCCACCTTGTCTATTAGGGCCTTGGCAACGTCGAAGTCCTCTACAAAGTCTATCCATCCGAAGCGCACAGTGCGCTCGTGCCACTTTTTGTCTGCATTGTGGTTGATGATGGCGGCCACCCGGCCGAGGATGCGTTTGCCGGATACGGCCAGGAACAGCTCCTTCTCGCAGAAGGCCAGGGAAGGGTTGTCGGGGCCCAGGGATTTGTATTC
>Ga0310786_10011816_pt1 | contig 10861 bp, 12 predicted proteins | sample AusTroGonzalo_MG_FD_203881 | JGI IMG/M metagenome (GOLD analysis project Ga0310786, IMG submission 203881) | Bovine rumen microbial communities from tropical cattle in Woodstock, Queensland, Australia - Gonzalo_03 (v2) (version 2) | ecosystem: Host-associated > Mammals > Digestive system >...
TAACTCGAGCGCCTTCTCCAGATAGCTTTGTGCCTTGTCGAAGTGATGCTCTTTCAAGGCATCTTGGGCTTTGCGGTACAAGGCGTCGGCTTTTTTGTTGGCCGACTGCCCCATCAGCTGTCCCCACGACAAGCCGAGTATCACTATCATCAGAAAGAACCATTTTCTTTTCATAGTATCATTAGGTATTAATGATTGACAAGTTGCTCCAACACCTTGGGATACAGCTGGTGTTCCAGCTGGTGGATGCGGGTTTCCACCTCGTCGAGGCTCTCGCCTTCTTTTTTCTTGAACGATTCCTGGTCGATGATGGGGCCGGTATCCATGCCAGCATCCACATAATGGATGGTGATGCCAAATACCTTCACTCCGTGGTTGTAGGCTTTCTCAATAGAATGGGTGCCGGGGAAAGCGGGTAGCAGGGCAGGGTGGATGTTGATGATGCGATGGGCATAGTGCTCTAACAGCACCGAGCCCACTAGGCGCATGTAGCCGGCAAGGGCAATCAAATCAATTTGATAGGCTTTCAACTGTTCCACAATGACTTTCTCGTATTCTTCTTTGGAAGCATAGTCTTTAGCGCGGAAGGCGAAGACCGGGATGTTGCGCTTTTGGGCACGCTCTACGGCATAGCAGTCGGGCTTATCCACTACCAACAGGGCTATACGGGCATGCAGCTTGCCTTGTTCGGCAGCCTCTGCGATGGCTTCAAAGTTAGAGCCGAAACCACTGGCAAAAACGGCTATGTTTTTCATCAGCGTAGGTTTTTGGGCTTACAGTAAATCAATTTCCACACCTTTCTTGTCGGTCACGCGACCTACTACAGAAACTTTCTCGCCCAGCTCTTTCAGCATGGCAAGGGTCTGTTGCTCGTCTTTGGGATCTACCACCAGAATCATGCCCACACCCATGTTGAAGATGTTGAACATCTCGCGGTGAGGCACTTTGCCATATTTCTCCAAGAAGGGGAAGATGGGCGGAATGGTCCAGCTGCCTTCCTTGATGTAGATACCCTGTCCGTCGTGCAGCACACGCGGAATATTCTCGTCGAAGCCGCCGCCGGTGATGTGGCAGATGGCGTGGATGTCGATTTTCTTCAGCACTTCCAATACGGGTTTCACGTAGATGCGGGTGGGGGTGAGCAGGGTGTCGCCCAGTGTGCCGCCCAGTTCATCGTAGTGCTGCTTCAGGTCTAACTGGTTATCCTTGAAGATGATTTTTCTAACTAGGGAGAAACCATTGGAATGAACGCCGCTGGAGCTGATACCCACGAGCAGGTCGCCCACCTTCACTTTCGAGCCGTCGATGAGCTTGCTTTTCTCCACGGCTCCTACGGTAAAGCCGGCGATGTCATACTCGTCGATGTCGTACATGTCGGGCATCTCGGCGGTTTCGCCACCGATGAGGGCGCAGTCGGACATCACGCAGCCGTCAGCCACTCCCTTCACAATCTGTTCGATTTTGTGGGGGTCGTTCTTGCCCACAGCAATGTAGTCGAGGAAAAACAGCGGGGCAGCGCCTTGTGCCAGCACGTCGTTCACGCACATGGCTACAGCGTCTTGACCTATGGTGTCGTGTTTGTCCATCATGAAGGCCAGCTTCAGTTTGGTACCTACGCCGTCGGTGCCGCTCACCAGCACAGGTTCTTTCATGTTGAGCAGCGAGAGGTCGAACATGCCTCCAAAGCTGCCGATGTTGCCCATCATCCCCAAGCGGGCGGTGCGGGCTATATGTTTCTTAATCAGTCTTACTGACTCGTAACCGGCTTCCAGGTTGACACCGGCTTTGCTATATGATTCTGCCATAACTATTAGATTAATCGGTTATTAACATTGCGTCTCCGTAAGTAAGGAATCTGTATTTCTCTTTCACAGCGGTTCTGTATGCGTCCATGATGAACTCGTAGCCACCGTAGGCAGCCACCATCATCAGCATGGGGCTTTCCGAGGGGTGGAAGTTGGTCACCAGCGCATCGCCGATAGAGAAGGTGTAAGGCGGGAAGATGAACTTGTTGGTCCAGCCTTCCGACACTTTCACATGGCCGTTGGTATAGACTGATGACTCCAGGGCTTTCATAGTGGTGGTGCCCACAAGGGCCACCTTATGTCCATTGTCGATGGCGTCGTTGATAGCTTTTGCCGACGCTTCGGGAATCATCATGTATTCCGACTCGGTTTTGTGTTTGGTGAGGTCTTCCACATCTATTTCGCGGAAGTTGCCCAGACCGGCGTGGAGGGTGATTTCGGTGAAGTCGATACCTTTCAGCTCCATGCGTTTCAGCAGGTTGCGGCTGAAATGGAAACCGGCGGCGGGGGCGGCCACCGCACCTTCTACTTTGGCGTAGATGGTCTGGTAGTTCTGCTCGTCTTCGGGCACAATCTCGCGCAGGCGCTGGATATCCTCGGGAAGGGGAGTCAGCCCCAGCTCGTTGAGTTTCTGCTTGAAGGCATCGTGGTTGTCATCGAAGAGAAAACGCAGGGTACGTCCTCTCGAGGTGGTGTTGTCGATTACCTCGGCCACCAGGCTTTCGTCGTCGCCGAAGTACAACTTGTTGCCGATTCTGATTTTACGGGCGGGGTCCACCAACACATCCCAGAGGCGGCTTTCTTCGTCCAGCTCGCGAAGCAGGAACACGCGGATTTTGGCACCGGTTTTTTCTTTCTCTCCAAAGAGCAGCGAGGGGAACACCTTGGTGTTGTTGGTGACAAAGATGTCGCCTTCGTCAAAATAATCCACGATGTCTTTGAAGATTTTGTGCTCGATGGTTTGGGTCTTGCGGTGCAAAACCATCAGTCTGGCTTCGTCGCGTTCCTCGGTGGGGAACAGGGCGATTTGGTCCTGGGGAAGGTGATACTTGAATTGGGATAATTTCATGCTTTATGCTTGTTTGTTTTTTTCTTCCGATGAATACTGGCTTTCGTTTTCTTTCTTCAAAATTACCACTTCGAAAATGGCGTAGAAGAAATAGATAATGAGAAAGGCAACCACAAAAGGAATGCGGTCGCTGCTGGGGCATAACAGGAGGTAGAGCACCACAAAAAGAATACACGAGAAGAACTTGATGAGGCGCGACAGCATGTAGCTCGACACAAAGCGCCGTTGGTTTTTCCCGATGTCGTCTCGCAGCACAATGTAGAGGGTGAACAGCGAGAGCACAAAGAAAAAGAGCACAATAAACGGCATGGCCGGCGTGCTGTACTGTGGCAATGCCAACTGCATGATGACAGACAGTACCGCCATCACGGCAGAGAACACAATCAGCCGTACTGAGAACTTCTTAATCGGTATTTTTTTCGCCATGGTTGGTTTTGGTATGAAGGGTGTCTTTGATTACGACGTAGAAGGCTATGGCCACGCCTGCCAGCGAGCAGATGAGGATGAACAGCGGTGTGGTGTGCAGCCACTGGTCCAGCTTATAGCCTCCAAACACGCCCAAGGCAATGATGAACATCATCTCGAAAGCCATGCCCGAGTAGCGGGCATAGTGGTTCAACGACCGGGTGTATTGGGATCCGTGTTTCGTGCTGGGCGACACCTGGTGGTTTATTGAGGCTTGTGTTCAGTGACGGGGGCGGCAACGTCGGCTTTCATGCCCTGCATTCTGCAGTTGCCTGCAAAGTTGGCACCTGGTTCGATGGCCAGTTTGCCGGCGAGGATGTTGCCCACCAGGTTGGCGGTCGATTTCAGCGACATCAGGTCGGTAACGGTGATGTTGGCTTTCACGTTGCCTTCAATTTCGATGGCCTTGCAGTTGATGTCTCCGTCGATGATGCCGCTTTGGCCTACCACCACCTTGGCTTTCGATTTCACGTTGCCTTTGATGTTGCCGTCGATTCTCAAGTCGCCTGAACATACAACGTCTCCGGTAATCATAGTGCCGGAAGAAATAACGTTAACGCTCGAATTGATCTCTTCTTGTTCGTATAACTTTGCCATGAGATAAAAATTTATGTTAGTACTATTATTATTTGTTTTGCTTTAGGTAATTGTCGTTGAAGAATGCGGGATACATATCGCGCTTGTCTTTCATATTGTAGTAGGAGGTGTAGTTGGACGACGACATCGCATAGACGTTGTAGTGGCCCGCTGCCAGATGGCTGGCGAAGATGGGATTGTTGACCATAATGGTGTAGTAGTTCATCGCCACCTCCTTGTTCTTGAACTTCGAAATGGTAATCATCTGGTCGGTTTTGTTCAGGAAGAAGCTGTTGAGGTTGTATTGCTCAAGACTGAAAAACTCGCGGTTGAAGCTGGCTACCTCGTCTTTGACGGTCTGCATGGCCACAGCACTCGAATTCAGGATGATCACCACATAATGAATTTCGTCGGGGGCGTCTTTAAAGGGCGACTTCTCGGCCTGCTCTTTCTTGAGCACAGCCTGCTGTGCCAAGGTGTCGCCAGCTTGTGCCAAAGTTACATTCACATCCTCGGCAAAGTTGGACAGGTAGATGCGGGCCAGCTTTTCCACGTCGGTATTCGGGAAGTTCATGATGACCCCTGTTAGCGCCCGTTTTAGGGAGTCCTCACCCATGATTTGTCCAATGGATACGGCCCGTAGGTAGGCAAACTTGGAAGCCAGCACCCTGTCGGTGCAGTAGGGCAGCACGCTGTTGGCCACCTCCACGGTCTTCTTCCAGTTCTTGTTGATATAGTAGTCATAGGCTACATCGTATTTCAACTCATGCTGTTTGGCTTTCTCTTCCAGACGGACATAGTAGGTCGGATCTGAAATCAGTTTGGCGTAGTCGGTTTCGGCATACTGAGTTAGGATGATATTTTTGTAGTAGTCTGACTGCGCTTGGTCGCCGCTCTTGAGATAATTGAGGTATAGGATGTACATGGATGAAAGCGCCAGGTCGTGCTCCGGATAGCGTTGTATCAGTGTCTTCAGCATGCCGTTGGCTCTTTTCATGTCGTTGAGTTGGTCCATGTAGATGAGTGCACAGTTGTAGAGGGCTTCCACCACCATGGCGTTGGAAGAGTCCATAGCGGCCTGTGTCAGCGGCAGGTCTTGGGTATAGAAGGCCGGCTTCTTGGGGTCGGTCTCGCGCTTTGGAATGGGGTTGCCGTCTTCGTCGTATTCCACGGTGTCTTGAACGGCATTAGGGTCGTTCATAAGGGCCATATCGTCAAACGAAAGCTGCTGTTTGTTGCTGATGCGCCAGTTGTCTTCCAACTTACGGTTACCCCAACGTCTGTAGAATTCGGTCTGGCCGGTGGATATCAGCTGGGTGTTGTAGAAGTACCACTTGCCGCTAACGTTGGTGTTTACGTTCACATTGGCCATGCCTGCGGTGGCTTGCAGTGCCATCATGCGGGCGGCTTCCTCTTCGGCTTCCCGGCGTTCTTTTTCAGTGTATTCGGCAATCATTTTCTGCACCCACTGGTTGCGCTGGGCTTCGCTCATCTTGGCGATGCGCTGCAAGCTGTCTTGCAGCTCTATCATCTTCAGGTTGTCGGTCAGGTCTCTCAGCACATTCGACTTCTTGATGATATCGTCATAGCCCGGGTAGTTCTTGGGCATGGTCATGGTGGCGGTGTCATAGTAATTCTGTGCCTCCATATACAACTCTTCGTTGAAGTAGATGTCTGCCAATGCGAGGCTCGAGAAGGTTCTTTGATAGTCGTTGTTGCTGTAGGCGGCTACCGACTTTGCCAGATACTCTTTCTGGGTTACTGTATCTTCATCAATGCGGTAGATTTCCGACATGGCATAGTAAATCTGATCCTTGTAGTCCTCGTTTTTCTTTTCGTCCAGCATCTTGTTCAGCTCTTTCAGGATGGAGGCCTTGGCGCTTTTGCTGCCGTCGTAGTTGGTAGCCAGGTGCATGTGAGCATTGAACTCCATTTCGTAGTTGGGGGTGCGTTTGATGACGGTCATGAAGCTCTGCTGTGCTTCGGAGGTCTGCCCCATCAACTCATACAGCTGTCCGCGGATAAAGTACAGGCGAGTTTTGAACTGTCGCTTGGGACGGTTTTTGAGGGCCTCGTTGATGAAGTCCACTGCGCTCTCTATTTCTCCGTCCGGGGCGGTCAGGTTGTATTCGGCCATCGCCGCGTTGTATTGCAGGTTCAGTTTCTTCGACTTCTTCTTGTAGATGGCGCCGTCTACTTCATTCAGCAAGTCGAAAGCGCGTCCGTAGTATTTCTGGCGCAGAGCGGTGCGGGCATTCATGATTTTAGCCTCTTCTTTCACATCCGACACCTTGTAGGTGTTTTCAATATAGCTGAAGATTCTTTGTGCCTGGTTGTAGTCCTGCTTGTAGAAATAGGCTTTGCCCATCAGGAAGTAGGCATTGTCGATGTATTTCACATATTCCTTGCCCCTGATATACATCGAGTGCTTGTAGATACATTTCGACGATTTCTGAATCACGCGGTCCATGTGGGGCAGTATCAAGCCCAGCTCGTTTTGGGGCGGATAATTGTAGATGGGCAGCAGGGTAGTGTAGTTGTCCTTTACCTTGGTTTCCAACTCGGCCTCACCGGCTTTCATGGCTTCTTTACCGTTAAACAGCACATTGAAGCGGGCGGTGGTGTTATGGAAAGCCCTGTTCGGGAAGGTGTTCTTGCGGGTGGAACACGAGCTGAACGCGAGCAGCAGAATGACTGCCAAGCTGGCAAGGAGGTATGATGTGGTCGTTTTCGTCTTCAAAATTCTCTTTGTTTGATAATGAAAAGTTATAACGAGTCAGCGTAGCATTTTATTGTATCTTGTGGTCGGCAAAATATTGCTCTAACAGCCGCTGCACATATTTGCCGAAAACGTCAAACTCGATGTTCACCACGGTGCCTTTCTTGAAGTTGTGGAAGTTGGTCACCTTGTGGGTATAGGGGATGATGGCCACCGAGAACATCCCTTTTTCGGAATCTACCACGGTGAGGCTTACGCCATTGACCGAAATGGAACCTTTGGGCACGGTGAAGTTGTTTTTGGCAGTGTCGTAAGAGAAATAGTAGCGCCAGCTGCCGTTTTCGTCCACCACCTTCTCACATACGGCGGTCTGGTCCACATGTCCCTGCACAATGTGACCGTCGAAGCGGCCGTCCATCTTCATGCTGCGTTCCAAGTTCACCTCGTAGCCCACCTCCCAATTTTTGAGGTTGGTCTTCAGCATGGTCTCGTCCATGGCGGTCACCACATACTGTTTTTTGGTGGTGTCCAGCTTCACCACGGTGAGGCAGCAGCCATCGTGGGCCATGCTTTGGTCTATCTTCAATTCCTCGGCAAAGTCCACCTCTATGGTAAAATGGTAGTTGGTATTCTCTTTTTTTATCTTGACGATTTTCCCTGTCTTTTCAACGATTCCCGTGAACATAATACTCCTAATTTTGTACAATAATTTAAGCTTGCAAAAATAACACTTTTTTATATATATTATATTAGAAAAATGTTTTTTTCTCATTTTGACTTTTTGTTGGGTGTTGAATTGAATTTTTTTTTATTTTTGCATACGATTCAAAATCATATCAAATCAGATTAAATTATTGAATATCAAGAAAGTAAAAATAAATCCACATGAAAAAGATTTCAAATAATGTTTTATTAGGCCGCCTGACTCAGATTTTAAATGTGGCCATTTTGGTATTCTTCATCGTCACTATCGTCTTCTTGTTGAAATTCGACAAGATCAATGTGGTGAAGGTGAACAGCGAACCTTCTTACCTGAAAGCCAAGGAGCATCTTCATGCTGTGGAGCATCCTTTGAAACAAAACCAGGCTGAAGTGGAATATTATTCCGTTAAGTTGGATACTTTGACCGAGCACCAAGCCAAAGTGGCTGGTGACAAGAAGGCCGTGAAGTCGCTGCAGGAAGATATCGACAGAACCAAAAAGACCTTAGCCGATAAGCAAGAGGCATTGGCTCAGACCGAACAGGCTATCGCCGACGAGCGTGCCGCTTTCGAGCCTGTTGAAACTGAATACAATGACTTGGTGAGCCAAACTGAAAGCGCAGAAGGTACTTTCAGAGTATTTATGAGCATCACCATGCTGCTGTTCATCATCAAGGTGGTGGTATGGGCTGTTTGGAATTACAAGAACTCCAAAAATCTGCGTGCCGCCTGCCCGTGGATGGAAAAAGCCACCGCTCCCTCATGGTCATTCTGGGCTTGGATTATCCCGGTGTACAACCTCATTAAACCTTATTCTTTCTTTTACGAAATTTATGATGAAACCGAATATGCCCTCACCGACAAGAACATCCTGCCTGCCGACAACAAAGGCGACAACGACTTTATGCTCGGCTTCTGGTGGGGTATGTACCTGCTGTCAGTTTGCCTGATGGGCTTCATCATCATGAGCACCTTCTTCGGCGATGGCCCCGCCTTCTACAAACTCAACCACAATACCGTAGCTGTGGTGGGTATCATTTTGTGGGCTGTATATGTGTTGATGGAAATCATGGTGGCCAACAAATACAACAAGATGAACAAGCTGATGTGTGACAACGAAAAGGTTTTTTAAACCACTCTTCATAATGTATTGGTGAAAAAGACGTGGATTTTTCCACGTCTTTTTTTTGTCCCCGAAATACAAAATCCAAAAAAAATATACCAGCTGTTGCGTGGAAAGAAATTTTTTGTACTTTTGCCGGCGGAGAGATGGCAGAGTGGTCGATTGCGGCGGTCTTGAAAACCGTTGACCCTCACGGGTCCGGGGGTTCGAATCCCTCTCTCTCCGCAGAAAAGCAGAACATTGTTAAAATCAGCAACTTGGAAATAAGGTTTGCTGGTTTTTTGTTTTAAGGCAAGCGGTGGCGGGAGGCTTTCTTAGTCGTAACTTGCGGCTTTTTGGGTGGTGTTTCTTCCTTTTATGTTTTGCAAAATTTTGCCTGGAAATTCCGAAAAAGTGATGATGTTTAAGAAGGGGAATTTGATTTATTCCGATTTTATCTCGGAATTATCGGAAAAAATGAGTACCTTTGCAAACCCAAAAATCACCAACTATGACCTGTGCCGAATTTAATGCCGACCTATTACCCGTAGAGGGCTCCATACCTCAAGACCTGTTACAGCAAATCAAGGCGATGCAGAAATGCGGTCGCTGTATCAACTGCCTATATGCCTATATTATGTTGGCTCCTACGATGAGTGATGAGGAGTTGATTGGCTTTTTCGGTAGCGACCTGTTGGAGGCCGCCGAACTGAAAGACGAACTGAGCGAGCTGGCTGGCTTCAAACTCAATCCTTATCCCAACCGATTGAGAATAGCACGGGTGAACAAAAGCCTGCAGAAAATCAGCTTGCAAAAAGAGCGTGGCAACAAGCTGCTTATCAAGCATTTTATCAATGAGTGTCTCCGCCAGCTGGAAGGGAATATGCTGGAGGAGTACTACAATATGGCGCCCTGAGAGGGTTTCAGGTTTCAAGTTTCAGGTTTCAAGTTTCAGGTTCCAGGTTTCAGGTTCCAGGTTTCAGGTTTCAGGTTTTAAGAATTAAAGTCTTCGATTTTTCCCATATCACGCCAGCTGCCTTCGTTGTGGGGGAAGCCTTTGATGCAGTGGTCTTTGGCTAAACCCACATAAATAGGGGTGATGGACTTCTTTTCGTCGCTGGGTATCAACTCAATGAGTTCGCGTCTCACCACGTGGATGCCGCTGAAGGCGAAGGGACGGTAGCTGCTGCGCTCGCGGGCGTGAATTTCCTCGCCGCTTTGGTTGTTGCGCCAGCCGCAGAGGGTCAGCTCGTCGTCAAACAGCAGATAGCGCGAGGTATGGCGCTCTCTCACTGCCAGCGTAGCCAGGTTGCCCTCGCTGATATGTTTGTTTATCAGCTTTTTTAGATCAAAGTCTGACAGGATATCCACGTTGTGCAGTAGGATATGGTCGCTGTTTTGAAAGTGGGCGGCAGCGTATTTCAGTCCTCCGCCGGTGTCGCGCAGGTAGTCTCTCTCGTCCGAGATTTCGATATCGGCATGATAGCTGTGTGTGTTCAAGTACTCGACCATCAGGTCGGGAAAATGGTGGATGTTGACCACGATATGTTGTATGCCGCTGTCGATGATTTTGTTCAGCACGTAGTCAATCAGGGGTCTTCCCTGGTATTCCACCAGCGCTTTGGGCCGGTCGGCGGTCAGCGGATAGAGACGGGTGCCCAGACCGGCGGCAAAAACCATAGCAGATATTTTGCCCATAGTGATTTTAGTTTTGTTCGATGTTTTGTTCTTTGGCATTGAGGTTGGCCATAAAGTTGTCTTCAATCACGCTATAGCGGTGCAGGGTGCGGCGCGAGAAGAGGAAGAACAGCACGATGACCAGTGCCAGGATAAAGACCACAAACTTGGTGAACCTGAACGATTGCGACAGGATGACCATCACAAAGAAGCAGGCCAGGATGATGCGGAAGATGGTCCAGGCCACAATGCCCACCCTGTTGAGTTTGCCTTCCTTCCATAGTTGTGCATACAGCTCTTGCGTCGAGTGGTTGTTGCTCATCAATCCGTAAAGGAAAGGAGCGATAAAGGTCAGCAAGATGATGGCATTGATAATGTTGATGAGGTTGGTGGGAATATGTCCCTCTAATAGTCTGGTCATAAAGGGATAGAAGTATTCGAAGGCGACAAAGGAGATAGAGATGCAGAGGATGCTGAAGATGGCGGTGCGCAGCAGCGATTTCTTTAAGATGGTGCCCCATGCTCCCGGGGTCTTGTTGGTGTTGCCCACTAAACTGTAGTTGTCTAGTGTCTCTTTCGTTTTCGCCGGCAGTTTTCTTTCCACCCAGCGGGTAAACGGGTCGGCAAAGCGGATGCAGTAGGGGGTGGTGAAGGTGGTGATGACCGATACGGCCACAATAACGGGGTAGATAAAACTTTGAAGCACTCCTAGCGAAACGCCCAAGGAGGCGATGATAAAGGCGAATT
>Ga0310786_10011817_pt1 | contig 10860 bp, 7 predicted proteins | sample AusTroGonzalo_MG_FD_203881 | JGI IMG/M metagenome (GOLD analysis project Ga0310786, IMG submission 203881) | Bovine rumen microbial communities from tropical cattle in Woodstock, Queensland, Australia - Gonzalo_03 (v2) (version 2) | ecosystem: Host-associated > Mammals > Digestive system >...
ACAGTACCGACAGCGCCCGCATCGAATGGGGCGATACGCTCAACAGCCCGATGCTTGTCGAAAAGGACAAGTTGATGAAATTCAACGTGGTCGTGGCTAATCCTCCATTCAGCCTTGATAAATGGGGTGCCGAAAATGCCGAGAGCGACCCTTACAAGCGCTTTTTCCGTGGTGTTCCTCCCAAGAGCAAGGGTGACTGGGCGTTCATTACGCACATGGTCGAAACCGCTATTGTTGGCGAAGGCCGTGTTGTTGTTGTCGTGCCGCACGGAGTTCTTTTCCGTGGTTCATCTGAAGGAAAAATCCGCGAAGCTATGATTCGCGAAAACTTGCTTGACGCAGTTATCGGCCTGCCCGAAAACTTGTTCCCCACGACTTCTATTCCGGTCGCGATTTTGGTGTTCGATCGCAGCCGTGAAATTGGCGGCAAGAATGCCAAGCGCAAGGATGTTCTCTTTATCGATGCCAGTCGGGAATTTGTCGCAGGCAAAAAGCAAAATTCTCTCTCCGAACAGATTATCTCGAAAATCGTTTTGGCCTACAAAAAACGCAAGGATGTCGAGAAATACGCCCACGTCGCAAGCCTCGAAGAAATCGAGGGCAACGAATTCAACCTGAATATTCCCCGCTATGTAGATACCTTCGAAGAAGAGTCCCCCATCGATGTAGATGCCGTACAAAAGGATATCGACCGCTTGGAAAAGGAACTCGCCGAAGTCCGCAAGCAGATGGCTCAGAAACTTAAGGAGATAAAGAGAGGATAACCATTTTCGTGAGGTCACGAAAATGGTAGTTGGTTGTCGAAATTTTCGACCGTAAAACCATTTTGCTGGAGTCAACAAAATGGTCAGTCATAATGGGTAAAAGGGAAAATCATGTCAGACAGCAACAAACATATCGAAGAATTTTTGGATTACTATCTGGAGAAGGAATCTTCTCCAGACTATGCTGTGTTGATTACGGGTTGCTGGGGTTCTGGCAAAACATATTTTATTAGGCAGTATTTAGAAAGCAAGGGTGCTACAGGAAAGGATGTAGTAAAGACTTTTGACTGGTTGACGGGTTTTGAAAAATATACAGTTATTTATGTTAGTCTTTTTGGAGCAAAAACTCGTAAAGATATAAACAAAAAAATAGAACGAATTTTACATCCGAAAGTCAATTCAAAAAAACTTAAATACTTACCGGATGCAATTTCTTTAGTAAGTAATTTGGCAGGCATTACCATAGGGACAGCTATCGCGGCATCAACAACTGTTGCTACAGGAGGCTCGACCGCTCCTTATGCATTTCCCGCTGCTGTTGCTACAGGAAAAACTATTGGATCATTTTTTAAAACACTTCTAAATAAATTTTTCAATCATAAAAAAGATGAAGAATATTTTGTATCTGATTTCTTAGAAGAAATAAAAAAGAAACGATTGGTAGTCGTTTTCGATGATGTTGAACGTGCTGATATGCCCCTCCCAGAATTGTTGGGTTATTTGAATGAATATGTAGAACATTTACATGTCCCCTGCATTTTACTTGCTGATAAAGAAAAATGGGAAGAAGCGCAAAAGTGCCAAGAAGACAAATCTACTCTTCATCATTTGTCAAGCACCAAAGAAAAGGTCATAGGCAAGGAATTTCAGATACAAACATCTTTTGATGAAGTTTGGAATTTATGGTTTAACCCAAAAGAACAACTTCTTGGTGATAAAACTTGGCGTTTATTGAACGATTATCATGATGTAATTGCTCAAATATTTGAATTGTCAAAAGCATCCAACTATCGTTCTTTGAAACATGCTTTATTTGATTTCCAGCGATTTATTGGAAATATTCAAGATAAATATTTGACAAATTCGGAATTTAATTCCTTACTCATCGCAGATTTTATAGCTCACCAATATACATATTATTTAGGGTGGTTTAGCGCATCTGAGTACGCAGAAAGCAATGCGACACAAAGAGCCTTTGCGAAAGCTGCTGCGGATAGTCGTTCTCAACGACAACCACAAGGGGAATCTATTGATGACGAATTATATAAAAAGTATCCAAAACTTCCGTATGAACGTTTTGAAGAAACATTTGATAATGTAAACCGATTGAGTTCATATGCGTATTTAGATGACTATTATGTAAAATGGCGGCAGATTTGGAAAGACTGGTTTACAAATAATTTTGTTGAAACAAGCCTGCTTAATGATGTGATAAAGGACTCTATTTGGTTCGATAAAAAAGATAACTATTATCTGAACAAAATGTATGATTGGTTCATGCTTGATGATGAAAACGGAAATAAGGCCATGGCTGCATTTGAAAAAGCTTTGTGCGAAAAAAAACTTATCAGCCCGATTTCGATAATGTGCTTGTGTAGTAAGCTTTATTGGCTAGCACGTAGAAATGTTTTTGCTGAAAAATATGATGCATTCTGTAAGAAAATAGAAGATTATGTTGAAACGGCAAAGGATAAATTAAAATTTGAAAATGTAGATGAGTGGACTCAGCATACTATGTGGGATTCCTCAATTTATAATGAATGTAAAACTGAATTAGACCGATTGCAAACTCTTCTAAAAAAAGTTTTAAGCGAAAAAGAATCAGAAAACAAGCAAATTCAGATGGAGGATTTTCTAAAAAAATTGTGCGATAATAATTATGTGACTAGCGAGAATACTTGTACTTCAATTATTCATAATTATTTAGACGGGAAATCATTTAACTTTTGTGATTTAGATCCGAAAGACTTCTGTGAAGCATACCATAAAATAAATCGACATGTAACACATCATTGCTTTGAGTCGTTAAAAAGACGATATCAATATCATCCTGAGCAATTAGAAAAAGAAAAAACATTCTTGCAAAATTTATTGCAATGTGCTTCAGAAATATATGAAAATGCAGAACGTCCTCTAACGCCAAGTATTTTTGCTTTTTATTATTTAATTAGAACGATAAAAGAGATTTTGGGAGAAAAAGAAAATGTTGCCTAATGGATGGATTTTGTGTAAAATAAAAGATATTCAAACTGTAGAAGTACAGAATGGTTTTTCTCCATTATGTGTAGAGGAACCAACAGATCGTAAATCTCTAAGTCTTGGAGCATTAACTGGTGATTCCTTAGATTTAAACCAGCAAAAAAGCATATCTGTAAAAGCTGTAATGCCATCGCACTCTTTATTACGTAAGAATGATATTTTAGTTAGTCGTTCAAATACAAAAGACAAGGTGGGGCGAGCAGGTTTAGTGCAAAGTGATGTCGAAAAGATTTATTATCCTGATTTGATGATGCGTTTTCAAGTTGATGCGAAGAAAGCTGATTGCAGATTTGTGACGCTATGTTTGCAATCTCCTGCTGGGCGCCGTTATTTTGAATGTAGTGCTGCAGGAACAAGCTTGAGTATGGTGAAGATTAATAAAAATATTTTAGAGTCTTTTCCGATAATGCTACCTCCGTTGAGTGAACAGAAGAAAATTGCGGAGACGCTTTCTGTTTGGGACAAAGCCATCGAAAAAACAGAAAAACTGATTGAAGCGAAAATACTGAGTATGCAGAGAGCCTTAATAGATTTCTTTAATGATCATTTAGATAATGTTGTGAATTTAGGAGACCTGTTTGGTGGAGAAATTATAATTGAAAAAGGACGAACTCTTCTAAAAAAACAAACGAATGGGGGCGGCATTCCTATTGTAGCGGCGGGACAATCGTATTCTGGTTATCATAATGAATATACACATAATATTCCAACAATAACAGTGAGTTCCTCTGGAGCATATGCTGGGTTTGTATGGTATCATTCTGAACCAATATGGGCTTCAGATTGTTCCGTATTGCATACAAAAAAAATTAATTTGAAATATCTTTTCTATTTCTTGAAAAAAGAACAAGAAAAAATTTATAAAATGCAGTCTGGTGGTGCACAGCCACATATTTATGCAAAAGATTTAAAACAGTTGCTCTTTCCAATCATAGATAACCGCGATCAAAACAATATGGTATCTCTCTTTGATTTGCTAGACGAGGAAATTTCAATTCTTAAGCGGCAACTTGATAATTACAAAAAGCAGAAACAAGGATTAATGCAAAAACTCCTCTCCGGCCAATGGCGAGTAAAATAGGGAGTACAAAACGATGAATAATTTGGAAAAATATAAAAAGGACTTAGAAGAATTAATCGAGCAAGGGGAGTCTTTATACAAAGCTATATGCAGCGAATGCGAGTCAATAGAGCATAGAAGTCAATGTGAAAACCTCCCTTGTTTTTGTGTTGGTTATCAATCTTGGTATTCAGAGTCATTGGTTGTTATTAAGCAGCTTCTGTCTGATCGTTTAGAGGATTTTAGATCTTATTATGAAGTGCCGTCAAATAGAAAAAAGATTACTTATCAGAACTATCAAATAAAAGATTACTTAGATGCTCTTGAAGATCCGTCATTCTTTGATATGGATAGTTTCGAAAAGAAAAATGCAATTCCAAAATTTCAGCAACAATTAGAAATTTTAAAATCTGCTCGAAGAAGATTTGATAGTTCGCTTTTTGAAATCAAACAAATGGTTCAAGCAGATTTGTTTGATGATGAACTTGCTGCGGCAAAAATGTTGAATAAAAATAAGTTTATGAGAGCCGCGGGTGCTGTTGCAGGAGTCGTATTGGAAAAACATCTGAAACAGGTATTGAAAAATCATAATCTAACATCCAAAAAGGATACAATTTCTCCTTTAAATGATGCTTTGAAAGCGGGAAATGTTTATGACCTTCCTACTTTTAGAAAAATTCAACATTTAGGGGATATCCGTAATTTATGTGACCATGATTCAAAGCGTGAACCAACACAAGAAGAAGTTGATGAAATGATAAATGGTGTTGATTCTATCATAAAAACGGTGTTTTAATTATGCTCTATAAACCTTTTAAAACTGAGCAGGATTTTGAGAATCTTATCCATATGGGTGAGACTCCTGAAGGGATTCATTGGGATTATAAGCAGGCGTTAAATCCTAAAGAACCTGCTGATATCGCTATTGATTTGGCCGCTTTTGCCAATACATATGGTGGAACATTGCTAATAGGCGTTGCGGAAAAGAAGATAAATGGACTGAAAGTCGCGTCAGACATTGTTCCAAATGTTGATGCTGAAGCGATAAAGAAATTTGTTAATGTGCGTATCCAAGAGATTCTTTCTTCTAAAATTGAAGCGCCTGTTTTGCAGTTTAATGTCAGTAACAAACTTGTGGTTGCTATAAATGTCGAACCGTCAGTAAATCTTGTTGGAGTCTGTCTTGATAGGGATCGACGGTCTTTTTGTTTTCCGTATCGAACCGAGTATGGGAATCAGTATATGTCTTTTGAGGAAATTGAAAAAAGAATGGTCGATAATAAATCTAGAACGATGTATCTGAAATTGAAAAAATATATTCCAGGTCGAAGCAAGGTCATTATTTATCCAACGCCTATGGGTAATGCTCAGACAGAATGGTCTTTTGAATGGATTGATGAAACAGAGAATGAGTTTAAATTGATTTGCAATGATGTTTTGTCCATTCGTTTACCAGTTTCTGCCGTTGACGAAATATGGAACGGTAATGTTTGTTTATGCTTAAAATTGAAATTTCAATTGCGTAAAGGGTTTAATTTTATTGATATAAAAGATTTCTAAAGAGAAGTAATCATAGTAAGACTTAATAGTTCAAAATGTCTAAAATTGCCAATGGGAAAATGCTATGAATGATGTAAAGAAGATAAAATCTACTGCGATCTTGAAGTCGCAAATTGCGACTTCAAGATTAGTACGTTCAGAAATAGCAAGCAAAATTGTGTTTTTGCGCGATGTTCAGGTCATGATAGACCGTGATATAGCTGAATTGTATGGTGTTGAAACCAAACGCCTGAATGAACAGGTGAAACGTAATGCAGAGCGTTTTCCAGAAGAGTTTTGTTTTCAACTGTCGAATGAGGAAATGCAAAACTTGAAGTCGCAAATTGCGACTTCAAGTGCAGAAACATGTGAATTGAAAGACGGTTCTGGTTGGGGTGGCTCAAGAAAAAAATCCTACGCCTTCACAGAGCAAGGCGTTGCCATGCTTTCGGCTGTTTTGCGTAGTGAAAAGGCAATTAAGGTCAGTATCGAAATTATGAACGCATTTGTGCTAATGCGTCACTATCTGCATGATAATATGAATCTTGTAGGGCGACTTACCGCTGTTGAAAACAAGGTCGATTCAAAATTTAAAACAATTGACGAAAATTTCTCAAAAATATTCAAGGAACTAGATTCTTCTCCTAAAAATGCTAAAGAAGGAATTTTCTTCAAAGGCCAAATTTTTGATGCATACGCATTTTTTCAGGATATAATCAAATCGGCGAAGAAGGAAATCGTCCTTATTGATGGGTATGTAGATTTGTCCATTTTGGAAAGGTTTAAGGCTAAGCAAAAGAATGTTTCAGTGAAGATTTATACCGACCCGAGAGCTGAATTAAAGCAAATTGATGTTGATAAATTTAATGAACAGTATCCAACAGCGGTTTTGGATTACACCAAAAAGATGCACGACCGTTTCTTGATTATTGACAACAAAGATTTATATCATATTGGAGCTTCGCTCAAAGATTTGGGTAAAGCTTGTTTTGCGTTCGATAAAATGGATAATCCGCAAAAATGGCTCCCTGTCATTTTCGAAGATTTGAGGTAACTCATGAGCAATGAACAGCCTGATTACAGAGAAATTCCGTCATCGCAGATTCCGGCGATGAGGCTTTTGGCGAATCTCGGTTTCAAGCCACTTACGCCCGAAGAGGTTCTTTTGCAGCGCAAAGGCGTCTCGACGAATGTGTTGCTCGAAGACATTTTGCTTTCGCAACTGCGTAAGCTGAATTCCTTTACGCACAAGGGGATCAAGCGAGACTTCAGCGAAGAAAAGTTGCGCAATGCCGTGCTTAAGCTCAAGAACATGCAGTATGACGGCTTAGTTCGCACGAACTTCAAAATATACGAACTACTCACATTGCCACAATCCGAAGAAGAGTCGGTCGAAGGAGACCGCAAGAGCTACGATATCCGTTATATCGACTGGCAAAATCCCGAAAACAATGTCTTCCACGCTGTTGCGGAATTTAATGTTGAACGAGCAAAATCAACAAAGAGCAGCATCCCCGATATCGTGCTATTCGTGAACGGAATCCCGTTTGCAGTTATCGAAAATAAGTCCCCAGAAGAGGGCGTAAAGCAGGGTATTTCGCAAATGATTCGCAATCAGAACGACGAATATATCCCTGGGTTGTTTGTTTTTTGCCAAATGACGCTTTCGGTAAGCATGAACGCAGCCACATACGCAACTGTGGGGACTCCCGAAAAATACTGGAGCCTTTGGCACGAACTGGAAATTAAGGATTCCGAAATTGCCTCGGCGGTGAATAAGAAGGTTTCTGCAGAAGATGAAGACCGTATTTTCTCGGTGCCGAAATTTATTCCGTTCCGCAAGGACAATCCGCAAATTAAGCGCGAGGTGACGGAACAAGATAAACTTATCTATTGCTTGTGCAAGCCAACGCGATTGCTCGAAATGGCATATCGTTTTACGCTGTTTGACGAAGGTAAGAAAAAAATTGCCCGTTACCAACAATTCTTTGTGGTTCGTTCGGCATTAAAACGCATCAGGAACATCAACAAGGAAGGCAAACGCAAAGGCGGTCTCGTGTGGCATACGCAAGGTTCGGGCAAATCGCTTTCGATGGTGATGCTAGCTCGTGGTATTGCATTAGACGCAACTTACGATCCTGATTGCAATATCAAAAATCCTAGAATTGTACTTGTTACCGACCGCACAAATCTTGATACACAAATTTGCGATACATTCAGGCATTGCGGAATAGAAGTCATTATGGCGACATCAGGCAAGAATCTTTTGTCGTTGCTAGATTCTGATAATCCTGCTGTGGTTACGACTGTTATCAACAAGTTTGACACGGCTTTAAATGCCCGCAACTATGTCAATCAATCGAATAATGTATTTTTGCTGGTTGACGAAGCGCACCGTACTCAGTACAAGAATCTCCACGCCCGCATGAAACAGATGCTTCCGAATGCCTGTTATATAGGCTTTACGGGAACGCCCCTGATGAAAAAGGAGAAGAACAGTTTCAACAAATTTGGCGGAATGCTGACTCCACAATATACGATTCGCCAAGCGGTAGAAGATGGCGCAGTCGTACCGTTGCTTTACGAAGGTCGCCATGCCGAAATCAAGCAAAATAAAGAAGCTGTTGATTTGTGGTTCGACCGTTTTACGGTTGGGCTTAACGATAAGCAAAAAGCGGACTTGAAAAAGAAATATGCACGCGCTGAGATGCTGAACAAAGCAGAACAGGTTGTGTATATGCGAGCATTTGATATTAGCGAACATTTCCGTGCAAACTGGCAAGGTACCCCGTTCAAGGCTCAGCTTGTAGCTCCCAGCAAAGAAACGGCTATCCGATATCATGAAATTTTAGATGAAATCGGCTTGGTCAGTTCCGAGGTCATCATTTCAGGACCTGACGATAGAGAAGGATATTCCGAAGTTAACGAGGAATCTAGAAATCACGTTTTTAAATTCTGGAAAAAGATGATGGATCAGTATGGTGGCGAGGAAGAATACAACAAATCCATTATCAATAGATTCAAAGCAGGTGGCAAACCAGAAATCCTGATTGTTTGTGACAAGTTGCTTACTGGCTTCGATGCCGAAAGAAATACAGTTCTGTACCTTTGCCGCACACTCAAGGAACATACGCTTTTGCAAGCGATTGCACGAGTGAACCGCCTGTTCGAAGAAAATGGTCAAAAGAAGGATTTCGGCTACATCGTAGATTACGCCAATGTCCGTGACAATTTGGACACGGCGCTCGTCATGTACCAAGCCCTTGAAGGATTCGACCCTGCCGACTTGGAAGGTATGCTGACGGACATGTCGGAGCAAATTGATAAGCTTCCCCAGTTACGCTCTGCCGTATGGGATATATTCAGAGGCGTAAAGAACAAGGCCGACCCCGAACAATTAGAGCGTCACCTTGCCGACGAAGAACGGCGCAATAACTTTTACAAGGCTTTACGCGATTTTGGAAAGTGCTTGAGCATTGCTCTTTCGTCGCAAAAGTTCTTGGAACAGACACCTGCCGCGGATGTTACGAAACTTCGCAAAGAATTCAAGACTTTGTCCGACATGCGCGTTTCCGTGAAACATCGTTATGCAGACGATGTTGATTATAGCGAATATGAGCCTAAAATTAAAAAGTTGCTAGATACTCATATTCATGCAGACTCTGTAACACAAACCGTTGCTCCAGTAAATATTTTAGATGAAAAATTTACAGGAAAGATGCGTGAGTCACAGGCTGCTTATAATGCCCGAGGTAAAGCTGCTAGTGCTGATACAATCGCTCACGCGATGAAGAAAACCGTGACGGAAAAAATGGAAGAAGACCCTGCTTTCTATGAAAAGTTTTCCAAGATGATTCAGGATGTCATCGACCTTTTCCGTGCGGGCAAAATCAGCGATGACGAATACGCCAAAGAAGTCAATGATTTGCAAGAAAAATTCAAAAATAAAAAGCGCGACGACGTACCAGAACAGATCCGTGAAAACGAAAATGCGGCGGCCTATTATGGCGTGGCTTTGACAGCGTTTATGTACGGCAACAAATGCGATGCAACTCGTGCCAAGAGACTTGCAGTAAAAACAGCACTTTTTGTTTGCGAATCCTTTGAACGTCATTACAAGATTCAATTTTGGAATGATATGGACGCACAAAATCGAGTGCGAAATGAAATTGACGATTTGCTGTTCGATGAAATCCTAGTACGTGAAGAATTCGGCTGGTCGAACGAGAATATTGATTCGTTTGAAGATAAAATCATGAATGTAGCAAGGCATCGTTCCCATGAATAATGAAATTGTATATGGCGAACGCAGGATTGCATACGCAATCGAATTTTGCGGTCGAAAAACGCTTGAAATTTCAGTAATGCCGAATTGTGCCGTACAAGTGAAAGCTCCGCAAGGGGCTTCGCTAGACACGATTGCGGATCGGGTCAAGAAAAAAGCGGCGTGGATTGTCGAGAAGCAGGACTGGTTTGCAAAATTTCCCAAGGCTCCCCCACCAAAGCAATATTTGGGTGGAGAAACGCACCTGTATTTGGGGCGACGTTATCGCTTAAAAATTGAAAAAGGCGATTGCCGCGAAGTAAAGATTGATGGAGGGTTCATTCGGATTGTGACGAATGACTTACGTTCGACATCTATAAAGAATGTATTGGATGAATGGTTCCGCGACAAGGCAAAAATACAATTCAAAAAGATATTCGATGATTGCGTTAAGAAATATGCAAAATCGAATGCTCCGCACTTGCTAATCCGCAATATGAAAACCCGCTGGGGCTCGCTATCAAAGGGTGGCATTCTGACACTGAATATTAAATTGATTGCCGCCGCAAAGGAATGCATTGAATACGTGGTGGTTCACGAATTGTGTCATTTAAAGTATGCGAACCACGACAACGGCTTTTATCGACTTTTAGAAACCCGCATGCCTGATTGGCAACGGAGAAAGCAAAAGTTGGAAAATATGCAGATGTAGGGATTGTGTAATCCTGAGCGGTAGCGAAGAATCTAATAGAGTTTTTCTATATTTGGACTCGTTTAAAAAACGATTAAAACAAAAAAGGAATATCATGCCAGCTTTTGATCCAAATGCGAAAAAGATGCTGATTTCGGGCAACGAAGCCATTTCCCTTTCTATGCGTCATTGCAATGTGCAGCTTGCCGCAGGTTATCCGGGAACTCCTTCCACCGAAATCTTGGAAGATTACTCTGAACTGGGTGGCTATGCCCAGTGGGCT
>Ga0310786_10011819_pt1 | contig 10859 bp, 4 predicted proteins | sample AusTroGonzalo_MG_FD_203881 | JGI IMG/M metagenome (GOLD analysis project Ga0310786, IMG submission 203881) | Bovine rumen microbial communities from tropical cattle in Woodstock, Queensland, Australia - Gonzalo_03 (v2) (version 2) | ecosystem: Host-associated > Mammals > Digestive system >...
TCGCGGGCGTACTTTTTCGACAACAGCGGAATAGAGATGAGATTCCTGGCTGAGTATTCTGAAGAAGGCGGCTTTATCTCGGTCGCGAACGACCTGCCGACATGGTTCCGCTCGGCCATTGCTTGAGATACAGTTGCCCTTGTTTGGCAAGGTGTAGTTTACGGTAAGCGCTGTGCGCGACCACGAAAACTGCCGAGGTGATGAAGCGGCTTGAGCCGCTTTGAACCGTCGCCTTGATTGCGGGCTTGAGTCCTGCGGCCTCGCCCGCGTCAAGTCGCCGCTTCAACCCTAGCGGGCGTCATCCCCTCGGCAGACACGAAAAGGCACCTTCGTGCCACACGAAACGCCTCCTGGCGGAGGCCACGAAAAGGGCGGACAAGCGTTAGCAACTATGCCCAACTAGCGGGACAGCGCTGTTTGGCTAATGAGTTAAGGCAACAAGCGATTCAGTCCTGGGCGAAGCCTTGCGTGGCACGACAACGAAACGCCATCGGTGCGTGCGGAGCTTTCGTGTTCTTTCGTGACGGCCGAAGGGCCGCTTTCGTGTCCGGTTGCGGCGTAGACCCGAAGGGGAAGACAGGCCTTTGCCGAGGCCGCGCCTTAGGCGCTGGGCCGCAAGGCGAAGGCTTGTCTTCAAGATGCGCAGCATCTTACGCCGCCGCCGGTTTTCGTGGTTAAAAACCACTTGCTTCAAGCCTTGTCTCTCTTTTCAAAACTTTTTCACTCAGACCCCTTGCGCTCGCAAGATATTTATGATAGACTTTCTACCATCTGCTGATAGGCGGGCGTACAACGCCTTTTGGTGGGTAAGGTTTCCTGCGCGGGTACGGCAATAGCGTGTTGCCACGAACGCGATGGGAAGATCATCGGATGAGGTGTCAAAGGTCCCGCATCAAGTCCGATAAAAAACCAGGGGCCGAGGTGTGTGTAAATGGATAGTATCATTAAGAGGGCGTTTAGTCCCTTTGCGGTTGCACTGAGAGCAGTTGTTCTCACTCTCGTTATATGCGCGACAGGTGGCGCATGGGCGGCAGCGCCGACGCCGACGGTAATATGGGATGGGGATTTTTCCTCGCTATCCAAGACAGTTGGGGGTGTCACATATTCCATAAACAACATAGGAAACGGAAATAGCGTGGCTGCCGACAATTCCTATTTGCAGGTTGCTAACAGCGATAATGGCTATGCTACACCGACAATAACGGCTACAGGTGGAGATGCTCCATTTGGTTCGACTGACGGTACTACTGTAATAGCATTCTATCGTGAGATGCCAATTTCACAAGGTTCAAACAGAGCAGTGTTGTCTTTGCTTTCTGCTGATACTTATAAAAACGGTCATGTCCATGTAGGTGTATACCGTGATGGCCCTACCGGCAATACGGCAGCCGGATTTATAATCAGCGGACAAGGCTCGGGAACTAAAACGACAAATGTCTTTTCCGGCGGTGAGCAGATGGTCGCTTTTTCATACAAAAGTGATACGGGAATGATGTCGTATTATGTGAATGGCAGAAAAATAGCTTCGGCAAATTCTGGCGTGGCAGCATTCACACCAACTGGAGTTTGCCTTGGAGGCGTTGATTATACCAGTAGCGGAACTTTCTATGCAATGAAGGGCATGAAGGTTTTGGGTGTTGCCATCTTCAACCGTGAATTGACGGCAGAAGAGGTGGCAGAGTTTTCTTTTACCAAGTGGGATACTTCCAATAAGTGGCGATACAATGATACTTTGGCATATCGGGAGCCTACCACAGGGACGGCTAGTGATTTTGCGTATGCAACAGTAGCAATGGTAGGATCTGATGGTGTGGCAGACACGGGCACTTTTGCGTTGAATTCGCCTTCTCACCATCCTTATACCGTTCTTAACGAACCTAGCGGAAACTATGCATTCCCGGGTGTGGCGCTCGTATTTGATGAAGCAGGGTACAAGGCCCCACCTGCGCCAAATTTTGGTGATATGATTTTGGGCGGATTGCATGTAACCGCCAACAGGGCAGAAAATACTCCATATGGGCTTACCAGCGGCACAGGCGGAACTCGTAATACGGCACTTGGTGATAAGAGTGGTTATCGTGAAACGTATTTCGTATTCGACGAAAGCTTTTCCATTAGCCGACAGGGTAGTTCGGGTACTGGGAACTCAAAGCTCTATGGTGTTGTAAATATTGAGGTGGCTTCTGGTAAGGAATTTTCGCTTAATGGAAATGGGGAAACGGGGAATGGCGCGACAATCGTTATGACTACTGCGGGAACTACCGCGCCCGTTTTGAGGATGGCCGGTGGAGGCAAATTTAAGGTTGGAACTCTTGATGCCTCTTCGGGTACGCTTGATTTTAGTGGCGTCACTTCTGCGCCTTTCATACAGGGTGGGTTGACGGTTACGGCTTCTACAAAGCTTATCTTGCCTGCTGGCACGGCGGAAGATACCTCGTATGTCCTTAACTCGACAGGCACGTTGACCGCTCCTGCAGTTGTGCAGGGAGCAACCGTGCAGATTGGTTCTGGCGCGGAAGAAGAAGTCATACTTCTATATGATACCGAGAACAGGTCTGTAAAATATTACAGGAGTTTCCCTGAGTATAATGGTACTGTTTCTGGTTCGACAATCACTTGGGATACAGAACCAACTGCCGAGCAAATGGAAGTCGGTATAGTCAATCTGACTGGTTCCGGGGAAGTGACTCTTTCCACAGAGCCATTTGCACTTGATGTTGATAGTGGGGTTACGGTTGATGTTACTGGGTACACATCTGCGGCTTTATCTGGCACCGGTACATTTAAGTACACAAGCGGATATCCAACGACTGTACCCACAGGTTTGATTTATCAGTATGTTGGCTCTAATGATTCGGCGAATCCGGCGGCATGTGCCGGTGTTACGGTCAATGGAACGCTTAAGACAACCGGCTTTATCTCGCTTACCAATTTTGAGCTTGTGAGCGGCGGCACCTACGAAGTTGTTTCGGGTACAGCAACTGTCGCTGCAAAGGGACAGTGCAAACTTTCCGGAAACATAACTATTGATGCTGGCGCTACGTATGTCAATGCAAATACATCTGGTGGAAGTGCATCTGACGCTGTTAACTATGATCAGTCTGGCATGGTCTTTACTATTCGCGGAACGCTTTCGATGGGGAATACCCGTTGGTCTCTGAGGAGGAAATCCTATCATGAATTCCGCCTTTATGACGGGGCGGTCATCAGCGGAGCAGGACAAGGCGCTAATGGTGCGCTCGACTGGATCGAGAGTGAGTCTGCCGGTCAGATTGACACATACGGTGGTAGTGTCACGATAAGCGCCGCGATGCGAATCCGCAGCGGAGCCAATGTCGCTTTCTGGGTAGCGGATGGTGCCACTACAACGATATCCGGCACGACCAGTGGAGCTGGAACGTTCTCCAAGTCTGGTGCAAACGGTACTTTGAACCTTACCGGTACGATTGGAAACGGCAAGCTTACCGTCAACGAGGGTTGCGTAAATGTCGGCAGCAGCATGGCGGTTAATATCGGATGCGGTAATTCTGCAGGATATGTTACTGCCAGCGATAGCGTGGTTGTTACCGGCTCGATTACAAGCGATTCGGCTGATAAAGTCGGTGCTTCTATGAAAACATTCCTTCAGACCGCAGCCAAATGGCAAGGCAGTTTCGTTGCCGATTGGGCTGGCGCACAAGGCACTCAATTTGATATTAACGCTTTCGGAAACATTAATTCAATTGTAGAGGTCACGAAACTCGCAGGCGGATATGTCAGCGGATCAAATGCAAATGTCACGGTTACGCCAACGGTGAATGTAAGTGGGTCTATGACGCTGAATAACGGATATTCTGGCAAGGTTACGACATTTACGAAGTTGACTGGTTCTGGCACGGTGACAATCAACACCTACACCTGCGACATTACGACATTGGACAGCTTCACAGGCACTCTTACGCCAACCGATTCTTATGGTATGGGAATTGGCACTATCAACCTGACTGCTACGCCAGATTTTGGCGCCAAAATTGTGACTCTCGGAACAGGCGCGAACATCAGGTCGATTGGCACAACCAGCGTCTCGGTGAATAATGTGGTTGATAGCACCATAAAATTGGCTGTTGTTGCCAATGACGGCATTTACCGCGCTGAGGCTGCCTATGGTGGGGCAAACTACAAGACTCTTGCTGCAGCTGTGACTGCAGCCGAGACTGCGGGTGCAGATCCTAGTGCGGTTACGGTTTACAATTCCGCTGCGACGATTCCCAGCGGATATGCGCTTGTGACTGCGGCTGGCGGCGCAATGACTCTGCGTTCTGCTGGCAGTGGCGAACTTATCTACTGGGCAGATAGCAACAGCGGTGACTGGTCGGGCGAAGACTCCAATGGAACGCATACCTTCTATACGGCAGAGAGCGGCACGTCAACTACGCCATACGTTACTGGCGATACGGTTGTGTTCACGTCCGATACCCAGATTTGGTCTAAGACCGCTGCGCACGGCGCAAAGTTCCAGATAGGTACCGATTCCTCGACTGCGGAAGTTCACTTCACAAGGTCTGGCTCAGACTGCGACAATTATATTCTCGATGATTCCGAAATTGAAGTGAAGTCCGGTTCGGTTCTGGTTGTTGAGCGTTATAGCGACACTAATCCCCCAACCCAGGCCTATACAGCATGGGACAGCTATCAGAATGATAACCCCGACGAGTCTGCAATCAATGATACGGACATCAGCGGAGCTGGAACGGTGAAGATCGGCGGAAACACTGGCGGTCACGGCGCAGTTGCTGCCGTGCTTTCCGGCACATCGACAATCGCCGACACGGTGACAGTCGAGTTCGCCTATGGGGCGACGCTTTCCGTTCCTTCTGTCGCAGCATTCAGCGGTTCGGGTGTGGTTACGCTCGATGTCAGCGATGTCACGCTTGATGCGTCTGGTGTCACGCTGATAACCTTTACCGATACCACTCCGTCCGACGCTTCCAAGTTCTCTTGCTCGGCGGTCTTGGCAATTGAGAATGACGACCTAAAGGTCTATCCGCTTGCCGCAACCGTTACATTGTCTGATGACTCCGTTACCAGATATTCGAGCGTACAGGCGGCGCTGGCGGCGGTTGCTTCGCTAGGCTCTTCTGCGTATAAATATGTGACGGCATATGAAAGTGCAACGCTTGACTACTATAGCGCTAACACTCTTAAACTGAAAACAGAAGGTGTGGGTGTGGTAGTTTCGCTACACTTCCCGGGTGAGTATGGTGACTTTGGCTGGGTTGGCGGTGAACCTGATGATGGTGTAGTTTCGTATACACCTGGTCCGATATCCACAGTCTATACATGGAACGGTGGCGAATCAGGTAATTGGTGGGTGTCAGATAATTGGAAATTCGGTGCTGATTATTCTGCCAATCGTCTTCCGACCAATTGCGATGATGTGATATTCGCTTATGGCGCGGAAGTTGCGGTTGCCGGCAATCAGACGGTATCTTCCATAACGAATAGCGCGGCGGTTACATTTACTGCCGGCTCCGCTGCCACTATTACCGCATCGACCGGAGGAATCGTCCTCACGGATGTCGATGCAACGATTACAGTTTCCAATGTCACGCTTTCACCCACGCCTACGACATCTATCGCTGGCAAGATGGTTGTCGGAAATACGAACCCGGAGACATCTGCCGTTACGTACTCCGTCGTTGACATCGCAGCAACGATTAGTGGTACTCCTTACGCGACATTGGCGGACGCATTGGCTGTTGAAGGTGATGAGGTTGTTATTTCGCTGAACAAGAATGTGACCGGTGATGTGGTGTTGAGACTTGGCCAAACACTTGTCCTCAACGGGAATACTATATCTGGAACCGTTAGTAGTGATACTGAGGGTATTGAAGTGGTAGACTTTGGCGGAATAGCTTACTATTGTGTAGACAATACGACCAGTTCATGGATCGGCGGAGATAATGCAAATTGGAATGTTGGCGGCAATTGGTACACTGGTCTTGAGCCTGGATCAGCCACAGCTGTTACAATCAATTCTTTTGCCCTGGAAGAATCAACTACCACCACCGGCTCCATTACTCTTCCTGGCGATATCGAGGTGAAGTCCATCACGCTTGGCTCTGGTGTTGCGCTTACGCTCAATGCCGCTAGTGAGACTACGCCGACTTTGACGGTGACCGAGGCGATATATCTTACCAGCGGTCAGACCATCACACTAGGTGCAGGCGTCACGCTCAATGCGACTCTTGATACGAATGATGCACGTTCAAGGGTGGTATATGATTCGAGCACGAAGACATATAGCGTTCAAGTGATTCCTGGCACCATCTTCTCGGTGTACTGATAGGGGAAGTAAAAGAATCTAGCGGCAGCGGTGCGTACACGCCGCCGCAACATGGTGGGGAGGAATCCCCACCATGTTATTTTCTTAAGGCACACGAAAAAGGCGAAAGCCGGAGTCACAGGTATGCGGAATAGTTCCCTGCCTTAGTCGAGATGTTAAAGCCTCGTAAATGAATTTTCGTTGATCTACTTGCGTAGCGATAAAAAGTTATGGTATACTGTTCCCAATGAATGCTTGCTTTTTTGACATGGACGGCACAATCATCGACTCGCGGGCTGATTTGGCCGCGACGGTGAACCATACACGCCGCGATTTGGGGCTCGAGGAGCTGCCGATGGAGGATGTTCTCTGCCATGTCGGACAGGGGGCCAAATACCTTCTTGCCCATGCAATTCCTGAAAAAGCAGACGATGTGGATCGCCTTTGGGAGATATTCAGAAGCCACTACGCCGAACACATGCTCGAAACGGTAGAGCTTTATCCGACTGTCCGCAAGACTCTGGATGAGCTTTCTTCCCGTGGCTGGCTTCTGGGCATCAACACCGCTAAACCTGCGTTCGCCACGCGTGCGATACTTGAGCATTTTGGTCTTATGCGCTACTTTAAGGGTGCCATAGTCGCAGGAGGGGACTGCCCGGAGATGAAGCCGTCGGCGCTTCCTCTCCGCCAGTGCGCCTCCCTCATGCGCGGACACCGCCTTTCTTCCCACGATTGGATGGTCGGCGATAGCTGGACTGACATGCAGTGCGCGACGAACGCAGGCATAAAAGGTGCGTTTTGCACCTTCGGCTTCGGCAAACTTGGCGATTCCCGCTATACGGTGAAGATAAACAGGATGGAAGAGCTCCTGCGCCATTTGAAAGCCGACGAAAATTTGGTATAATACACACCTAATGAAGAGGTACATAGGCTTGGCGACGCTTGCGTTCGCCATTCTTGCTTGCGCCGCGATCTGGTTCGGGGGTCTGAACCAGGACGAGGGCTGGTATCTCTATGCCGCCAATCTGGTGTCCGAGGGCAATCTTCCATACCGCGATTTCTTTTTTACCCAGGGGCCTGTCATGCCGGTCGTCTACTCCGCCTTCACATGGGTTTGGAAGTCGTGGGGGCTTCTTGGCGCGAGAGTCTTTACCCTCACCCTCGGCGCATTCGGCATATTATTTGCGGCCGGGCTTGTGCGCAGGCTGGTTCCGCCAGAGCGCCGCAACCTCGCTTCGACCATAGTGGTCCTGCTGCTGGGCTGCAACCTATACCACCTCTATTATCTGGCGATTCCAAAGACATACGCCCTTGCCGGACTTTTCGTTATGGCGGGCTTCTATCTGCTTACTTTCGACCGTGCGGCCTTGACCTTTTTCGCGGGCCTCTGCTTCGCCTTTGCCACCGGAACACGCATAAGCCTCGGAGTCCTTCTCGTGGTCGTCGGCCTTTGGCTCATCTTCAAGGGGCCTCGCCTCGGCTGGCTCTGGTTTGCTGTCGGTGGCCTTATCGGCCTTGCGCTCGTCTATGTGCCTTACATGCTTGACGATCAGGCGATGCTTGGGCTTGTCGCCGCTGAGACCTACCACTCCGCCAGAGAAGGCTTCGACCCCGTTGTTATGGTGGGGTCCGTCAGCCGCCTCGTAAGATGGTATTGGCCGATATTTGTACTGCTTGGCCTCGGAATCTGCAAAGTCCGCGAGCGCAGCATTGCGCCTCTGCTCCTGTATTCCTTTATTGCGGTCTTCGCCATCCACATGCTTGCGCCGTATCCTTACGAGGACTACCAGGTGCCGGTGGTCGCGCTCCTGGCAGTAGTCGCGGCGGCGTGGTCCAGCGGCCTTAAGGTCGAGGGACGCGAAACTCTCGTCGCGCTTCTGGCGCTTGGCATGACATGGGCTGGATCTTTCGGCAGCCCCCTGCTTGAACAGTGGATGACCAACGGACACGACCGCTTCTGGTCCTGCAAGAAGGCGAAGAGCGAGCTTGCCCAGCTCAGGGAGGTTGCCCACGACATAGAGACGATCGATCCGGGCGGCGACGACATCCTGACGCAAGACCTCTACCTCGCCATCGAGACCCGCAGAAGGGTGCCTATCCAGCTGGCGATGGGTCCGTTCAGCTATTGGGACGACGGCCTGCCCTACAAGGGCGCGGAGAAGATCATGCTGGACGAGGCTGGCATGAAGGCGCTTCTTGAGCTTGCGCCCGCCGAGATCGCCGCATTGAGCGGCTACACTTTCGCGATAAACGTACCAAGCGGACGCGAGACGCCGATGGACCGCCAGATAGAGTTTTGGAGCCTCGTAAAGCGCCGCTACAACCTTGTGTTCACCGAAAACGATTTCGGGCAGCACGCAACCCCTCTTTTGATATTGAAGAAGAAGCATGGATTCGACATTAGATAACCCTACCAAGATCCGCAAAAGGATGCTTGAGGTGGTCTCCAGGAACGGCGGCCATCTCGCGTCATCGCTTGGCGCTGTGGAGATTGCGATGGCGCTTGCGGAAGTATTCGATCCGGCGAAGGATCGCGTCGTCTGGGATGTCGGCCACCAGGCGTATGCGTGGAAGCTTCTGACGGGCCGCAACGAAGATTTCGATTCCCTCCGTAAGCTTGGCGGCGTATCTGGATTTCCGAATCCTGCGGAATCCGTCGCCGATGCAGCCGTCGCCGGGCATGCTGGCGTCGCGCTATCCGTAGCGTCCGGCCTCGCGGCCGCCCGCGACCGCAAGAGGTCCGGCGAGCATGTGATAGCCGTAGTCGGCGATGCGGCGATAGCCAACGGAGTCAGCCTTGAGGCTCTAAACAACTGCGCTGCGGCCACGACAAAGATGATAGTCGTGCTGAACGACAACGAGATGAGCATCTCGCGTCCGACGGGCAGCGTCGCAAGGCTTCTCGGCAGGCTCATAACCGGCGTAAGGTACAACCGCGTCAAGATGGCCGCGGAGAAGGCGGGCCATGCGCTCAGGCTGACGTTCTTGAGGGGAATATACCACAGCATAGAGCGGCGCATAAAGTCCCTCTTCCTCGGCAACGCTTTCTTTGAGCAGTTCGGGCTTCGCTATATCGGACCGGTCGATGGGCACGACCTTCAGGCTCTCAAGGACGCCTTTACCGTCGCCAAGGAGGATAAGCGTTCGGTGCTGGTGCATGTCGTCACGAAGAAGGGCCATGGCTATGCTCCGGCCGAGAAGAATCCGACGCAGTGGCATGGCGTAGGGCCGTTCGACCTCATCCCGAAGGAGGATTGCGACAGGCTCGCTACCTCCAAGCGAGGCTGGTCTGATGCATTCGGCGACGCCTTGCGCGATCTCGCCAGGAAGGACAGCCGCATAGTCGCCATCACCGCGGCGATGAAGGACGGCACGGGCCTTGTAGATTTCGCCACTGAGTTCCCGGACCGCTTCTTCGATGTCGGGATCGCCGAAGAGCACATGGTCGCGTTTGCCGGAGGGCTTGCGGCTGGCGGGCTGAGACCCGTGGTCGCGGTGTATTCAACCTTCCTGCAGCGTGCGGTGGATCAGGTGATGCACGATGTCTGCCTCTCGAACCAGCCTGTAGTGTTCTGCGTGGATCGCGCAGGCGTCGTCGGGGCCGACGGCGCGACGCATCAGGGCGTGTTCGACATCGCCATGCTGCGCTGCCTGCCGAACATCACCATCTGCCAGCCGAAGGACGAGAACGACCTTGCCGCGCTTTTGCGGGAGGCTATCGGGCGGAATGGTCCGACGGTCATACGCTATCCTCGCGGAAAGGTGCCTGTTGTCGTCGAGGCCGTTCCGACCGTCTCGAAGGGCGAGACCGCCCGTTTCGCAATATGGGCGACCGGCGACTGGCTCGCCAAGGCGAACGAGGTCGCTAAGCTGCTGGGCGGATGCGAGGTCGTCCATGCCCGCTACCTCAAGCCGTTCGACTCCGCGACGCTGGAGCGCCAGCGCAAGGCGGGTATGACGATAGTCAGCATCGAAAACGGAAGCGTCGCCGGAGGATTCGGCGAAAGCATCGGGGCGGACGTGAAGTTCGGATGGCCGGACGAGTTCATACCTCACGGTTCGCAGGTTGAGCTTGAGAAGAAGTATGGACTGGATGCGGCGTCCATCGCGGACGCCATAAGGCGGAGAGGATTGTAGTCATGGCGAGGACGCACGGCATAGCCGGAGAGTGGGCGAGGGTAAAGGGAACCGTAGCTGGACTTTGGCCGCTTTTCGTCGGTCTGTTCGCGGCGGGCTTCGCGCTGGCCATACTTCTGATCGCCAGCGTCGCGTTCGGTGCGATGCTGCTGGCGATGGCCGTGGCATGGGTCGGCTGGAGCATCTACAAGGGCGCGCGCCACGTAGAAAGCTACTTCAAGGGAGCTAGGGGCGAAGAGCGCGTGGCCGGAATACTCGAAAGCCTGCCCGACACCTACCACGTATTCAACGACTTCGTGGCCGGCGGGGCGCACATCGACCATGTGGTGGTCGGGCCTGCAGGAGTCTTCGCGGTGGAGACCAAATACTGGCGTGGAGCGGTGACCATAGAGGACGGCCACATACTGATCGACGGGCA
>Ga0310786_10011820_pt1 | contig 10858 bp, 10 predicted proteins | sample AusTroGonzalo_MG_FD_203881 | JGI IMG/M metagenome (GOLD analysis project Ga0310786, IMG submission 203881) | Bovine rumen microbial communities from tropical cattle in Woodstock, Queensland, Australia - Gonzalo_03 (v2) (version 2) | ecosystem: Host-associated > Mammals > Digestive system >...
GCTGACATCAACGATCCCTCTTTCAAGATTCTTGACGAGGGTACCAATGTCGCAGAGAGCACACAGTCTCTTTACGATGCCATGAATGAGAACAGCCGTATCAACTACTTCTGGCAGATTGCTGCTGCTTCTCTTATTGAGCAGATTTACGTTGCCAGCAAGAACTCAGACAAGTTCCTCTCTGCTTTCGACGACGATGCTGCTGCAAACACCACATTCCGTGTTGTGCTGATCCTCGACGCCCTGAACCGTCTGGCTGAGTACGATCCCGACATCAAGCCCGTTGCTGAGGCTCTTGCTACCCTCGACGCACTCAACGCTACAACTGTTAGCGAGCTGAAGGCTCAGCTGGCAGAGTCTAAGGAGCAGATTGAGAATGCACGTAAGGCTCTCACCAAGTAAGAGATTACACCTTATTTAATATAATCCCCGGAAGTGGTCAACTTTCGGGGATTATTTTATGATAACATACCAACTGATTCTCACCGTCTCTGATGGTGTCCCTCACCACAGCCGTTGCAGGTATCTGTGGTGCACGAGTACCATCGCTGACCGTCATACCAAGGTTTGTCTCTACCCGGAGCTCATCCCAGAGGTCCTTATCGAGAAACGACTGTAAGGTCTTGGCACCCCCTTCCACAATCAACGACTGGATCTGGTGGGCATACAGACTCTCCAGATTCAGGGGATGGGCGCGATCAATAATCAGTCGCTTCGGATTTGTGCCACTCCATTCACGGACGGTCAACTGCGGCTTATCTCTTTCATCTGTCACACGTCCCACCAGAATAGCATCCTCTTCCGCACGCAGCTTATGGGAGAGCATCTTAGTAAAGTCGTTGGATATCTGCACCGGCTTGAAATGGTCATCGATAAAGCCATTAGCTGTCTGAGCCCATTTCAAGATGATATAAGGGCGCTGTTCGCGATGAAACGTAAAGAAACGACGGTTCAGTGCCATACATTCTTTCTCAAGCACACCCACTTTCACCTCGATGCCTGCGTCACGCAACTTGCGGATACCACGACCTTGAACCTCTGCAAAAGGATCCACACAGCCCACGACCACGCGTCGGACACCTTTTTTAATAATCAGATCGGCACAAGGAGGCGTTTTACCGTAGTGGGAACAGGGCTCCAGACTCACGTAGATCGTTGCCTCCTTCAAGAGTGGCTCATCTTCCGCTTTCACAGAAGCAAATGCATTCACCTCAGCATGCCCTTCACCGCAACGCACATGATAGCCTTCACCGATAATCCTGCCATCGGCACTCACAATCACAGCACCCACCATCGGATTGGGCTTGGCATTCTGCTGGCCGTTCTGTGCCAGTTGCAGACAACGCCGCATGTATTTTTCGTCGTCAATCATAAAAACTTTTAATTCTTAACTCTAAATTCTCAATTAATTCGTATCTTTGTACCCGCTATGACATACGAAACGCTCTGCCACAGACTGACTACATGCTATGAAGCTGGCGAGGCCAAAGCCCTCGTCCGCTGGGTACTCGACGTGCGTTTCGGCCTGTCGCTGGCAGACATTCTTTGCGGCAAAGTTACACAATTATCCGCAGACGACCAAGCAGAACTGGAAAAAATCATGAATCGGCTTGAAAAAGGCGAACCCGTACAATATATAATAGGTGTAGCCGATTTCGCAGGTCGCCAGTTCCATGTAGCCCCAGGTGTCCTCATTCCACGACCAGAGACCGCCGAGCTCTGTGGATGGGTAGTCTCAAAGGTTCAGCACGCCTCGCAACTACTTGATATCGGGACGGGTAGCGGTTGCATTGCCATTACATTGGCTGCAGAGTTACCGCACGCCCAAGTCACGGCTTGGGATATCTCCGACGATGCCCTCCACATCGCCCGCGATAATGCCACACGGCTTGGTGTCAACGTGACATTTGAGAAGCGCGATATTTTAGATAAGAGCCTATCCACCTCTGCCCAACCTCTTTACGATGTCATCATCAGCAATCCGCCCTACATCAAGCCGTCAGAACGCGATGGAATGGCGAAAAATGTGCTCGAATATGAACCTGACATCGCCCTCTTCGCCCCTGCCGATAATCCCATCATCTTCTACCAGAAGATTGCTGACTTTGCATGGAAGCATCTCAGGGATGGCGGTCATCTCTTCTTTGAACTCAACCCACTCACGGCAGAGACTGTCGGTGATTACCTTCATCAATTAGGTTTCTCAGACATTGAATTCCGCCTGGATTCATACAATAAACAACGTTTCCTTAAAGCTACTAAAATATGAAAAAAGAAATCACGGAACAGGAAGCCTTCCTTCAACTGGCTACCGTATGTGCCCAAGCAGAGCACTGTGAAAAGGAGATGCGCGACAAACTCAAGCGCTGGGGTATCGATGAATCCGCACAAAATCGAATCATCCAGCGACTGATCAACGAACGCTACATCGATAACGAGCGCTATGCCCGAGCCTTCGTCAAAGACAAGATCCGTTACAACAAATGGGGGCGTCGTAAGGTACAACAGGGACTCTGGTTAAAGCAAATCGACCCTGAGATTCAACAGCGTGTGCTCGATGAAATCGATGAAAACGAGTATCTTGATGTGCTCCGTCCATTGCTCCGACAGAAACGGAAGACCGTCAAAGCCCAGAATGATTACGAGCTCAACCAGAAACTCGTGCGCTTTGCTTTAGGGCGCGGTTTCACATTCGACATCATCCGCCAATGCCTCGACGTTGACGAAGACGACTTTGAATCAGAACTTGAAGTATGATCATTTCCTTCTGGCGAAGACTGCTCGATCTGATTGCCCCTCGCCTTTGTGTGGTCTGTGGGCACAGGCTATCAGTGACCGAAGAAACCATCTGTTCCAAGTGCAACTTCCATCTGCCTCGCACTGGCTTCCACTACGATGCCTATGAGAACGAGATGGCCCGACTCTTCTGGGCACAGATACCCATTGAACGCGCCACCGCCTTCTTCTACTATGAACCGCATGCCGAGACCGCCAACATCATTTACGAGTTGAAATATAAGAACCATCCAGAGATCGGCACCACCATCGGGCGTATGCTTGCCAAAGAGATCCAACCCTCAGGATTCTTCGATGGAATCGACGAAATAGTACCTATTCCCCTTGCTAAGAAACGTCAACACCAACGAGGCTATAACCAGAGCGAAGAGATAGCTCAAGGCATCAGTGAGATCACAGGATTGCCTATCATCAAGAAAGTCATACGCCGCACCATCTTCGAAGGTAGCCAAACCAACAAAGGCCGTTGGGAACGTCACGAGAACGTGGAACATGTCTTTGAACTCATTGATGCCCAAGCTGTTAGCAACAAACATCTGCTGCTCATCGATGATGTCGTTACCACAGGCGCCACTTGCATAGCCTGTGCCAAAGCACTCTGCCAGGCAGGTAATGTCCGCATCAGCATCCTCTCCCTCGGTTTCGCCAAATCATAGTTTATTTTCATTTTAATACCCTTACAAATTTGGAAAATCGCTCACTTATTCGTAACTTTGGCTTCGTCGAAGGTACTATCACTCGGAAATGAAAAGAAAAAACGTTTTTCTTTTGCATTTCACTCGTTTTTTCGTACCTTTGTGCCCAAATTAAAGTTTATCGTCATGGATATCAAAAATCAATTTGCCAAGAAGTTGATGGACATTCAGGCCATCAAGTTGCAACCTAACGAGCCTTTCACATGGGCTTCAGGTTGGAAATCACCTATCTATACCGACAACCGCAAGACGTTGTCGTTTCCTGAACTCCGTTCGTTTGTAAAGCTCGAGCTCTGTCACCTCATTCAGGAGAATTTCCCAGAGGCAGAGGCTGTAGCAGGTGTTGCTACAGGTGCCATCGCTCAGGGCGCACTCGTAGCCGACCAGCTGGGACTCCCCTACAGCTATGTTCGTCCGAAGCCGAAAGATCACGGTATGGGCAACCAGGTGGAAGGTGAGATCAAGAAAGGCGCAAAAGTAGTTGTGGTCGAGGACCTGATCTCTACGGGTGGTTCTTCTCTGAAGGCAGTAGCTGCCTTGCGCGAATATGGTGTAGAAGTCGTTGGTATGGTGGCTTCCTTTACCTATGGTTTCCCAGTGGCAGAAAAGGCTTTTGCAGAGGCTGGCGTGAAACTCATCACCCTGAGCAACTACGAGGCAGTGATTGAGGAAGCTGCCAAGACAGGTTATATTAAAGAAGAAGATAAGGCTGTGCTCGCCGAATGGCGTAAGAGTCCTGAAACTTGGAAAAAATAATCTAATTTATAGTTGATATGGGATTATTTGGAAGTGAAAGCAAATTCGAGAGTAGCGTAAAACAAGTACCCTACCCTCAGCAGGCCGTTTATGATAACATCAGCGACTTGAGCAACCTTGAAAAGGTGCGCGACCGTGTGCCTGAGGATAAAGTCAACGACTTTAGCTTCGACCAGGACACTGTAAGTCTCAACGTGGCTCCTGTCGGTGAGCTCAAGCTCCGTATCTGTGAGCGTGAGGAACCAAAGTGCGTGAAATTTGAGACGGTACAGTCGCCCGTTCCCTTCAATGTCTGGGTACAGGTATTGCCCGTTGACGAGAACAACTCCAAGATGAAGGTCACCGTGAAAGCAGAGCTCAATCCTTTCATTAAGAGTATGGTTGAAAAACCACTTCAGGAAGGTGTTGAGAAGATTGCTGATGCCTTGGCACAGGTACATTATGTATAATTTAGACAGAAGAACATAAGAAACATAAGGGAATGAAACTCTGGGAAAAGAACTTTGAGGTCAACAAAGAGATAGAGCGTTTTACCGTCGGTCGTGACCGTGAGATGGACCTCTATCTGGCAAAATACGATGTGCTGGGTTCTATGGCACACATCACGATGCTCGAATCCATCGGACTTCTTGAGCATGATGAGCTCACCCAACTGCTTGCCGAGCTGAAGAACATCTACCAGACAGTTGAGCGTGGTGAGTTTGTGATAGAAGAGGGCGTCGAGGATGTCCACTCTCAGGTGGAGATGATCCTTACCCGCCGCTTGGGTGATATGGGTAAGAAGATTCATTCAGGTCGTTCACGCAACGATCAAGTATTGGTTGACTTGAAGCTCTTTACACGCCATGAGCTGAAGGAGATTGCTGATGCCGTCAAGATCCTCTTCGACGAGCTGATTCAGAAGAGCAACCAGTATAAGGACGTGCTCATGCCAGGCTATACCCACCTTCAGATAGCCATGCCTTCGAGCTTCGGTCTCTGGTTTGGTGCCTACGCAGAGAGTCTTACCGACGACATGCTGTTCCTACAGGCCGCTTATAAGATGACCAATCGTAATCCCCTCGGCTCTGCTGCAGGCTATGGTTCTTCCTTCCCACTCAACCGCACGATGACCACAGAGCTGTTGGGCTTTGACTCGATGGACTATAATGTGGTATATGCCCAGATGGGACGTGGTAAGATGGAACGTAACGTTGGCTTCGCCATCGCCTCCATCGCCGGCACCTTGGCTAAGTTAGCTTTCGATGCCTGTCTGTTCAACTCCCAGAATTTCTCTTTTGTGAAACTCCCGAAGGAGTGTACCACAGGCTCGTCAATCATGCCCCACAAGAAGAATCCTGATGTCTTCGAGCTGATTCGTGCCAAGTCAAACAAGCTCCAGTCACTGCCCCAACAGGTGATGCTCATCATGAACAACCTGCCTGTAGGTTACTTCCGCGACCTGCAGATCATCAAAGAGGTGTTCCTGCCTGCTTTCGACGAATTGAAGGACTGTCTCCAGATGGCCGCATACATTATTAATAAGATTGAGGTCAACGAGCATATCCTTGACAATCCGATGTACGACCCGATGTTCTCTGTTGAGGAAGTGAACCGCCTCGCTGCCAACGGCATGCCTTTCCGCGATGCTTACAAAAAGGTGGGACTCGACATCGAAGCAGGCCAGTTCCAAGCCAGTCATGATATCCATCATACCCATGAGGGTTCCATCGGCAACCTCTGCAACGATAAGATCAGTCAACTGATGCAGCAGACCCTCGACGGTTTCCACTTTGAGCGTATGACCGAAGCAGAGCGTAAACTCTTAGGTAGATGAACAGTTTTAAATACATTCTCCTGTCTATCTGTCTGATGCTGGTTGCTTGCAACGCTTCCGACAGTATCAGTCGTGAGTTCCGCTGTCAGTTCATCTTCGACACCACACTCCATCCCCTGCCCTGTCACTTGACGAGCATCGTGGGTAATAACGGTCATTTCTGTCAGGTTCAGACCTATGTTGACAATCAGGGTATCCGTCATCTGAAGACCACCCGCAACTACGATAATGCCAAAGATGATGTCGCTCTTACCACAGCTCGCGAAGCCCAGTTCAACTATAACCTAGGGGCCAACGACTGTATCATCATCGGTACTGGTAGCTTCGATCCACAACTGATCGCCTACGATGGCCAATGCCCCAATTGTCTCTCTGAATACGGGGGCTATAACTATCCCCTGACCTGGCAAAACAACGGTAATCAGTTACACTGTGCCAAATGCAACCGCACATACGAAATCAATAACGGAACCGTGACTGATGGTGCTGCTGGTCAGCAACTGCTCAGATATTATGCAGCCCTTGATAATGGTATTATCCGTGCCTGGAACTAAGCCAAAATTCTAAAAATTGTGTAAAAAGTTTGGCTATTCCAATTATTAGACTTACCTTTGCAGTCGCAAATTTGATTTGCATAATCTTTGTCAGATGGTTTGCCGTGATGGTGGAATTGGTAGACACGAGGGACTTAAAATCCCTTGACCAGAAATGGTTGTGCGGGTTCGAGTCCCGCTCGCGGCACTAATACTATAACACTTCAGATATGATGTATAAAAAAAAGCTCCTTCTCCTGACTGTAGTATCTTCGATGCTCTTCACTTCGTGTTCGAAGCTGGGGCCTCTCTCTGCAGACAATTTTACTGTGACGCCTAATCCTCTGGAAACCCAAAAGGGTACGGTTCCTGCTACAATCAACGGGCATTTTCCTGAAAAGTATATGAACAAGAAAGCAGTGGTGACCATCATCCCTGAACTACGTTATGCCAATGGCGAGCGTGTTCAAGGCAATACCGCCACTTTCCAAGGAGAAAACGTCAACGACAATAATCAGGTGATTGCCTATCGTACTGGCGGCAACTACACGTTGAGGACCAACTTCGCTTATGCCGACTGCAATAAGGCGGAGCTCTATATGACCTTCGATGCCCGATTAGGCTCAAAACAAGTCACTATCCCTGAAGTGAAGGTAGCCAATGGTATCGTGGCTACTTCTGAACTCTATCGTCGTACTGTCACGACAGCTCAGGCAGCCCTAGCTCCTGATGCTTATCAGCGCATTACGAAGAAAAAGCAGGAGGCCAACATCAAATTCCTTATCCAACAGGCTAACCTGCGCAAGAGTGAGCTGAAGAACAACTCCGTGCAGGAGTTCGTCAAGATGCTGAAACAGATCAATGATGACCGCGAGGGATTGAACCTTGAGAATGTGGAAGTATCGGCATACGCCTCACCAGATGGTGGTTTCAACATCAACGACAAACTGGCCAATGAGCGTCAGAAGGTGTCTGAGCAGTATGTCAACCAGGAGCTGAAGAAGATCAAGATGAATGCTAATGTGGATGCAAAATACACGGCTCAGGACTGGGAGGGATTCCAGGAACTGGTGAAAGCCAGCAATATTCAGGACAAGGATATCATCCTGCGCGTGTTGGCAATGTATAAGGATCCCCAGGAGCGCGAACAGCAGATCAAGAACATCTCATCGGCCTTCCGTGAGTTGGCTGATGGTATTCTGCCACAGTTGCGCCGCTCACGCCTCATCATCAATTATGAGACCATCGGCCGTAGCGATGAACAGATTCTCGACCAGATCAAGGCCGACCCCAAGAAGCTGAGTATCGAGGAGCTGCTCTATGGCGCTACCTTAAAGGAGACACCAGCAGAACAGGAGGCTATCTATAAACTGACAACAACCGTTTATCCTAATGATGCCAGAGCCTATAACAATCTGGCTACCATTGCCTATGCCCGCGGTGACTACGAAGCAGCAAAGACGCTTCTTGCCCAGGCACTGCGTATCGATGCCAAGTTGCCAGAGGCTAAGGCTAACCAAGGTCTGCTGGCTCTGAGAAACGGTGATGTGAAGACTGCCGAGCTACTCATTGCATCAGCCACTGATGCTAACGGACTGTCGGAGGTGATGGGTAACCTGAATCTGGCAAAAGGCAACTATGCCCAGGCAGAACAGGACTTTGGCAACAACTGTTCTAACAGTGCGGCACTGGCACAAATCCTGAACAAGAACTATGCTTCAGCCGAGGCTACCCTGAAACACGTCAAACAGGCAGATGCCACAACTGACTATCTGAAAGCCATCGTCTATAACCGTATGGGTAACACAACTGATGCGAAGGAAGCGCTGCGCAATGCAACGAGCAAGGATGAAGGTTTGGCCAAGTATGCTGAAAACGACTTGGAGTTAAACAAATAAGAGGATGAAGAAGGGAATTGTTTTTTTGATGATGCTCATGGGGTTGGTGCTTCTCACGGGATGCGGAGAGGAGCGTCAGACATTCCGTCTGGAGGGAACATTTAAGGGTTTCAACCAAGGAGAGCTTTACATCTGTGACATCAATGGCAATTTCCCGCTTGATACGGTTGCCGTAGTCAAAAGTCAGTTCCATTATGAGGTGGCACTTGAAGATCCTGCCGCCTTTATCGTAATTTTCCCCAACTTCTCCGAAGTGCCTATCTATGGTGAGAAAGGTGCCACGGTCACCATCGAAGGTGATGTCTCACACCTGCGTGAGATCGATGTTGATGGCATAGATGAGAATGAGGTGCTGACTAAATACAGGAAGAAAACCAGTCATCAGACACCGCCTGAGGTCGCCCTCTCTACTGAGCAGTTCATCAAGGAGAACCCCACCTCTCCCTTCGCTTTCTACCTGATTCGGAAAGTCTTTATCCAGTCACCACAGCCTGACTACAAACGAGCCGCAACGCTAACGGAACTCGTGACGCAGGCAAACCCCAAAGCCGCTGACGAGTTGAAGGCTCAAATGAAGCGGATGGAAGGTATGAGCTACCTGAAAGATGGTGCACGCCTCCCATCGTTCATCGTTACTGACATTAATGGACAGACGGTAAAATCTTCTGATCTCAACGCCAAGGTAAATGTCATCACCGTATGGAACACAGATAATTTCGAGGGGCAGGGAACCCTGCGCCAGCTACAAAGGAAACAGAAATCTGCCGGCGACAACCTGAAGGTGTTAACCATCTGTCTCGATGCCAACATCAAAGCATGCCGACAGAAGTTGGAGCGTGACTCTATCACCTGGAACACCATCTGCGACGGGCAGCTCTGGGACTCCCCCATCATATATCAGACAGGTCTCTCCTACATAACAGATAATATCCTTATCGATGACAAGGGCAAGATTATTGCTCACTCACTAAGTCAAGAAGATCTGATGAGCAGAATCGACAAGCTATTACCAAAGCAGGAAGAGCCATAATATAGAAACACTTTTAATTGTTAAACCCTGATACTATGCTTATTAAAACTTATTGTGCCGAAGTGATGGGACTGGAGGCTACAACCATTACCATCGAAGTGAGTCTGACAAGAGGTGTGATGTTCCATTTGTCAGGATTGGCCGATATGGCTGTCAAGGAAAGTTATGACCGTATCCGTGCAGCTATCCAGAATGTAGGATTCAAACTGTCGCCTGCCGACATGACCATCAATCTCAGTCCTGCCGACATCCGGAAGGAAGGCAGTGGCTACGACCTGTCGTTAGCCATAGGCATCCTGGCTGCTCATGGAAAAGTGAGCGATGAGATGCTGCATGATTATATGCTCATTGGCGAACTCGGCCTCGACGGACAACTGAAGCCCGTCAGTGGCATACTCTCTGTAGCCATCCGTGCCAAAAAGGAAAAGTTCAAGGGCCTGCTGGTAGCACGAGAGAATGCCCGTGAGGCGGCAGTAGTCAATGGACTCCGCATCTATGGGATGGGCAATCTTGCAGACGTCATCAGCTTCTTCAACGGATGTGATACATTTGAGCCAACAGTGGTCAATACCCAAGAGGAATTCTATACACAGCAATATACCTGTGACCTCGATTTTGCCGACGTGAAAGGCCAAGAGAGCGTAAAGCGTGCCCTTGAAGTAGCTGCAGCTGGTGGGCACAATGCAATCCTCATCGGCCCCCCAGGAAGCGGTAAGTCGATGATGGCCAAGCGCTTACCAAGTATCCTCCCACCCCTATCCTTAGCAGAGAGCTTAGAGACCACCCAGATTCACTCTGTAGCAGGCAAACTCAGCAACGGCATGTCGCTGATTGCCCAGCGCCCCTTCCGCAGTCCGCACCACACCGTGTCGCAGGTCGCCATGACAGGCGGTGGTAACAGAGCCTTGCCTGGTGAGGTCAGCATGGCCCATAATGGTGTTCTCTTCCTGGATGAACTGCCTGAGTTCAACAAGAGTACCCTTGAGGTTCTGCGCCAACCCCTTGAGGATCGGAAGATCACCATCTCACGTGCCAAATATACGGTGGAATATCCTTGTTCATTTATGTTTGTAGCCTCGATGAATCCTTGCCCATGTGGATATTATGGTGATCCTACCCATCACTGTGTCTGTACACCAGGACAGATCCAACGGTATATGAACAAGATCTCTGGGCCTCTTATGGATCGTATCGATATCCATTGTGAGGTAACGGTTGTGCCCTTCAAACAGCTCTCCCAGATGCAGCCTGGTGAGCCAAGCAGCGTAATCCGTGAACGCGTCATCAAGGCCCGTCAGATACAGGAAGAGCGTTTCAGTGCATCAAATATACAC
>Ga0310786_10011821_pt1 | contig 10857 bp, 7 predicted proteins | sample AusTroGonzalo_MG_FD_203881 | JGI IMG/M metagenome (GOLD analysis project Ga0310786, IMG submission 203881) | Bovine rumen microbial communities from tropical cattle in Woodstock, Queensland, Australia - Gonzalo_03 (v2) (version 2) | ecosystem: Host-associated > Mammals > Digestive system >...
GGGACTTGGTCTCCAGGTTCAGGAGATCCTTGATTTTCGGATTCTGCGGGGAAGTGAGAAGTTCCGCCATGCAGCTATTCTGATTTCTCTTCTTTCGGCGCCGTCTTCTCAGGCCGCATCTGCGGGAAGAAGAGGACGTCCTGGATGGTGGAAGAATTGGTCATCATCATGGTCAGGCGATCGATGCCCATGCCCAGGCCGGAAGTCGGCGGCATGCCGTATTCCAGGGCACGGACGAAGTCCATGTCGATATACATGGCCTCGTCGTCACCGGCATCCTTGAGCTTCACCTGTTCGTTGAAACGGTCAAGCTGGTCGATGGGATCGTTGAGCTCGCTGTAGGCGTTGGCCAGTTCCTTGCCGTTGACGAAGAGCTCGAAGCGCTCGGTCAGGGCCGGATTTTCACGGTGGCGCTTGGTAAGCGGACTCATTTCCACAGGATAGTCGATAATGAATGTAGGCTGGACGAGGTTCTTCTCGCAGTACTCGCCGAAGATGGCGTCGATCAGCTTGCCCACGCCCATCTCGGGCTTGATGGGGACATTCAGCTTCTTGCAGGTTTCCCGCAGCTGGGCTTCGTCCATGCCGGCGATATCCACGCCCGCATATTCCTTAATGGCATCGAGCATCGGCAGCTTGCGGTACGGCGCCTTGAACTCGATCTCGTTGCCCCAGACATCGAACTTCGTCTTGCCGTTGATGGCCATGGCGATGCGCTCGACCATGGTTTCCACGAATTTCATCATCCACTTGTAATCCTTGTAGGCCACATAGATTTCCATGCAGGTGAATTCCGGGTTGTGGGTGCGGTCCATGCCTTCATTGCGGAAATCCTTGGCGAACTCATACACACCCTTGAAACCGCCCACGATAAGGCGTTTCAGGTAGAGTTCGTTGGCGATGCGCATGTAGAGCGGAATGTCGAGGTAGTTGTGGTGGGTGATGAACGGACGGGCCGTCGCGCCGCCCGGGATGGATTGCAGGATCGGGGTTTCGACCTCCAGGTAGCCATGCTCGTTGAAATAATCGCGCATGGTGTTGATGATCTTCGTGCGTTTCTGGAAGATTTCTTTCACCTGCGGGTTTACGACCAGGTCGACGTAACGCATGCGGTAGCGGAGTTCCGGGTCGGTGAAACCGTCATGCACGGTGCCGTCGGCGTCGGTCTTGACGATGGGCAGCACGCGGAGCGACTTGCTCAGCACGGTAAGGCTTTTGGCGTGGATGGAGAGAGCACCGGTCTGGGTGATGAAGGCATAGCCTTCGATGCCGATGATGTCGCCGATGTCGAGCAGCTTCTTGAAGACCGTGTTGTACAGGGTCTTGTCTTCACCGGGGCAGATTTCGTCGCGTTTGATGTAGACTTGGATGCGGCCGCAGTCATCCTGCAGCTCGATGAAGGAAGCAGCGCCCATGATGCGGCGGCTCATCATACGGCCGGCGATCACGATGTCGTTGAAATTCCCTTTTTCGGGATCATAGCCCGCTCTGATCTCTTCCGAGGTCGTGTTGACTTTGAATTCTGCAGCGGGATAGGGATTGATGCCCAGTTCCTGAAGCTTCTGCAGGGAAGCGCGTCTATTGAGTTCCTGTTCGTTGAGGTCGGTGATTTCCATCTGATTACTAAGTTTAGGTCGACAAAGTTAGTATTTTTTGCTGAATGCCCGACATTTTTGTTATATTTGCAGAATATTGGAGTAATTTATGGGTATCGAAAAGAAATGGGTCGTTAAAGAACAGGGCAATCCTGCTTCTGTCCGTCAGTTGGCACAAGAGCTGGGGATCGATCAGGTTTTGGCCAACCTGCTCGTACAGCGCGGCATCGATACTTTTGCCAAGGCCCGTGAGTTTTTCCGCCCCGACCTGAGCATGCTCCACGATCCGTTCCTGATGAAGGACATGGACAAGGCCGTCGACCGCATGGACAAGGCCATGATCGGCAAGGAACGCATCCTGATCTACGGCGACTACGACGTGGACGGGACAACGGCCGTTTCGCTGGTCTACTCTTTCTTCCGGCAGTTCGACCCGAACATCGAGTACTACATTCCAGACCGCTACGATGAGGGTTACGGCGTATCCTACAAGGGCATTGATACGGCCAAAGCACATGGCTGCACGCTGCTCATCACGCTGGACTGCGGCATCAAGGCCGTCGAGAAAGTAAAATACGCCAAGAAACTGGGCATCGACACCATCATCTGCGACCACCACCTTCCCGACGTGGAACTCCCGCCGGCCGTAGCCGTGCTCGATCCCAAGCGGGAAGACTGCAATTATCCTTTCGACGATCTGTCGGGTTGTGGCGTGGGATTCAAACTGGTGCAGGCCTATGCCAACCGGCATGGCATTCCTTTCGAAGAATATCAGACCCTGCTCGACCTGCTCGTGGTGAGCATCGCTTCCGACCTGGTGTCGGTGACGGGTGAGAACCGCGTGCTGGCCTACTACGGCCTGAAGCAACTCAACGAAAATCCGCGCAAGGGTCTGGTTCCCATCATCAAGCTCTCCGGCCTGGAGAAGCATCGCATCACGATCGACGAAATCGTCTTCAAGATCGGTCCCCGCATCAACGCGGCCGGCCGCATGGAGAGCGGTCGCACGGCCGTCGACATGCTCACGGCCCGCGACGACAACGAAGCCCTCGAAATCGGCGCCGCCATCAACGAGCACAACAACGACCGCAAGAAGATCGACCGGGAGATTACGGAAGAGGCCCTCAAGATGGTGGCCGAAATGCCTGACTTTGCGGTGCGTAAATCCACCATCGTATACAACCCGTCGTGGCACAAGGGCGTCGTGGGTATCGTGGCCTCCCGTCTGGTAGAAGCTTACTACCGGCCGACCATCGTGATGACCAAGTCCAACGGCTTCATCACCGGCAGTGCCCGCTCTATCGCCGGCTTCGACCTTTACGATGCCATCGAGAGCTGTGCTGACCTGCTCGAGAACTTTGGCGGTCACATGTATGCCGCCGGCCTGACAATCAAGGAAGAGAATTTCGAGACTTTCTGCGAGCGTTTCGAGGCGACGGTCGCGGCCAAGATCAAGAACGTGGTCATGACCCCGACGGTCGACATCGACTCCTATCTCGACTTCAACCAAATCACGCCCAAGTTCTTCCGTTTGCTCAAGCAGTTCCAGCCCTTCGGCCCCGGCAACCAGTCGCCCGTCTTCATTACGGAAAATGTCTACGACAACGGCAACGGCCGCAAGGTCGGCGCCGCCGACGGAGGAGACCTCAAGCACCTGAAGCTCGAACTCATCCAGGAAGACGAGCCTTACCACCACATCTCCGCCATCGCCTTCAACCTCTCCGAGCACTTCGAGCACATGCAGGCCGGCAACCCCGTCGACATCTGCTACTCCATCGCCGAGAACTACTACCGCGGCATCGCCAACATCCAGCTCCGGGTGAAGGACATCAAGGAGAAAGAGTTGTTCTGAATCCTTCCCACTTTACCATGATACGATCCTTCTTTGTATGGGCACTCAGTGCCTTCCTGTGCCTTTCCTGCTCAGACCGGCACTATCAGATCAACGGCATCTTTACGACAGATGACGGGACGGAAGTCTATCTGATTGACATAGATGCCCGCGACACGTTAGGGACGACCTCCGTGAAAGACGGCCGGTTCTCCTTTGCCGGAAACGTGAACGAACCGGTCTACGTCTATGTGGGACGGGAGAAAACCCGTGTCCACCTGATCCTGGAACCCGGCACGGTCAAGGCCGACATCGACGAACGGGTCTGCTCCGGCACGCCGATGGAGGACGACTACATGGCCTTTCACAAACGCTTTTATGGATACAAACGGGACCAGCGGGAAGAGAAGGCGGCGCTGGCCGATTCGGTCGTGATGGCCAATCGCGACAACCTCATCGGCGCCCTGGCGCTAGAGGATCTTTCCTACGTGGATACGGCCCGCTTCATGACCCTCCACGCACAAGTATCCGACAAGGTGCGTGATTTCAGCCTGGTCAAGAAAGCTTGCGATGCCATCGAACTGCAGCAGCGCACGGCGCCCGGCCGGGTATTCACGGACTACACCGTCATCGGTGGCAATCCCGATGGGACAGATGTAAAACTGTCTGATTACGTGGGCCGTGGAAAATATATCCTCCTCGATCACTGGGCGTCCTGGTGTGGTCCCTGCAAGGCCGAGATGCCCTACATCAAAAAGACCTGGGCCGCCTTCGCCGGCGACCGTTTCGATGTCGTCAGCATCGCTGTCTCCGACAAGCGCGCGGACACTGAAAAAGCCCTTTCACAACTCGATATGCCCTGGCACCAGATCTTAGACGCGCAGAAGATTCCCGCGGAAATCTACGGCATCTCCGCCATTCCGCACATCATCCTCTTTGCCCCTGACGGTACCATCCTTCAACGGGGCCTCCGCGGCGACGACATTTATGCGGTGGTGGAGGAAGCACTGAAATAGATGCCGGAACAAGTCCGGCATGACGACAAAAAAAAGAGAGCCACCCGGTGAGCGGCTCTCATTCGTTTACGCAGATTCTTTCGAAGGTCGGTCGATCTTCAGCTCGGGATGCTGCTTCGAGTTGAAGTAGAGGAACACAGCGACGGTGATGGCGACCACACCCAGCGAAATGAAGATGTATTCGGAATGGACGGCGGCGGCGATGTCGTCGCCGACATATTTCGTCATGATGCGGCCCACGAAGATCGGGACGAGCATCATGCCCATGTTCTGGATCCAGTAGATCATCGAGTAGGCCGTACCGAGGTTCTTCTCAGGGATGATCTTCGGGACGGTCGGCCACATCGCAGACGGGACCAGTGAATAGCCGATGCCCAGGAAAACGATGGACAGGTAGCCGTAGAACGGAAGGCCCGGGGCAAAACAGATGATCATGTGTGCGCAGAAGACCAGCACGGCACCGGTAATCATCCAGGTCGTGGCCTTGCCCACCTTGTCGACCAGGGCGCCGAAGAGCGGCGTGAAAAGCACCGGGGCAAAAGCGATCATCGAGATCATCACGGAAGCCCGGGACGCGTCGAGGCCGAAGCGCGGGATGATGATCGAAGTACCGAATTTCTTGAAGCTGATAACGCAGCAGTAGAAGAAGACGCAGAGCAGCGCGATCATGATAAAACGCGGGTTGCTGAGGACTTTCCAGATATCGGAGAACTTGAATTTGTCTTCCTCCTTCACCTCGCCGCGCTGCGTGCGGATACCTTCCTGATGGTCGTATTTGGCATCCATGGCCACGAAGACGGCCCAGAGGATGGCACCGATAAACAGGAGCGTCAGGCCCACGATGGCCGGCTTGTTGGTTTCGGAGAGCGTGTACATCGTCCCTTCCACATGGTTCTTGAGTACGAGCACCGGCGCGAGCAGCATGGCCAGGCCGGTACCGATGCGGGCAATGGCCAGCTGGAGGCCCATGGCCAGGGCCACGTTCTTGCCTTTGAACCATTTGGCGATGGAACGCGTGACCGCCACGCCGGCGATCTCGCTGCCCAGGCCGAAGAGCGTGCAGCCGATGTAGGCAATGGTCAGCGACTTGCCGGGCGTCAGTCCGGGCGTCGAGATGGCCCAGGCGACGATGGCGGCACCGAGCACCATCAGGCCCACGAACGCGGAACCGATGATCCGTACGCCGAACTTGTCGAGCAGGACGCCACAGATTATCAGGCCGCCCCAGACGCAGAGGAACGAGTAGCCGCCGGCATAGAAGCCGAACTGCTGGGAATTCCAGCCGAGCTGCAGCATCTCCGGATTCTTGAAGATCTGCGACACGGTGGAAAACATATCGTCGAAGAAATAGGAGCCGAACATCGGCACCACCAGGCAGGCAAGCGCCAGCCAGCAGGCGATCTTGCTTGTCTTCAAGGACTTGGTTTCAGTTGTCATATCGCAACGTTAATTATTGATCTTGATGTTGGGTTCTTCCAGGCCGAGGTGCTTCTTCCGGTCGACCACCTTCAGGTAAAGACCGATGAGCAGGGCGGCCACGCCGAGGCCGGCCAGCATCACGAGCGCCCAGGTGTAGTTGAGCGAGTCGGGCGGCGTGCCGGGGGCATTGGTACTGGTCAGCACGTTGCCGATCAGGATCGGGAAGAGCCACAGGCCGATGTTCTGGATCCAGAAGATGAGCGCATAGGCAGAGCCGATGATTTTCTCGTCGACCAGCTTCGGCACGGAAGGCCAGAGGGCCGCCGGGACGAGGGAGAACGAGGAGCCGAGGACCAGGATCGTGGCATAGGCCACAACTGTTCCGCCTACCGCATTGCCTTTGAAGAGCGGCAGCACGAAGGCGAAGGTCAGGTGGCAGAGGATCAACAGCAGCGAGCCCAGGACCAGCATCGAAGCGGCCTTGCCCTTATGGTCCACATAGCTGCCGAGGATCGGCGTGATGGCCACGGCCAGGAGCGGGAACACGGCGAAGATGGTCTCGGCCGTGCCGCGCATGAAGCCCATGTAGCAGTAGACCACGAGCGCCACGACAGCCACGGCCATGAGGCCGAACTTCAGGCCTTTGTTTTTCTTGATGAAATTGCTCGAGAAAGCGCAGGCCGCTACGACGAGCATGATGATGTATTGGATAATGGTCACGCTTTCACCAGCCCAGAAGCTGCCGGCGGCAGGCTCGGAAAGGGTCAGGTTGCACTGCAGCATGTTGACCGCGTATTTCTGGAACGGGAAGATGGCACTGTAATACAGCACGCAAAGCAGGGCGACGAGCCAGAAGCCCAGGCTGGAGAGGATCTTGCCGATATCGGATACCTTGAACGGATCGTCCTTCTCTTCGGCCTCGCCCGTCTGGCTGTCGAGTTTCTTGTCCATGAAGAAATAGGTGATGAACATGATCAGGGCGATGCAGAGCAGCACCACGCCGAAGGCCACGGAACGGGAGACATCTACCTGTCCGCCGAGTTTGGCGAAATAGGGCGAGAAAATCATGCAGGTAGCCACGCCCAGGCGCGCCAGCGCCATCTCGGAACCCATGGCCAGGGCCGTCTCACGTCCTTTGAACCACTTGACGATACCGCGGCTGACCGTGATGCCGGCCATTTCACAGCCACAGCCGAAGATCATGAATCCCAGACCCGCCATTTTCGCCGAAGCGGGCATCCCCTGGTAGAAGGGAAGGATGTCGTCGATGAAGCCGACGCCGGTATGCCAGTTTAGGTTGTTGGTGAACCAGGTTTCAAGGCCGGATCCGAAGAATGCATTGCTGACCGCGTAGTATTTGATGAGTCCGCCCACCAACATGACGACACCCGACAGGACGGCGGTAAAGCGCACGCCCATCTTGTCCAGGATGATGCCGGCGAAGATCAGGAAGAATACGAAGACGTTGAGGAAGGTTTCGGAACCCTGCATCGTGCCGAAGGCCTTGGAGTCCCACCCGCGGGTGGATTCCATCAGGTCCTTGATGGGCGAAAGGATATCCATGAAAATATAGGCGCAGAACATGCCGAGCGCCAGCAGGAGCAGGGCGATCCACCGGACCGTCGCCGAATCCCGCAAAGTGGTTTGGGTTGCTTTTGCAGTCGTGTCAGACATACGTTCATACTTTTTTGAGTTTACAAATATAAAAAATTAATCGTAACTTAGCGGCGTAAAAACCATCATTTCTTTATCAAGATGACTCTCGACGTGGTTCTTGGTCTCCAATGGGGAGACGAGGGAAAAGGTAAAATCGTGGATGTGCTCGCCGCCCAATACCCGGTCGTTGCACGCTTCCAGGGAGGTCCCAATGCGGGCCATTCCATCCAGTTCGGCAGCACGAGTTTCGTGCTTCACTCGGTCCCTTCCGGCGTGTTCCGGAAAGACGCCATCAATATCATAGGCAACGGCGTGGTCCTCGACCCCACCATTTTCCGGCAGGAATGCGAAGCCATCGAGGCGCTCGGCGTCCCGGTGCGCGAACGCGTCCGCATCGCCAAACGTGCGCACCTGATCCTGCCAACGCACAAGCTGCTCGACGCCGCCGATGAAGCGGCCCTGGGCAAGAGCAAGATCGGGTCCACCCTCAAGGGCATCGGACCGGCATACTCCGACAAGACCGGCCGCAACGGCCTTCGCGTGGGTGACCTGTTCGAAGATTTCCGGCGCAAATACGATATGCTGAAGCAGAAACACCTTGCCCGTCTGGCGCAATACCAGTTCACCTATCCTTTCGATCTGGCAGAAGCAGAAGCCCGCTGGATGGAAGACGTGGAATATCTGAAGTCGTTCCCCCTGATCGACGTGGAATACGAAACCAACGCCCTGCTCGACGAAGGCAAGGCCATCCTGGCCGAAGGTGCCCAGGGATCGATGCTCGACGTCGATTTCGGCTCTTATCCTTTCGTCACTTCCTCTTCGACCGCCTGCGCCGGCGCCTGCACCGGCCTGGGTGTGGCCCCGCGCCGCATCGGAAAGGTCTATGGCGTGTTCAAGGCCTACTGCACCCGCGTGGGCAGCGGTCCCTTCCCTACCGAGCTGAACGACGCCACCGGCGAAGAACTCCGGCAGCGCGGCCATGAATTCGGCGCCACCACGGGCCGTCCCCGCCGCACCGGCTGGCTCGACATCCCGGCCCTGAAATTCGCCGTGATGATCAGCGGTGTGACCGAGCTCATCATGATGAAGGCCGACGTGCTCGACGGCTTCGACACCGTCAAAGTGGCCTGCGGATACCGCGTCGACGGCAAACGCTGCGACCGCGTCCCCTACGATGTTTTCGCAGAGATCGAACCGGTCTACAAAGAATTCAAAGGTTGGAAGGGCGACCTGGGCAAATGCCGCAAAGAAGCCGATCTCCCGGAAGAATTCAAAGCCTACATCGCTTATATCGAGCAGGAAATCGGTGTCCCGATCCGCATCCTCTCGCTCGGTCCCGACCGCGAGCAAACCTTAATCCGCCAATAGCGTGGCCCTGCTGGAAACCATCGACGACCCGTCCCAGATCCGGGACTTTGACAACGACCGTCTCCGACAACTCTGCGAGGAACTGCGCAGCTACATCATTCAGTGCTGTGCAGAGAACCCCGGACATATCGGCGCCAGCCTCGGTGCCGTGGAGATTGCCGTCGCCATACACAAGGTGTTCGACACGCCCCATGACAAGGTGATCTGGGACGTCGGACACCAGGCCTATGCCCACAAAATCCTGACCGGTCGGCGAGAAGCGTTCAAGCAGAACCGAAAATACCACGGAATCAGCGGATTCCCCCGACGGGACGAAAGCCCGTACGATTCCTTCGGCACCGGACACTCCTCCACTTCCATCTCCGCCGCGCTCGGCATGGCCGTAGCCGCACAGTTGGAAGGCAAGAAGGAACACGTGATCGCCGTCATCGGCGACGGCGCCCTGACAGGCGGACTCGCCTTCGAGGGCATCAACAATGCCGGCAGCCTCAAGGCCGACCTGCTGGTCATCCTCAACGACAACCAGATCGCCATCGACGACAACATCGGTGCCCTGCACAACTACCTGCTCAAGGTAACCACCGACGAACGCTACAACCGGCTCAAGAAGAGCGTATGGGACCGGCTGGGCGCAGGCAACGTCCGCAAATGGCTGCAGCGGATGATCAAGAACACCAAGCGCAACCTGGTCAAACAGGGCGGCGATACCTTCTCGCTCTTCGACGCGCTGGGTTTCCGCTATTTCGGCCCCGTGGACGGCAACGACATCGCCACCATGACCTACATGCTCGGACGCCTCAAGGACATCCCTGGGCCCAAACTGCTGCATGTCGTCACCACCAAGGGCAAAGGTTATGCACCGGCCGAAAAAGACCAGACCGTGTGGCACGCGCCCGGCACCTTCGACGTAGAAACGGGAAAACGCACCGGCAAGAAGAGCGACATCGCCAAGTTCCAGGAAGTATTCGGCACCACCCTGCTCGACCTGGCACGGAAAGACAGCCGCATCATCGGCATCACGCCCGCCATGGCCTCCGGCTGCAGCATGACCATCATGCAGGCTGAAATGCCCGACCGTGTCTTCGACGTAGGCATCGCCGAACAGCACGCCGTCACCTTCTCGGCCGGGCTGGCCGCCGAAGGCATGCTCCCCTTCTGCAACATCTACTCCAGCTTTTCGCAGCGCGCCTACGACAGCGTGATCCACGACGTCGCGCTCCAGAAACTCAAGGTCATCCTCTGCCTTGACCGGGGCGGACTGGTGGGCGAAGACGGAGCGACACACCACGGTGTCTTCGACATGGCGGCATTCCGGCCCGTCCCCAACCTCATGCTCTGCGCACCGCTCGACGAAGCGTCCCTGCGCGACATGATGTATTCCGCCACGCAGCCCGCTTATGGCGCGACCGTCATCCGCTATCCGCGTGGCTATGGCCACGGTGCCGCCTGGCGCGACCGGCCTTTCCAATATATCGAACCCGGCACCGCCGTCAAGCTCCATGAAGGAAAAGATATCGCATTATTATCTATAGGTGCGATCGGCATGAATGGCGCAAAGGCCGTAGAGCGCGCCAACGCCGAAATGGGTCTTGAGATCCTCCATTACGACATGCGCTTCCTCAAGCCTGTCGATACCGCCGCCCTGGAAGACGCCTGCCGCCGATGCCGTCATATCGTCACACTCGAAGACGGCGCCGTGGAAGGCGGCCTCTACAGCGTAGTGGCCGAATACATCGCCGCCAACGGGTGCGGCTGCACCCTCACCGGACTGGGCATTCCGGACCGTTTCGTGGAGCAGGGAACCCCTTCAGAACTCTATCAGGAGTGCGGTATGGATACAGATTCGGTGTATCAGGCGCTTTTGAATGAAAAATTTTAAAAATATTTTGGAGGTTGATAAAAAGTCCATATATTTGCAGTCCCAAACAGCCGACGTAGCTCAGCTGGTCAGAGCAGCTGATTTGTAATCAGC
>Ga0310786_10011822_pt1 | contig 10857 bp, 9 predicted proteins | sample AusTroGonzalo_MG_FD_203881 | JGI IMG/M metagenome (GOLD analysis project Ga0310786, IMG submission 203881) | Bovine rumen microbial communities from tropical cattle in Woodstock, Queensland, Australia - Gonzalo_03 (v2) (version 2) | ecosystem: Host-associated > Mammals > Digestive system >...
GCAACAAGCAGGTTTTCACCAAAGAAGAATGTCGTTTCGGTTACCGCAACAGCATCTTCAAAAACGAACTTAAGGGGCAATATGTCATCACTTCAGTGGATTTTCTGCTCAAGAAAAATGCGCCGTTGCATCTCGATTATGGCAACATCAAAGCCTATTTGTCGGAAAATGTCATTGATACACCGACGCTGCAACAACTCCACGACGCTATTTGCGCCATCCGCGACGCCAAACTGCCTGACGTAAAGCAGATTGGCAACGCGGGCAGTTTCTTCAAGAACCCTGTTATTAACGCGGAACAATTTGAAGTTTTACATAAAACTTACCCCAACATCCCGCATTACCCTGATGCGGATGGAATGGTGAAAGTTCCTGCCGGATGGTTAATTGAACATGTCGGCCCTTCGACAGGCTCAGGGACCTTAAGTTGGAAAGGCTGGCGCAACGAGCATGTGGGCGTGTATGAAAAGCAAGCCCTCGTCCTCGTGCATTTTGGCGGCGGCACTGGCCACGACATTGTGGAACTTGCCCGCAAAATCCAAGATTCCGTCGAAGCCAAATTCGACATTCGAATCAGTCCAGAAGTGAATTTCGTTTGATTTTTACCCAATGGGCACCATCACCTTGAAAACGATGTTGCGCCCCATGTTGAACACGCCGCGTCGCCCCGTGACGACATTCACATCGGCATATTTCAAACGGCTCAGATGGTCCTGATAGCAGACATCGGTCAGGTTGTCAACAATCAGATGGAGTTCCAGAATCTTCTTTCCGTGAAGCAACACATCGGTGCCCGCCGACAGTCCCAACAACACATACGAAGGGGTCATGGTTTCGGTGTCGTATGCCGCAAAATAATGATTCTGTTGCAGATACCAGTCCACTCGTGCCGCCACAAAAGCGTTGTTGAACACCTTGCCGTCATGGAACAACTCATATTTCACATCCCCACTCAAGCGCGGCGCAGGGGTCATGGGCAGGTATCTCATCTCCTCGGGCTGATGCAACAATTGCGCATTGACGTATGAAAAAGCCGCTCCGAAATGCAAGGCATGGAAAGGATGATAATCCATTCCCGCCTCAAAACCATAAAGCATGGCCTCTCCTTGCGCGTAGGCGAAAGTCATAAAATCGGGGTCAATGATTGAATCAATACGGTGTAGATAGATGTAATTCTGGATGTGATTGGCAAAAAAGGCCGCAGTCAGCGCAAAATGCTCCGAAGCATAGTCGATGCCCAAATCCGCCTGAAGGCTGTATTCCGGCTTAAAATTATGATTGCCAATCTCATAGCGCAACGAACCCTCATGCACTCCATTGGAGGCCAACTCGCTGATGTTGGGCGCACGAAAACCTCGAGCCAGATTGAGTTTCAATCCCAAACGTTCTGTGACTTCGTAGGTTGCACCCAGACTTCCCGTAAAACCGTTGAAATGCCGCGTGAAATCCTTGAACCGCTCCTCCCCGTCTTCCATCAAGCCCTTCGAGTTCAAATAGCGATGATCGAAACGGAAACCGCCACTCAAGTTCCAGCGACCCAACGACTTGGAACCCGTTGCAAAGATGCCGACATCAAACAAATCATAATCAGGAATGAGGAACTCGTCGCCCAAATTCAGGGATTTCTGGCCCATGCCGTTCAATCCGGTCGAGAATTTCCAACCATTTTTTTCTTCCGACACATAACGGACATCATAATTCAAGGTGTGCAGTTGCAAATACAAGCCACATTCGTCCGGCGATTCCTCAAACTCCTTGCGTCGGTTCTGCTGATAGCCGAGAATCACCTTCAGATGGCCTGAATTCATGTTGACAAACGTCTCAGACACAGCCTTGTAATGATACACCCGTTGATATGGCAAGCCGTGCTGATAAGTTTTTACATTCTCGTTTTCGGAAATTAATTCGCCTGTCACCGTGTCGCGTTCACCTTCCACAATGCTCGGATTGATGTTGTAATACCCCAACTTGAGGTTGGAAAATCCCCACTTGCGCATCAGTCCCATCTTAAGCGAAAAAGCGCGTTCATTGAATTGTGAATTAGGCACATAGCCATCAAAGCGGTTCTTGTAGGCGTGAGCATGTTTCTCGCTGTATCGGGTCTCGAAGACGAAACCCTTCCTGTTTCCTTCAAGGTTGAACGAGCCTCCTAATAAACCATTGTTGGTCTGATATTCTGCATTCACATTGCCTCTAATCGTACCTTCAGGCAAGGTTGGCAAACCCTTGACAATCAGCACGCCACCCATCGCATCCGAACCGTACATCAGGCTGGCGGGACCTTTCAGAATCTCCACCGAACCCACTTCGTTGGCATCAATCTCGATGCCGTGCTCGTCGCCCCACTGCTGGCCCTCCTGACGAATGCCATCATTGAGAACCACAATGCGGTTGTAACCCAGTCCTCGAATAACTGGTTTCGAGATGCCGCTTCCCGATGAGATTTGCGCCATGCCAGGCTGTTTGGCAAGCGCATCGATGATGTTGATAGAGGGCAATTGCCGCAATTCCTTGGCCTGCAAGGTGCTAATCGGCATAGGCGACTCCTTCATTTTCATATCGCCCACGGCACCCGTCACCGTAATTTCCTTCAACTCCAAATGTCTGAAAAACACATCAGTAGAGTCAGGCAGATTTTGTGCCGCCATCGGCAATGATACCAACAACATCGGCAGACAAACTGCCAACAGAAAACACATTTTTTCAGTTCTATAACGTTTCATTTTTTCCATTTTCGAGCGGGCAAAGATAGCGTATTTTTCGATTAACGCCTTCAAGAATATAAATAGTAATAAAAATTACGGTAATGTCTATTACTATTTTTAAAATCATAAATCAATATGATGAATTTCAATTTATTACATGTATTCAATAGATAACGAGCCAAGATGCAACTTCAGTTTTGCAAGTTCTGGCGTTTGCGCCACCACAGTCTTCACCTTTTCTTTCAAAGTCTTGGCATTGTAACGCTCGCCTTGTTTCTTCAACTCATAAATCCACGCCTCTTTTTCTAACGGGTCGACAACAATCAAGTCAATCTCGTTCTCGCCTTTCTTATCCCACCACTTTCCGATGATGTATTTGCCTTCTTCCTCGAACTTGCGGGCAAAATAGCGTTCCATCATAAATCCGGAAACGGTGCTGTAATCGCGTTGGATGATGGCATCCAAAGACTTCAGCGCATTGTTCTCGACCAAAGACTGGTATTTGTAGAAAAAACGGAACCAGAAAATCAGGAAGCAGTCATTAAGTTGATAATGAACCTTTTTGCTCGTCGGTTTGGCAAAAATTGGCAGCGACTTGTTGATGATCCGATAATAGTTTTCCAACTTCGCCAAATAACTCCCAATGTTACCAAGACCCAATTCGCCTTCAATTTCAGCCCTCGTCTTCATGCCCGAGGCAATGGTGGTCAGAATGGAGAAATAGGTGACATAGTCGGTGCCAAATTCCTCAATAAGGATGTTTTTGCCTTCGTTGATGAAAGGTGAATTCTCTTCCGTCAAAGCGGAAAGCATCTGATTTTTAGTAATATGACCTTTATCGAGCAGCAGCGACACATACCACGGCACGCCACCGGTAATGCTGAACAAAGCCAACAAATCCTCGTGTGTATAATTGGGGTTGTAGTCAGCCAAAATCTCCTTCAAGACACTCGTCGAAAATGGCTGAAGTGTCAGGCGCTCATTGGCCCGCCCAAAAAGCGGTTCCTCATAATCCTCAAAAATCCGCTTCATCAAAGTGAAAACCGAGCCGCTAATGATGAGATTGAGATGGCTGGTGCGCTTGTACAAGTCCCAATCGCGCTGCATGTCGCTGAACACTGTCGGATTCACCTTCAGAAAGTTCTGAAACTCATCGATAACCAAAGTGAAAGGATGTCTTTCAGAAACTTGAAGCACAAATCTGAAAACTTCCGAAAAAGAAGACAATTGGCCTATGATCGGCACGCCCAATTTGTTTTGTATTTCGTCAACAAAGTCACGGCACAGCAAAGATTCCGACTTTTTCCCGACGAAAAAATACAGTACTTTCTCGTCACCACATTTCAATGAAAGTTCGGTCTTCCCAACGCGCCTGCGCCCCATTAATACGGTCATTTGGGCTTCTTTTCTGCTCTGTTGCAGCACTTTATTGAGTTGCCGCTGTTCGTTTTCCCTGTCGTAGAATTTCATATCAAATAGTATTTTCCATTACGGTAATATACATTACCATTTTGCAAAGGTACGCATTTTTTCCAGACCTACAATCATTTTTCATCATTTTTTACAAAAAATAGTAATTGAAATTATGGTAATGGCCGTTACTATTTTTAAAAATTGAATGTAATAAACTTATTATCAATACTTTAAACTATAAAGTAAAAGGATTTTGGTTGGATTTTACCATAAGGCAAAATCACACTTCCAATGCGCCTGTCAAATCGGCAACACGCTCAAAACCATGCCGTTCACAATACTCCTTCATCCCTTCGGCAACCTTCATCGAAACTGCAGGATCAATGAAATTAGCCGTACCAATTTCAATCGCAGAAGCACCAGCAAGCATGAACTCCACAGCATCGGTGGCGTTGGAGATGCCGCCCAAGCCGACTACGGGAATCTTCACCGCCTTGGCCACCTGCCACACCATGCGCAAAGCCACGGGCTTCACACATGCACCTGACAGACCGCCCGTTATCACGGACAGTTTTGGCTTGCGCTTTTCCGCATCGATGGCCATGCCCATTAAAGTATTGATCAAGGAAACCGAATCGGCACCCGAAGCCTCGGCTGCCAAAGCGATTTCTGCTATGTTGGTCACATTCGGCGACAACTTGACCATCAAGTGTTTATGGTACACTTTGCGCACCTCGGAAACCACTTGCGAAATGCCCGCACAAGTCACGCCGAAGGCCATGCCGCCTTGTTTCACATTTGGGCACGACACATTCAATTCGACAGCGGGAATCTTGTCCAAAGCGTCAATCATCTCAGCGCCTTTCACGTAGTCCTCCAAAGTGGAACCGGAAAGATTAAGCAAAACATTCGTGTCAAAATTTTTGATGCGCGGATAAATCGTGTCAATAAAGTATTGAACTCCTTTGTTTTGCAGTCCGACGCAGTTCAGCATCCCTGAAGCCGTTTCCGCCATGCGTGGATAGGGATTGCCCTCACGTGGATGCAAGGTCGTGCCTTTCACAATTATGCCGCCCAATTGCGACAAATCCACGAAATCGGTGTATTCCTCGCCGTAGCCAAACGTGCCCGAAGCCGTCATCACGGGATTGCGCAACACCAAGCCGCGACCCAAATCTATTTTTGTGTTCACCATTTCAACCTCCTTGTGTTAAATACAGGTCCTTCCTTGCAGACGCATACATGGCCGTCGATGGTGTCCTCAACGCAGCAGAGGCAGGCACCGAGGCCGCAGGCCATCAGATTCTCCAACGAAACCTCGCACCAAACACCCATTTCAGCAGCCAATTTCGCTACAGCCTTCATCATGGGTTTCGGGCCGCAGACATAGATTTTGCCGAAACCTTGTTTTTGCCAAATTGAATGTTGCGTCACAAAACCTTTTTCGCCGATGGAGCCGTCTTCTGTAGTCACGAAAGTATCGCCAAATTGCTGGTAATCAGCCAAACGAATCAAATCAGATTCTGATTTTCCGCCCAAGAGCAAAGTGGGTCGAATCCCTTTCTCGACCAGCACTTTGGCGAAATAATATAAAGGCGCGATGCCAATACCGCCGCCAACGAGCAACACCTTCTCCCTTTTTTCGGGAATCGTAAAACCATTTCCCAACGGTAACATCATATTTAAATATGTACCCGTTTCAGTTTGGGCTAAATGCCTTGTCCCCTCGCCCACTTGCTGCACTAAAAGCGAAATTTCATTTTGTTGGAAATCCACATCATGGATGGAAATCGGGCGGCGCAAATAGGTGGTCGGCGAACCATCAACGCGCACCTGCACGAACTGGCCCGGAGCGATGTCGGGCAGAGGCTGCTCGGAACGGAGCCTCAGTAACACCGAACGACCATAATCCTCCTTTGCAATTAACTTAAAATCAGCGATTTGTTTTGCCATATTTCTGACCTTTTGAACGGACAAAGATACAAAAAAAGCCGCGTTTGCGGCTTCTTGTCAATTTATCTCATGAAAAATCACTTTTCGGCTTCGGCCTCAGGTTGAGGCTCAGGTTGGGGTTCTTCCTCGGTAAAATCAAGAAGACCCTTGTCGTTCAGCATCTGATACCAAGCGAAAACCTTCCTCATGTCAGAAGGATAGACGGCTTCCTCGTCGTAGTCGGGCATGACGAAGGCAAATTTCTCGCGCAGTTCATCATTGCTGGCCTTCTTATAGTCGAAATCAATCGTGTCGCCCATCTTCTCGTGAATCATTTTGAAGACTTCCTTCAACGGACGGTCTTCATCGGTCGAGAAAATGGAGATTTCCTCAAGGGAACTCATGCGGTCGCGGGCGAAGGCGGGAATGCACTTGCCATCCACGACAGATTCAACAATAAGTCTGCCAACAGTTTGAGACTTAATTACATACAATCCAGGTTTGCCTGATATCGAAACAATCTTGCTTAAATCCATAGTCAATTCTTTTTTCTGGTTTTTCAAAAACGGGTGCAAAAATAGGAAAAAATCTGCAACCTCATCCCATTCTTATCGTTTTTTTCCTTCAATACTCCAACCTAACCTCATCCACCCAAAGCACGTTGTCCAAAGCGCCGATGAAAGCACCGCAACTTCCCGAGGAAAACCACATAATCGCATGAGTGACAGGGCAGTTCGCATCGGCCCATTCATCTTCGACGATGACTTTTTTCTTGCCTTTGCTATTGAAGGCATACATGTTTTTATATCCGGTAATCAAATCCATATAAGGCTTGAAATCCTTGCTTTTTCTCGCATCGCCGTAAATGACCGGCACCCTGAAGTCCATGACCCAACCCGACGTTGATTTTTCAACCTGACACATAGCCGTTCCCACTCGTTTGGCATGGATATTACCCTCGGCATCCTCCCAACGATATTGCAGTACGAAAACGATTTCAGCCGGGTCATAGCCCTCAAACTCGGAGGCTCGGAAGGTGGTACTCCTTATCAGTTTGCCAGTGTTTGGAATTTTCGCCTTATAGTTGAGCACCATTGCCTTGGGCCGTTTGGTAAAAGGAATACCCCAACTCATAACGGCATAAGGATTGCTGATGCCCGAGATGGGTTCCTGAATCTGCCCCCAAAAAATGGAGCCTGCCGCCAACACCTTTATATTAATAAGACCCGCCACCTTGCAGGATGCCATTTGAGTAGCAAGTTTGGCGCATTTACCCGTCGGGCCACGGTCGGGAGTGGCGTTGGTGCTGGTCTTTGTCACGCCCGCCACCTTTGCATAGGCGTTTGAGGAAGACCAAATCGTGTTCTTGTAATCATAAACCACATTGCCACGGATGGTATCGGTCGGGCCAACAACATACAAGATTTTCTCCTGACCGCCAATGATTTTCGATTCGGTGATATAGCGCACCGTCCACTGCTCGAAGTCGGCGAAAGGCACCTTCTCATAGACTTGCGCCGTCGCCAACAATGGCAACATCAGTAGCACGAAAAACCCTTTTCTTGCAAGATTTGTTCGGTGGTTTCCCATAACCATTCAATATTAGGATTCGACAAGTATTTTTCAGGCACTTCACAGTTTCTATTACCGTTGAAAAAGTGTAAGTTATCACTGGTATTCAATGCGTTGACAGCGGGCATCACACCCTTTTCAGGCGACTTGCAAAACGGACGGAAAAACACATCCGCCAAAGGGTCGAACCAACGGTTCATGCGAAGAATGCCCGTATTGACCACGCCCGGGTCAGCCATATTGACATGGAAACCAACACGTTGCGAAAGCACAATCGCAAACAACAGCAAAGCCAGTTTGGAATCAGAATAGGCACTCATCTGGCGGAAATCCTTCTCCCCTTTCTCGAAGAAATCGCGCTCCAGTTTGGCAATAAAACGAGTCAAGGAAACCATGTTCACCAAATTGGCGTTTTCCGTAAACGTAGGCAGCAAACGGCGCGTCAATAGGTAGGGCGCAACATAGTTCACAGCAACAGTCTGCTCAAAACCATCCTCCGTCAAGGCAAAATGGCGGTTGATGGCACCCGCATTGTTGAACAACCCTTTAAGTTTAATATTCTGTTTCTTAATCGTTTCCGTAAATTCAACCACCGATTTCAGCGAAGCCAAATCGACTTGCATGAGCGTCAAGTCGGCGGAAGGAATCTCATCCAAAATGCGTTTTCGGATGGTCTCGCCTTTTTCCAAATTGCGGCAAGCCATGATAACAGAATGGCCTTGCTTAGCCAAAGCCCGAACCGCCTCCGAGCCCATGCCGCCAGTGGCTCCCGTGACAATTATTTGAACTTTTTCCATAACCAAATAACTAATTTTTTGGGTAAAACGGCAATCAGCGGCGGCAGATAATAGTTCATGAAACCCGGCTTCACGACCCTTTTCTTGCGCAACATTCCCTTGATGGCCTTACGCACCAACCATTGGGGAGTGCCTATCAATCCAATTTTCACGCCAAGATTCAACAAATTGGGTTTCAACTTATAAAGCGGTGTGGCAATGGCTGCCGGGCAGACCGTTGTCACGCCCACGCCGTAAGGCAACATCTCAAAATAGAGCGACTTGCTGAAACTTTTCAAATAGGCTTTCGTGGCGGAATAGGTAGTGATGCCCGGACAGGGAAGTTGGGCCGCCATCGACGACATATTAATAAGGTATCCGTAGCCTCGCCTTTTCATCGCATCGCCAAAAAGGATGCAAAGCCGCATTGGGGTAAAGACATGCAACTGCAACATCTTCAACGCCTTGGCTTCATTTTCGGGGGTCAGTTCCTCAAAAAAGAACATGCCCGCATTGTTGATAAGAATGTCGATTTGCAGGTTTTCGGCTTGGCAAAAAGCAAACAATTCCTCGGCAGCGGTTTCAGTGGCCAAATCCTGATAATGTGGAATCACTTGAATTTCTTCCGTCCCAAAATCCTTCGCAACTTTCTCCAATTCCTCCTTTTGATTGCTGACCAACAACAAGTTACAACCTATTTCGGCCAACTGTCGGGCATACTCCAAACCCATGCCCGAACTGCCACCCGTCACCAAAGCCCAAGGCCGATGCCCGTGCGCCTCCACAAACCGATTGAACCATTTGGCCTTATTCATCCTCGCTTTTCAGCCTTTCTAATCTCTTTTTTCAGTTTTCTCGGCAGTTCCTCGTCCACGCAATGATGGCATTTCATTTCCAAAGTGTACATGCGCCCGATGCAATAGTTGGAATGTTTGCACTCGCTGCGGGTCAGTTCGCCCGAATGCAGTTTATTGACAAATTCCGTGTCGTTAATCAAGGCGCGAGCCATCTGCAAGGCCACAAAACCCGAATTGAGGACCTCCTCCATCTTTTCCCTTGAAACCATGCCACCGACATAAATCAAGGGCATTTTCAAATTGGCGCGAAACACCTTGGCATCGTCGAGGAAATAACCTTCGCTGAACGGCACCGTTGGAATCATCTTGCGGCCAAAGAGCGCAATACATGCTTTCAGCCACCAAAACTTCTTCGAATCCATGTAGTAGCGCAAAGTTTTGAGCGGCATTGCACCTCTCATCACCTCCATCGGGGCTTTGCTGACAAATCCCGCTGTAAGCACAAGTGCATGAACGCCAAGACGTTCCAATTCCTTGGCCACAATGATGCAATCGTCCTGTTCCATGCCTTTTTTGAAACCGTCGTGCATGTTCACCTTGACTACCACAGCCATATCGTTGCCCGCAGCACGCATCACTTCCTCAATGACGAGGCGCATGAAACGCATCCGGTTTTCGAGGCTGCCGCCGAACTCGTCGCGGCGATGGTTGGTGTAAGGCGAAAGGAATTGGCTGATAAGATAGCCGTGTCCCGCATGGATTTCCACGCAGTCGAAACCGGCTTTTCGGGCCAAAGCAACGGATTTGCCGAAATCCAGCACCAAAGAATAAATCTCTGATTTCTTGAGTTTTCTGACAAAGGTCGGTGAGTACATATTGAACCCGCCCGAAGCCCCTACAGGCTTGCATCCGCAGGTGGAGCGGTGTGTCATGTTGCCGCAATGCCCCAATTGGATGGAAGCCTTGGCACCATAGGAATGCACGGCATCGGTGAGATGCTTCAAACTAGGGACGATTTCCTCGCGCATCCACAATTGGCCATCGAAGGACAGCCCCGACTGATTCACGGCAGCGTATGCCACCGTGGTCATCCCGACACCGCCACGCGCCACGGCTACATGATAGTTGTAGAGGTCGTCGGAAGGACGGTTACCATGAGCCATGTTCTCGAAAGCCGCCGAGCGTATCACCCTGTTTCGCAAGGTGATAGGCCCAATTTCGCAAGGCGTGAATATGATTGATTTTTCCATGGGTCAATATATAAAAGGTATGATTCTTTTGACTTTTTTCGTGTCCAATTCATCGCCGAACTCGGCCTTGTAATGGTCGTAGATGCGCACCGCACGCGGGCAAAGGTTGGCGAAAGTCCACAAAGCGAACACCGCGCCCGACCACGACCAAGTGAGGATGGCAAAACCGACCCATTCCACAAACTCGCCGAAATAATTGGCCGAAGTGACATAACGGAACATCCCTTGTTTGGGCAGATAATGCCGCGTGTCGCCGTTGGTGCGCAAGTTGCGGATGATGTCGTCAGACTGAATGTTGATGTACATGCCGATGATGAAAACCAAAAAACCGGCGATAAAACGCGGGTCGGTCAGCCAATCGCGACCATAATAGTCGTCGGGTGAGATGTAGAATATCCAGCCGCCTTGCATC
>Ga0310786_10011824_pt1 | contig 10856 bp, 7 predicted proteins | sample AusTroGonzalo_MG_FD_203881 | JGI IMG/M metagenome (GOLD analysis project Ga0310786, IMG submission 203881) | Bovine rumen microbial communities from tropical cattle in Woodstock, Queensland, Australia - Gonzalo_03 (v2) (version 2) | ecosystem: Host-associated > Mammals > Digestive system >...
GCAATGAGGATATGAAAGTACCTCAATATTATAATGATGATGAACTGGAGTCAATCTATTCTCCTGTAATTAAACCTGATTCCACCGCTGTTTTCAAACATAAGAACATAGTTGTGCTGATACTTGAGAGTTTTGGCTCAGAATACATAGGGGTAATGAACCCGGGTGTTGAAGGTATTCATGACTGCACTCCGTTCATGGATTCACTGATACAGAAATCACTCACTTTTGAGACGTCGCTTGCCAACGGCCGCAAAAGCATAGATGCAATGCCGTCTGTCCTTGCGGGCATACCCATGCTTAAGGATCATCTGTTCCTTACGCCAACAATAATGAAGAAAGAGATTACGGGACTTGCCAAGGAACTTGCTTCCAAAGGTTACTACTCAGCATTCTTTCATGGCGCAAGCAACGGTTCTATGGGATTCCAGTCTTTCTCAAAAGTGATAGGGTACAATGACTATTTTGGAATGGAGGATTTTGTAAAGGAGCCGGAATATGGCGGCAACGCCGTGTTTGACGGATACTGGGCTATATGGGATGAGGAGTTCCTGCAATATATGTGCGATATGATCGGCACATTCAGGGAGCCGTTTGTTGTATCGGCATTCACCGCATCATCACATCATCCGTACAATGTTCCGGAGCGCTATCAGGGGATATATCCTCAAGAGGGAAATCTGCCCATTTACCGGGGAATACGGTATTCAGACAATGCGCTCAAGCTGTTCTTTGAGAAGGCCTCAAAGCAACCTTGGTTCCATAACACACTGTTTGTGCTTACAGCAGACCACACCAACTTGTCAGAGCATGCTGAATATCAGTCTGATTATGGTAAGTTCAGAATACCCATTGCATTCTACTGTCCTGACGACAGTCTGTGCGGCAGGCGTAAAGCTATTGCGCAACAGTCAGATATCTATCCCTCTGTTCTGGGGTATTTAGGTTATGACAAGCCTGTTGTCTGTTTTGGCCAGAACCTGTTTGCAACTCCTGATGATGAAACTTGGGCTGCCAACCTCCATAACGGACTCTACTCATACTACAAGGGTGATTATGTGCTACAATTTGACGGTGAAAACGAAACAGGACTGTTTGAATATCGCAGGGATCCTGCACTGTCAGAAAACCTTAAGGGTTCTGAACCTGAAAAAGAACAGGAGATGATAAAAAAACTCAAGGCACTGATTCAACAGTACCTTGAGTATATGACAACCAAAAGTCTGGTTGTAGATCAGTAAACCTTGACCTTGAGCTTGGCGTAAGCGCGCTCGACTTTCTCAAGAGCTTTCTCAACACTCTCTGCACGGGCCAGAATGACACCCATGCGGCGGTGACCCTTTATGAAGGGTTTGCCAAAGAGACGAATCTGAACATCGGGTTCAGAGAGAATTTCATCAAGGTTCTCAAATTCAACCATTGTAGTGTCACCCTCAACAACTATTGCCTTTGATGCGCTTGGGCCGTAGAAATTGATCTTTGGGATAGGCAGGCCGAGTACGGCGCGGGCATGAAGGGCAAACTCTGACAGGTCCTGTGATATCATTGTGACCATACCGGTATCATGCGGACGGGGTGATACCTCACTGAACAGGACATTGTCACCGCACACGAACATCTCAACACCAAAGATTCCGTAGCCGCCAAGTGCGTCAGTAATCTTCTTTGCTATATCCTGTGCCTGGGCAAGGGCCTTTTCGCTCATGGGCTGTGCCTGCCATGATTCACGGTAGTCACCGTCAACCTGATGGTGGCCTACTGGGTTGAGGAATGTAGTACCGCCGCTGTGACGTACAGTGAGCAGGGTTATCTCATAGTCAAACTTTACGAATCCCTCAACAATTACCTCACCGCCTCCGGCACGACCGCCTTCCTGGGCAATTTTCCATGAAACATCGGCATCCTCAGGGCGCTTGCAGACGCTCTGTCCGTGACCAGATGAACTCATGATGGGCTTTACCACGCAGGGAGTGCCAATCTCACGTATGGCGGCATCAAACTCCTCACGGGTTGCGGCAAAACGGTAGTTCGATGTGGGCAACCCCAGCTTTTCATGTGCCAGCTGACGTATGCCCTTGCGGTTCATTGTCAGGAATGTGGCATTGGCGGTAGGAATTACATTATAACCCTCTTTTTCAAGTTCAATAAGGGTGGGAGTTGCAATTGCCTCAACCTCAGGAATGATGAGGTCTGGTTTTTCCTTTTCAATAATCTCACGCAGACGTGCTCCGTCAAGCATTGAAAGAACATAACTGCGGTGAGCAACCTGCATGGCTGGAGCGTTTTCATAGCGGTCAAGGGCTATCACCTCAACACCGTAACGCTGCAATTCAATAGTAACTTCCTTGCCCAGTTCACCTGAACCGCACAGGAGAGCCTTTTTAGCCACTTTAGTAAGCGGAGTTCCAATTTTTACCATATTGCCGTTATAATTTAAAGTTGTTGCATATCATTGAGCCGCTTGTAATAGCCGTCCATTGCTATAAGCTCATCATGGGTGCCGCGTTCTACTATGCGTCCTTCATGAAGGACACAGATTTCATCGGCATTTTTGATGGTTGAGAGACGGTGAGCTATAGCTATTGTGGTGCGGTCTTTCATAAGGCGCTCAAGAGCCTCCTGTACAAGACGCTCTGATTCCGTATCAAGTGCACTGGTGGCCTCATCAAGTATAAGTACTGGCGGATTCTTGAGTATGGCACGGGCTATGCTTATGCGCTGACGCTGTCCGCCTGAGAGCAGACAGCCCCTGTCACCTATATTGGTATCATAGCCGTTCTCTGTCTCCATTATGAAATCATGGGCATTGGCTATCTTGGCAGCAGCTATCACCTGATCACGGGTGGCATCCTTTACTCCGAACGTGATATTGTTGTAGAAGGTATCATTGAAGAGTATTGCCTCCTGGTTCACGTTACCCATGATTCCGCGAAGTGACTTGAGCGATATGTTACGTATGTCTTTGCCGTCAATGGTGATTGAACCTGAGGAAACATCATAGAAGCGGGGAAGCAGATCAACCAGCGTTGATTTTCCTGAGCCTGACTGGCCTACAAGAGCTATTGTCTTGCCGCGTTTGATTGTCAGGTCTATATTACGCAGCACCTCACGGTCCTCCTCATATGAGAATGATACTCCGCTGTACTTTATTTCAGTATTAAGGCCATCTATATCAACTGCGTCAGGGGCATCGGTTATGTTGTTCTCTGCCAACAGTATCTTGTCTATGCGCTCTACTGATGCAAGGCCCTTGGGAATGGCATAACCGGCCTTTGAGAAATCCTTGATGGGATTGATCACACTGTACAGGATAGTCATGTACCAGATGAATGTTGAAGCGTCAATTGAAGCCTTGTTGCCCAGTATCAGGGTGCCTCCGAACCAAAGCACCAGAACAATGAGCGCTGTTCCCATGAACTCGCTTACGGGATGGGCAAGCACCTGGCGCAGATGCACGCGGTTCGATGCCTTGCGCAACTGCTCGCTGCTCCTTGCAAAACGGTTAGACATTTTTCCCTCAGCCAGGAAAGCCTTGATTACACGCAGACCGCCCAATGTCTCCTCAAGTTCTGACATGGTTTCACTCCAGAAGGACTGTACCAGCAACGACTTGGCTTTGAGTTTGCGGCCGATGGCTCCCATAACCCAAATGATAAGCGGACCGATCACTATGGTAAATATAGTCATCTGCCAGCTTATTGCAACAAGGGTACCCAAGTAGACCACAATCAGTATGGGGTTCTTAATGAGCATGTCAAGCGACTGGGTGATTGAGTTCTCAATCTCAGTCACATCGCCGCTCATACGGGTTATGATATCACCCTTGCGCTCCTTTGAGAAGAATCCCATGGGCAGGCTCAGAACCTTGTCATAGATCCGGATACGGATATCACGCACCACACCGTTGCGCAGCGGCACCATAACGGCCGATGCACCAAAATAACAGCCGGTCTTGAAGAATGTCATGACTATGAGTACAATACCCAGAATGAGCAATGTACGCGACTCGCCGTACACGGCTACAAAGTCTGAGACCTTGCAGAAGAAATCATTCTTGAGAGCTTTTACTATCTCCTTGATACCCTGGGCATCGGCCAATGGGATAAACTCATAGACCTCAGTGTTTATCTTGAAAAGGATCCTCAGGATAGGCACTATGAGCGCAAATGAGAAAACGTTGAGTATGGCTGACAACAGGTTAAAGACAACACTGCCCACCAGATTGCGGCGGTAAGGCCTTACAAAGCGTCTCAGAAAAGCAAAAAGCTCTTTCATTGAGTAAAAACATTGATTTCAATGGCGAAGTTACTTATAAATAGGTAACTTTGCCACATCTGTTGATAAGTTTTAACTGATGAACCGCAGAGTCAAAGCCTTAAAGGTTACAGCCAAAAACCACGTTCATTGAGATGAAGAGGCTCTTGTCTATATCAATAATACTGCTGTTTCCCGTCATAGGAATCAAAGCTGTTATCAATCCGTTCAAGCCATACAAGCCCTTGAACGAGATTGATTACAAGCTAAACCTGTCCCTTACAAAAGATTCGGCAAGTATTGCATACAGACCTGACGCTTTCAGCGAACGTGCCCTTCTGCCGGTATCACTGATTACTACAAGCATTTTGTTTAATGACAATATTATAGACAAAAGTATTGTTAAGCAGGGAAGCATAACATCGCCGGCACTTAAATCGGCAGACATGATCCAATACAGTCCGGCAGCCATAATGTATGCCCTTAAAGCTATTGGCATAGAGAGCCGCAGTGACTGGCCGCGTATGGTTACAGCCGATATGGCCTCAATAGTAATTATGACAGGTTTTACCAACGCCGTGAAATATACAGTCAAACGGGAACGCCCTGACGGACGGGCACACAACTCATACCCCTCAGGGCACACTGCAACAGTGTTCATGTGTGCTACTATGTTGCACAAAGAGTACGGTGAGACTCTGAGCCCCTGGATTGGTGCTGCCGGATATGGAATTGCCGCAACCACCGGCATATTCAGAGTGGCAGCCAACCGTCATTGGTGCTCAGATGTGATGTGCGGTGCTGCAATAGGTATCGTTTCAACCGAGGCGGCGTATGAACTGACAGACATTCTGTTTGGAGAGCACGGACTGAGAAAACCAGTTACAACTCCTGACATTACAGAAATGTCCGGGTGGAAGTTCGGGCTTTACTCTGACTACAGCATAAGTTCTCAGGTGTTCAATAGGTATGGATATGGTAACCCTAACGCAAAGCCGGCCTGTTCTATAGGTTTGGATGCCACATGGATGCCCTGGTACATAGGTCCTGTACTGCGTGCGGGATTGACACAGATGCAATGGAGAGGCAGTGAAGAAATATATCTTCCGGACCAAGGCAGTGTGGCCGATGTATTCACCGCCGGAGCCGGCTTAGAGATGAGCATGCCTGTCTGGAACAGATTGAGCCTGAACGGTCAGGCAATAGCAGGTTACTCACCACAAGCTCACAGCTACAGTTTTCTTGATAATGACAATCAGCCGTTGGAATGGCAGATTCCAGCAGGAATGCACTGCTATGCGAACTTGGGAATGGAACTGCGTACATCAGCTTTCTCAAGCGTGTCGGTTCACGGTGGAATGGATTATTATGACAAAGTTTGGCGCTCATTTGTTGTGGGAGCACGTTTCAATTACACGTTCTGAATATGGCAAAGATACTCGCATCAGTTCTCTACGGTCTTGTATGGTTATTATCACTGCTGCCTATGCCGTTGCTTTATCTGTTCTCTGATATTGTATGGCTTATCATGTTCGTGTTTCCGCCGTTGAGATACCGCAAATCAATAGTGCGCAAGAATCTGGCTCTGTCTTTTCCTGAAAAGGACAAGAAGTGGCTATGCCGCACAGAACGCCGTTTCTACTATCAGTTTGCATGCCAATTGATGGAAGCGCTAAAAACCGTATCGGCAGGAAAACGCTGGATAATGCGTCACATGGAGTTTACAGGACAGGATAAACTTGTTCAGGAGACCCTGAACGGAAGATCAGGTATCGGCTATTTAGGTCACGTGGGTAATTGGGAATGGATTCCTTCTATGAACCTGTTTTTTTCTGATGTTGATAATTTTGTAGGAGGTCAGGTCTATCATAGGCTGGAGAACAAAACAATGGAACTTTTCATGTACAGGCTCCGTAACAGATTCGGAACAGAGAGCATACCTATGGAACAGGTTATGAGACGTTTCCTGACTTACAGGAATGAAGGCAGGAAATTCTTTATCGGGATGATAGCCGATCAGGTTCCTATGTGGTGGAACATACATTACTGGACGCAATTCATGAACAGGAATACTCCGGTGTTTACAGGTGCAGAAAGACTGGCAAGAAAACTGGACCTGGAGGTGTGGTATATGCACATAACCCGTAAACGCCGCGGTTTTTACCGTTGTGACCTGCAGCTCGTCTTTGATCACACCAAGGATTTGCCTGAGTATGCTGTTACCGAGAAATACATGCGTCTGCTTGAAGATAACATACGTGAGTGCCCTGAACTGTGGCTATGGACTCACAACCGATGGAAACGTACCTGGGAAGGTTATCAGAACTGGCTGACCAAACACCCTGTGGCAGCAGGAAGCATCAAGGCAAGGAACAAATCCTAACGGGCATCAAGATCATCATACAGGGTCTGGAGTATGGCTTTGCCTCGTTCTATTCGTATCAGAGAGTCATCAGGATCATTTAGTACACATGATGAGGCATCATCATCAAACAGTGTAACGCCCGTACTGTCAATAAAGCAGAAACCGTTGTTGAACGTATAGAATGAGAACGGATATTGATAATCAGCAGCAAGTACGTTCCTACTGAACCTGAAATCACTATGGTCTATTCCCAATTGGCCAAGAATAGTGGCAGCCATATCAGATTGTGCGATGAAACGGTCTATTCTCTTAGGTTCCCTGACTGCTCCTCCTAACCATAGAAGCGGAATATGATGTACATTTGGAGAATATGTAGGCCCCTCTTGCGGGTATCTGAAACCATGATCAGGAACTATGACAAGCAGCAGGTTATCCCAAACCGGTGTATTACGCAGTTTTTCTACAAAAGCCCCTATGCAACTGTCTGTATAGGCAAAAGCATTGCATATCTTGTCATCAAGCCTGCTGTACGGAACATCAAAAGGCTCATGGCTGCTCAGACTCAGGAACGCCTCAAACCATAATGAATCCTTATGCTCGCTTATATCGGCCAGTAAACGGTTGAACGTTATTCCGTCCTGAACGCCCCAGGCATGTGTGTGACGTTCCTGAGGAGTGAAATCAATGTCTGAAACCACATGCTGGAAACCTGTTCCATAGAGCCAGCTCTTCATGTTGGTAAAGTTGATGTCACCGCCATACATGAAACGTGTGGTATAACCCTTCTCCAAAAGTTTACCTGGCAAAGATGGGAGATTAGCACTCTTTGAGGGTAGTTTCATGATTGAGGTCACTGGCAGTCCGGGGTGACCGTTCATGACACATACCAGACCGCGGTCTGTCCTGAAACTGCCTGCATAGCAGTTGCTGAAGAAAACCCCCTGATTTATCAGGCTGTCAAGGCAGGGCGACACATCAGGAATTCCGCTTATGGCATTTACAAAGGCTCCTCCAAAACCTTCCATAACCAATACCAGAACATTAGGCCTGTCTGTGTTCAGCAAGTTTTCAGTAAGGGAATCTGATGTAGGATAGAGGCCTTCAAACAACCGGCTCCTTTCAGATTCAGTCAGATAATCATACCATTCAGAGTAATTCTCAGTTTTGCTGACTGAGCTGAGCAAACTGAATGCAGGATTGACGGCAGAGTGGTTCAGGTATTGGTCTGAACTATAGTACGCATGTCCCACATTCATGGTAGACTCCTTGAGTCCGCCCCTCACAGCAAGGAGCAACAGAGGAGCCATGAACAGATAGAAGTACCGTATTGAACGGAATATCCTGAGGTTTTAGAGCGATAGCGAGAAAGCGCCATATGACCCATGTCAACAGCAGAACCGCAGCCAATGCCAGAACTGTCTGCCAGACCTCAATGCTTGCAAAAGCCTCAACAGGAGTACGCAGATAAAAGAAAACTCCTGAATCAAGTTTGTATCCCCAGAAAGGATACAACACTGTATCGCCACAGAATATGAGAGCCAATACTACGGCTATGATGCAGTCATATATAATCCAAATCTTCTTGACAGGACATCGGCTGTACCATATTGAAACAATAACTAACAGCAACGGAAAAGCAGTAAGGTAAGCTGCTACAGCCAGATCGATTGAGAGTCCGTGCCACATTACATCAAACCAGTCATGTAGCGCATAACCGTGACCCAACGCCCCGGTATAAAGCATAAACAGAGGTTTCTGGATTAAAAACAGCAGCACCAGTCTTACATAGTGACCGGTAAGGCATCTTAATCGGCTGTTGCTTTTAATCAATGGACTCATTGCTTGAAGGTTTTTTATTTACGGCCAAAGTCTGCAGGAATTTCACCCCATTTTTTTGTGTCCCATTTAATGACAGGATTCCTGAAACTGTTTTCCCTTAGCCATCGTTCCGCGCTTTCAATACGCTCAAACACTGCCTCAGTAGCTGTCGTACGCTCCAGTTTTGTGCGGCACTTGCCTGCCTTGACCCACTCTATAGCATTGCGGCTGTCGCTGTATAGTGGCCAGTCAAGCCCACGGCTCTTATAAAGAGCGAGAGCATGCACTATTGCAAGGAATTCACCTATATTGTTGGTTCCCAGAACGGGACCAAAATGGAATTTCTCTTCCATATCACCCAAATAGACGGCACGGTATTCCATCTGCCCCGGATTGCCGCTGCACGCGGCATCTACCGCCAAAGCCTGACGGATAACCTCCGGTGGAATGGGCTTTTCCTTCTTCTTGCGTCCTCCTTTATGTTCAGGAGTTTTTTTTTCTATGAAGTTCTCAGGCGGCAGATTGATAGCCTCCTCCGCCTCCCCGCGAGTATCAAAACTTTTATATACGGCACCTTTCCAGCCTTCAACCTGCTGTTTACAGGCCTCCCAGGAGTCATATACTCCAGGATTCAACCCAATCCAAACTACATAGAACTTCTGTGCCATACCCAATGTGTCACATTCGCTCAGGGACCTCAATGCCCAGCAATCCGGTGCCCAACTTAAGGATCTTGCCCACATTCTGAGCCAGAACCAGACGGAACATCTTTAGTTCACGGTTGGGTTCATGCATAATGCTGAAATCGTGATAGAACTGGTTGAACTCCTTGGCCAGATCATAGCAATAGTTGGCAATCACTGACGGGTTATAGTCATCGGCTGCCTGACGTACCACATCCCGGAATCCGTTGAGCAGCTGTATGAGACCTATCTCCTTTTCAGATATCTGTGATTTTCCATCATCATACAACTTGTTACCGATCTTTATTCCCTCTTCGGCCGCCTTCCGCATTATTGAACGTATGCGGGCGTACGTGTACTGTATGAACGGACCGGTATTACCGTTGAAATCAATGGATTCCTTGGGGTTGAAGGTCATGTTCTTACGGGCATCAACTTTAAGTATAAAGTACTTTAAGGCACCCATTCCTACTATTCGCATTATCTCGTCCTGTTCCTCTTTGGTAAGGCCGTCCAGTTTGCCTAACTCAGCCGATGTGGCACGTGCGGTAGCTATCATCTCATCCATCAGGTCATCGGCATCAACAACCGTACCTTCACGACTCTTCATCTTACCTTCAGGCAACTCAACCATACCGTATGAGAAGTGTACCAGGTCCTTGCCCCACTTGAATCCAAGGCGGTCAAGCAGTATGGAGAGCACCTGGAAATGGTAGTTCTGCTCATTGCCTACCACATAAATCATGCGGTCAATAGGGTAATCCCTGAAACGCAACTGTGCCGTACCTATATCCTGAGTCATATAGACCGATGTACCGTCACTGCGCAGGAGCAGTTTCTGGTCCAGCCCGTTTTCAGTCAGGTCAGCCCATACGGAACCGTCCTCCTTGCGGAAGAAGAGCCCTTTCTCTAACCCTTCCAACACGGTTTTCTTACCCTCAAGATAGGTCTGTGACTCGTAGTATATCTTGTCAAAACTTACACCTAAGCGGCGGTAAGTCTCATCAAAACCAGCATATACCCAGCTGTTCATACGCTCCCACAGGGCACGTACCTCGGGGTTACCGGCTTCCCACTTTACCAGCATGGCGTGAGCCTCCTGCATGAGAGGTGACTCCTTCTCTGCTTTGGCCTTGGCCTCCTCCTGTGCCTTTTCATCGAGTTCTGCATAGTTTGCGGGCAACAGGCTTTTGACCTCGGCACGGAAATGCTTGTCAAACTCAACGTAGTAGTCGCCTATAAGATGGTCGCCCTTTTTACCGGTGGATTCAGGTGTGGCGCCGTTACCCCACTTGAGCCATGCAAGCATTGACTTGCAAATATGGATACCGCGGTCATTTACAATGTTGGTCTTGACCACCTTGTAGCCGTTTGCAGCCATGACATTGGCCAGGGCGCCACCCAGCAGGTTGTTACGCACGTGACCCAGATGCAACGGCTTGTTGGTATTGGGGCTTGAATATTCAATCATTACCAACTGTGAATCGTCATTGGCCTCAACCAGACCAAAACGGTCACAGGCATTAATTTCATTGAGCATCTCCATCCAGGCCGATGTTGAGATAACTATGTTAAGGAATCCCTTGATTACATTATATGAGCTAATCTCCTCTACATTCTCCCTGAGCCAGGTGCCAATCTCAACGGCTGTCTGCTCCGGACCCTTGCGTGACATTTTCAGATACGGAAAAACAACTATTGTCAGATGCCCCTCAAACTCACGTTTTGTCTTTTGT
>Ga0310786_10011825_pt1 | contig 10855 bp, 7 predicted proteins | sample AusTroGonzalo_MG_FD_203881 | JGI IMG/M metagenome (GOLD analysis project Ga0310786, IMG submission 203881) | Bovine rumen microbial communities from tropical cattle in Woodstock, Queensland, Australia - Gonzalo_03 (v2) (version 2) | ecosystem: Host-associated > Mammals > Digestive system >...
ATCGACGAATGCCGGATAGTCGTATGTGTAGAGTGCCATTGTCTTGCCAACTTCGGCATCCGTGGCACCAACGTAACGGATGCCGCCACCTCTTCCGTACAATTGCACATACGATTGGGGCCCAAAGAGCGCGGCATTGTCAAATGAATAGACGCCATACCCCTTGCCGTCAGCGAGATGGCCATAGTTTTCCTCCACGACGACGGGCTGGTTTATTCCCGTATCCGTTCCATACTGGGTGAGACTTCCCTGGAGCCAAAGCTTGGCGGGATGACAGATCCGGCCGCGAAATACGTTTTCAACCTTCACGTTCCGGGTGTAGGGCGAAAATATCTGCCCGCCAGAACGCCCCGTCTCATTCGTGACGATACCGTCGCCGTTGAATGAACGCATGTATGTGGCGACACCCGAGTTGGGACTGTCCATGTTGCCGCAGGTGACGAGCGTCGTTCCGTTCGACATGACGATATCGCCGAAGTACATGTTCTTCTCCGCGTACTGCGGTAGTTTGAGCGTACCTTCGCGGAGTTCAATCTGCGTCATGTAGTCCTGATAGTAGTTGGAAGCGCTTCTCGTCTTGCCGCTTGCCGCCAGGATCAGCGTGCCGTTGCCCTTCTTGACGAGCGTTCCGTAGCACCTGAGGTTGGTCTCGTCGCTCCAGTTGTAGCCGCCATTGTAGTTGATCGGCGCCTCGAACGTCCGCGTGTCGTTATCGGCAATGGTGAACTCAAGGATTGCGCCGTCGTCCGGCTTGACGCGCTGAACGCCGGAAAGCGTCGTGAACGAAGCGGAATCGCCGGCAATGGCGAATGTGCCGGCTGGAATCCAAACCTCGTCAGACGAACCAGGTGGGGTAGTGGCATCCGCGCCGCCCGCGCTTCCTGTCGTGTAGCTTGCGGCGGCGCTAAGGTCGGTCACCCCCGATTTCAGGTAGTAGCTCGCGCCATACGCCGCCGAAACAGCCGCCCAGAGCGCAAGCATCGTCATGCATAACCTTTTCATTTTCATTACTCCTTGTTGTTCATTGTTTTGTCAGAATAGGACTTGCTCAGATCAGTCACAGAAAGCGAGCTGCTAAGGCTTCTGCGCCAAGGCAACGCAATTTTTGTTTTTGCGTTGCTTTGCGTTGCCGACTGTGGTACAATGTTCGCGACTTCCAGATAGAAGGACCTTGCACATGACTGCAAAAGAAAAGCGAATGCTCGAACGCGAACTCGTGACCCTCCCGACGGGGTCTATCGTCCGACGCGTAATCCGTGGCGCGGAGCGGTTCTACCACCAGTGGCGAGAGGACGGCGCAACAAGAAGCCATTACCTCAAGTCCGACGAGGTGACAACGCTCCGTGCGCTCATTGAGCGCCGCAAGGAAATAAAACGGCTTCTTTCCGGCATCACGGCAACTGCGGCCGCGCCGAAAACGCCGCAATTCCGAACGGATGTAGCCACTGGAGATGCGCTTCTTGAGCTCGCCAAAGGGGTGGAATCGTTTGACAAACGGGACATGTTTCCGTCCATCATGAAATACCTGCGCTCCAACGTTCCCGACCGAGTCCTTGTGGTGTCTGGACTCCGCCGCACCGGGAAGACCACCATGCTTCGGCAGGCTATTCTCGCCCTTACGTCTGCCGAACGCAACAGAGCCGCCTACGCCAAGATGACGGAACGTGACTCCATGTCCGCGCTTAAAGCCGATCTCAAGACACTTCATGACGCTGGATTCCGCTATGTGTTCATCGATGAAGTCACTCTCATGGAAGACTTCATCGACACGGCGTCCGTACTGTCCGACATCTTCGCGGGAATGGGCATGAAAATCGTCCTCTCCGGCACGGATTCGCTCGGATTCTGGTTTGCCGAGCGCGACGAACTCTATGATCGCGCTTTCACGCTGCACACGACATTCATCCCCTTCCGCGAACATGCAAGACTTCTCGGAACGGACGACGTAGATGAGTACATCCGCTTTGGCGGGACTCTCCGGGCGGGAGAGATTCTCTTCGACCACAGAGACGCCAAGAACGACTCCGCCTCGTTCCGAAACGACGAAACGACGCGTTTCTACATCGACACCGCCATTGCCCGAAACATTCAGCGTTCGCTCAGGTGCGTTGACGGTGGGCGCCACTTTCGCCTCCTGATCGACCTCTACGAAGCTGGCGAACTCACCAACGCCATCAACAGGATCATTGAAGACATGAACCACCGTTTCGTCCTCGGTACGCTTGTCCGCGAGTTCGAATCCTCCGACCTCAAGCTTGCCGCCAGAAACCTCGCGAAGTCCACCGACCTCGCAAGGCAGACCGATGCACTGCTCAAGGCGGATGTCCCTTGCGTTACAAAGCGCCTCATGAGCATTCTCGACATTCGTCATGCACAAGACCTCAAGGCGGGACTCACGGACGGGACGGCAAAGCAAATCCGCGAATACCTCCAGGCACTTGACCTTATCGTACCATGCCCCGTAGAATTCATCGGAACAAAAAACGAGCGTTCCGAGCGCGTACTCTTCTCCCAACCCGGGATGCGATTCTGCCAGGCACAGGCGCTCGTCTTTGCGTTGATGAGCGACGAAAGTCTCTCCGACATCCCAGCGGCCGAAAGGAAGATCGTGCGCGACGCAATACTCGACGAAGTGCGCGGCCGAATGCTTGAGGACATTGTCCTTCTTGAGACCATCAAGGCAAAAGCCGGCGGCCCTGTTTCCGTATTTAAGCTCCAGTTCGCCGCCGGAGAATACGACATGGTCGTTGCAAACGCGGATTCCGCATCGTGCGCCGTTTATGAGGTCAAGCATTCCACAACACCCGACGAACGGCAGATGCGCCATCTCGTAGATGACAGGAAAATCGCCGCCGTGGAAAAACGATACGGCACCATCACGAAACGAACGATCCTCTACCGAGGACAAGACTTCAAGCACGATTCCGGCGTTAGCTACCGTAACGTCGCTTCGTACCTGAAATCTATTTCTTGAGCAAAACGTCATCTGTTATGGCTCCTTGCCGCCTTGGAAGGACTTGCTCAAATCAGTTACGGAAAGCGATCTGGCGAAGGTCTCGGCATCGATTGGACCTTTCGGGGTGAACGTCAGGGTACGCGGTTCGCCGGGGAGAAGCGTGAAGGAGTTGTCGTCGAACTCGCCGCGAACGCCCGTTGCGTTCACCCACACGAAGAACGCGGGCTTGGCGGTGGTGAGTGTGATTTGGTAGGCGGTCGCGGGGCGACACGCCCTACCAATCACGATGTTTGCGGGTTCAATGGGACAATCCTTGAATGGCGCGAAGAACCATTCGTTGCAGTGGATGGTAGAGGCACGCGTCCCGCATGACCGCAATTCAAGCGCCACGAATCGTTCCTTACGATCCTCCACCGTGCCGAACTTGTCCAGCGAATGAATTGCGATGCAAGTTGCGGAACCCGGTGGAAGCGTCACGGGGAAACCATCCTCCGCAATCGTTTCGCCGCCAAATGTCATAAGCCGCCCTTTCGCCGCAGCATTGACAGTCTCTGCAGTATCGTTTAGCGCCCAGAACTCCACGCTCTCGCCGTTAGCAGAAGGCTTTGCCACAATCGCCACGGGCGCGTAGAAACGCTTCGCGTGGTAATGGAGATGCTTCCATTTGCTTGCCACGGTGGAACCGGACGAAGACGGGCCGCCGTATTCAAGCGAACTCCAAGACGCGACGGGCCAGAGGTCGTTCAGCTGCCAGTAGAGCGCACCCATGCAGACGGGGCGAAGCGCGCGCCAGCCCTCGACCGCCGTCTTGATGGCGACGGCCTGCTGCACCTGCGAGAGATACAGCATGGAGTCAAAGTCCTTGGGCTGATGAAAGTAGCGCTCGAAGGAATGGCGTATGCGGTTGTTGCCGCCTTTGTTCTTCTGGTGCCACTCGAATTCAGGAGAGGTTTGCGGCGCGCTCGGCGATCGCGCCCTACCGTCGCATGCCAACGTTTGCGGCGCGCTCGGCGATCGCGCCCTACCAGCGTCGGTAGGGGCCGACCACCGGGCGGCCCGCAAATCGCCAACAGCCGACAAATCGCAGAACGTTGCGGCGACTTCACGCGACGAAAAGCTCTGGAAGCCAAACTCACTGCAGAATCGCGGACGAGACTTGTAGTATTCCTCAAAAGGCTTTTCCTTGTGCCACACCTCCCAATTGTGCGAATCGCCCGCATCGGCGCGCCCGAACGTCGTGCCGCTCAGATCATCCGGCCCCGCGCAAGGCGAACTCGGCCAGAACAGGCGCGTGGGGTCGTACCGTTTCGCCATCGCCTTAATGACCGCCACGGGCGCTTTGCATTCGTTGCCACCGCACCACAGAGCGATAGAAGCATGGTCGCGAAGCCGACGGAACTGGTGTGCGCATTCACGGGCGACGAGATCGGCAAACGCTGGGTCAACAACAGGGTATCTGCCGCAGGCGAACATCTGGTCGTGCCAGACAAGAAGCCCCAGCTCGTCACAGATGTCGTAGAACGCGTCCTTCTCGTACTGTCCGCCGCCCCAGAGGCGGATCATGTTCATGTTCGCCGCCTTCGCACTTTCGAGGAGATCGCGGTAGCGCGCGGGCGTCTGTTCGTTCTCGAACGCGGAGCAGGGTATCCAGTTCGCGCCCTTCATGAAGATGGGGCGTCCGTTTATTTTGAAGGTGAGGCCGCCGCCGGAGCAATCGACATCGATCGTGCGAAGACCGATGCGATATTTGCGACATTGCGGCGCGCTCGGCGAGCGCGCCCTACCAGCGCTTGCCGGTGTTTGCGGTGGTCGCGGGGCGACCGCCCTACCATGCGTAACGACGGCGCCATCGTCGTTGATTTCATATTCGTAGAAGCGCTGTTCGCCTTGACCTGCAGGCCACCAGAGCGGCGGCTCGTCTATCTCCACGACATTTGTGACCACCATACCGCCGCTCATTTCCGCGAACACGGTCAAGGTGCAATGCGACATGTCCGCGTTGAACTTCTGGTCGCAATACACGTATTCCACGCGTCCGCCCTTCTTCGAGGCGATCAGTCTCAAAAGTCCGCAGAAGCCCGTCACCATCTGCGACGGTCCCCAGTCCCAACCTTTGTGGCAGGCGTTCTTGCGCACGAACTGGTGGTTATGCGCCCATTCGTGCTCAAAGCGGCAGATGCCGGTCTTGTTCGTGTACTGCCGGGCGTATTCGGCGGCCAGTTCGTCGCCACGGCGGATCGCGCTTGAAAATACGCCGCATAGGACATTCTTTCCGGTGCGCAGAAACGGCTTCACGTCAAACTGCCAGCGGATGAAGCGGTCGTTCGTCGCGCCTACGCGATGTCCATTCACAAATATCTCCGCGAAGCAGTCCACATCCTCGGCGCGCATCACGATCTCGTCGTGCGCAAGGAACTCCGCAGGCACGTCGAACGCGCGCGTGAGCGTCCAGCCGGACTTGCCGACCCACTGGACATTCGTTTCGTTGCATCCCCAGAACGGATCGGGAATCAGCTTCGCGCCGAGCAATGCGCTATGGACATCTCCGGGAACGGTTGCGGCACATTCGATCACGTCCCCCGCATCGTTCGTGCCGGAAAGACCCCATTCCCCGGCGAGGTCGATCTGCGCCGCGGCGAACACTAGAGGGAAGATGGCGGATAACATCATCTTTTACCCCCCCCCGTGCGATTTTGCACGCTTTGTAGATTCACGGGTTACGAGTTTCGCCGACAAGAACACTTCGCGAGGCAGGAGGTCGGGACTTGCCAGACGCTCGAACATGAGCGAGACCGCCGTCGCGCCGATTTCGTGGCAGGGCTGGACGACCGTCGTGAGGGGCGGCGTAGCCTCTTCCGACAGAGGATCGCCGTTCACTCCGGCGAGCAACACGTCTTCTGGAACGCGCATGCCTATCGCCTTGAGCGTCTTGAGAAGCAGCGAGGCGATATAGTCGTTTACGGCTATGATGGCGTCCGGACGATTCCGCCCCGCGAACACGCGCGCGGCGGCGCGCGTATCGGTTGGATCGGCAAAGAACACGCTCTCCTTCTTCCACGGAAGCCCGGCTTCCGTTACGGCGATGCCCACGCCCGTACCGCGCTTGAGCGATGTCGGTGCCGGCAGGGGATTGGAGAAATACATGATGCGCTTCGCGCCGGCGACAATGACATGCCTCGCGAGCTGGTAGCCGATGCCCGTGTTGTCCACGCCCACAAGATCGTACTCGCTGCGGCTCGGCGGAGCGACAAAATCGCTATCGAAGAGAACGACGGGGATGCCGGCGGACGTGAACAGCTTCAGAATGTCGCGATTGACCTTTTCGCTGTCGCGCAGAAACTGAAGCGGCTGGAAGAAAACGCCCGAGACCTTCTCTCTGATGCAGACTTCGGAGAACTCGACCGCCCTGAGCGCCCGTTCGCGCATGTTTCCGGAACCCAGCGCGGCGGAGAGAATGGTCCAGCCACGCGTCTTTGCGGCCTCCGTAATACCTCGACAGATGCGCTCATAGAACGAATAGTAGGCGTCCGGAACAATCATCGCGAATTTCTGCGCCGCTTTCGTTTCGGCTAGATCGGCAAGGAACGTGCCGTAGCCCGGACGCCGCTCGACGAGCTTCTTGTCGAGAAGTTCCCGCATCGCGGACTGGACAGTGGCGCGCGCCACGGAGAACCGCCGCATCAGCATCCTGTCGCTAGGCAGCTTGCGGGTACGGTCGTACTTGCCGCTCACGATCTCCGCACGCAGCACTTCACATAAATTCTTACCCTTGCCTATGTTCTGCATTGCGGACAGAGTGTAGCAAATGCAGAGCCTTGGATGCAAGATGGACTAGTCCACTTATTTTTTCCAACTTATTTTCCCCCGTTGCATCGCGGCGGCGTTTTGATATAATTCGCGCCGCCCGCCGTGGAAGCAACCCAACGGAGACTTCGATTTCACCATAAACCCTTTACTCCTTCATGAACAATGCCTTCAAGAAAAGCCCCTTCAACCAACAAGACTGCCGTTGTGGCCGACATCCAAGCTGACGAGCCGTGCCGCCTTGTCCGCGTCGGCAAGCCTTCGTGGGAAGTGCTTATCGACAGGCTCGAATACAACATGCCCGCGTGGAACGCGAGCAACTGGATCGTCAAGCACAACCTCAAGATCATCCGCCATGTCCAGCACATCCAGGACTTCGAGACGGGCAAGCGTTCCGATCCGCCGCCCTTCTCGTTCGCGGAGCTGCTGAACCCGCGTACCAATGCGAAGTCGCCGTCCGTGAAGCACAACACGGGACTCGATCGCCTCGACTACCTCTTCGCGTCGCTCAAGCGTTACGAGCCAGGCCATGCCCCCGCCCAGAACTACGAGCCGGTGTTCGTCTCCACACGCGCGTTGCTACTGCTCCTGAAGAAATGTGCAGACGTGTACGGGCGCCGCCCGGAGGAGCAGCAGCTTTCGCGTTCGCTCGAATGCGTATATGCGTTCCAGCGATTCGTCGAGGACACCGCAACGCTGCACCTCACGCGCCAAGAGTACGACGCGAAGCTGGATGCCATGCACGAGCGGATCGCCGCGTCCTTCACCGAAAACGCGCTCCTTTTCGAAACCCTCTGCGAACGTCGCGAGCGGGCAAGGCGTGAGAAATCGCCTCGCAAGGGGACAGGACGTAAGGGAACGCGCACGGCATTTATGGAAAAACAGCTGGAGGAGATGAAGACCTTCGTCCTGGACGGACATCCCGTGGACAGGAGGAACCGTCCGGCGACCCGCGCACACCAGTGCTGGCAGCTCCACCGCGACGAATGGGATGCGCATATCCGCGCATCAGGCGAGGCGAAAGGTTTTGCCGGGTACAAGCCGCTTGGAAGAGCCTACCGGAACGCCTAACGAAGAACTGGAAGAGGTGTTTGTCTTGGCACCAGACGGAACCACATTCCGGTTCAGGTAAAGAATCCAAACCAAGCAAGACGCACCCTTGATTTAACTGTTCCGGAACAGTAGCGGGAAATTTTACTGTTCCCAAATTTCATCCCAAGAACCCCTGTTTTTACAGGGGTTTTCTTGTTATTTAGTGTTCCGCGGAACCGCCGTCAACAACTTTACTGTTCCACATGAGAGACTGTTCCCGTCGCCGCGAGGTGGGGGATGTCCCCGCCCAAGGCATTCAGCCCGTGGCGACGGAGAACAGTGAAATGAAGACAAACCCAGACATGCGCGGACGAATCGTCTTTCCGCCGCGCCCCGCCACGAAGGAGGACATATTCAACTCCACCTGCCCGGCATGGATCATCGCGTGTTCGCTCGTCGGCAAATTCGACCGCTGGCAGGTGAACACCTACCGCAAGCTGCATGGCCTGATTGGTGACGACTACCTCTACCGCGAAATCATCGACGTGACGCGCGTCATCTTCGACGAGTCGCGCAACATCATCGTGCCGCCCGCGTTCCTGGCCGCGCAGTTCAAGCTTGCCGCCGAAGGGAAGGAGGTGTACAGATGAGCGCACGGACGGCAAACCTTAGTTTAGTTCTTAGTATAGGAGTTTACTTTTTAGGCAACTATACTAAGTATAGTTTAGTTCATGTCGCGCGCGCACGCGAAGCCGTTTGCGGCTCGGCGGGACGCCTCGCCCTACCGGCGGCGGAAGGAGGCGCGGCATGAGCGGGGAGTACGCGAAGTGCCTCAAGCGGGAGCGCGACCGGGAGGCCTGTCGGCGCGAAGCGAAGCAGGGCGCGTTCGAGGCGGAGATGCTGTCGTTCGACAGGCTCGTGGATTCGTTCGAGGACCCGTCCAAGGCGGCGATCTTCTCGGACAACGGCGCGGGGGCGGCGGCGATCCGCTCGTCCGACGAGGTGGGCGGCAGTTCGTTCTACACGCGGCGCATCAAGGTCGCGCGGGTGCGGCTCTCGCGCAAACATCCCGAACTTCTGGAGGTTTTCAACCTCATCGTGAAGAACGGGAAGAACCGCCGCGAAAGCATCGCCGAGCTGGCGGCAAACGGGCGGACGGAAGAGGCGGCGAACGCACTCTACTGGAAACACCTGAAAAAAATTTCATTTTTCTTCAAAGTGCCCTATTGATGCGGGTACGGACGATGTTACGAGTCCCCTTTTTCGTCCTTCAGGATTTACAAAAACGCAAAAACCCTCGCTTGAGACTTGGAGGGGGTGTGCGATTCGGGAGAGGTTCCCGAGCGACAGCGCCCCTTCCGGTTAGTCGGTAGTTGGTAGTTGGTTGGTTAGTTGGTTGGTTGGTTGGTTAGTTGGTTGGTTAATTGATAAACCAACGAACTGGCAAACCAGCAGACCAGCTAACCAACAAACCAATTAACCAACAAACGAGCAAACAATCAAGCAATCAAGCAAAAAGGAAGAAACAATGAAGATCAAGATCAACTGGAAGTCTTTGGCAAGGCGCTGTGGGCGGCGGTGAAGCCCGTCCTGCTCGGCGCGGTCGGCGGCGGCGTCATCGCCCTCACGGACGGCTGCTCGGCGCTCACGCCCAGCGCGAAGACGCAAAGCATGAGCCTCTACGCGGTCGGCATCCCCGGCATCGCGGTAGTCACCAAGTCCGAGCAGGTCGCCGACAACAAGGGCGATGACGAGAACAAGCCGGTACAGGCCAATCCCGTCAGCGTCGAGACGAAGGTGAAGTGAGAGGGGGATGGGATTTTTAACGCAGAGACGCAGAGGCGCAGAGAGCGCAGAGGTTGGTAGCCACAAAGAGTACAAAGACCACAAAGATGATTTTTGGAGATGGGGCGCTGCCCCATACCCCGAACGCGAGCTAATCATTCGCGATTGATCGGGTCTGGGGAATGTTGCCAATGTGAAAATGTTGCCAGTTCCAATGTTGCCAATTACCAATCTGCCTTCGCCAAGGCTACGGCGGATAAATTGGAATTGGACATTGGAACTGGACAATGGCAACACTGGCAACATTCACAACCTCCCCTGCACGAGGCGGCGATCTCCCCTGCGGGGGGCGGCGTCCTCCCCTGTACCGGGGTTTGAGTTCCCCTGTACGGGGGTTTGGAGTTCCCTGTACGGCCAAACAATTTCCTCTCGCGGGTGTGAGGGGAATCAACGGGTTAGTTGGTTAGTTAGTTGATTGGTTAGTTAGTTGGTTAGTTGCTTTCGCTACTGGGAGATTGGGAGTTTCGGAGTTAAGGAGGATATTAAAAAATCTTCTGCTCTCCTAAACTCCAGAACTCCAAGCAGCGAAAGCAATGATTGAGAATTGTCGTTAAGTTAAAGGCAAGTCAAACCAACAAACCAGCGAACCAACAAACCAATTAACCTAAAACAAGCAAACAAGAAAGGCAAATAAAATGACAGTCAAGTTCATCACGGTGAAGGGTTCGGAGAATCTGGGCCATTCGCCGTTCTACGTGGGTGTCGTCCAGCACGAAAGGACGATGTCCAGGCGCGAGACCTACGAATACCTCGCGGAGCGCACCGGCTACAAGGCCACCGCCATCCGCGCCGTGTTCATGGCCGCCGCCGAATTCATCCGCGAAAACCAGCGCAAGGGCAACATCACGTACATCGACGGGGTGGCGTCCATCCGCAACTATGTGCGCGGCGCGTTCGCCGGTCTCTCCGGCCCGTGGGTCAAGGGGCGCAACGTCCTCATGGTCAACGCGGTCGAGATGGAGCCGTTCAAGACGATCCTCGTCGGCGTCGTTCCCTCGAACAACACCGAAGGCGCGAAGCCCGTCATCAACACCGTCCTCGACGAGACGACCCTCGTCTATGACGTGATCACGGGCACGGACACGTTCTCGATCGCGGGCGCGGACCTCGCGCCGGACACGACGAAGGAGGACGAGTACGTCGCGCTTGTCGATGTGCACGGCATCGAGACGAAGGCGGAGATCACCTTCTCCGACCTCCAGAACGTCAAGGCGCACC
>Ga0310786_10011827_pt1 | contig 10855 bp, 7 predicted proteins | sample AusTroGonzalo_MG_FD_203881 | JGI IMG/M metagenome (GOLD analysis project Ga0310786, IMG submission 203881) | Bovine rumen microbial communities from tropical cattle in Woodstock, Queensland, Australia - Gonzalo_03 (v2) (version 2) | ecosystem: Host-associated > Mammals > Digestive system >...
CAACGGACGTCTGTTTGCCGAGACCGTAGCAAACATATTCAGTGCAAACGGCATCAAGGTCTATCTGTTTGATGACCTGCGCCCCACACCGGAGGTATCGTTCGCCATCCGCTATCTGGGTTGCCAGAGCGGCGTGAACGTGACCGCCAGCCACAACCCCCGTGAGTACAACGGATACAAGGCATACTGGGAGGACGGCGCTCAGGTGCTGGCTCCTCACGACACAGGTATAATAGATGAGGTTGCCAAGGTTAAGGTGGCCGATATCAAATTCAAGGGCAATCCCGCCCTGATCCAGATCATAGGCGAGGAGGTTGACAAACCTTATCTTGACGCCATTGAGGGCATCTGCATTGACCCGGATCTGGTTAAGCGCAACAAGGATCTCTGCATAGTCTATACTCCGCTTCACGGATGCGGCCGCGTTATGATTCCGCGTTCACTAAAACAGTGGGGATTCACCAACGTGAACTGCGTTCCCGAGCAGATGGTTCCGGACGGAAATTTCCCCACCGTAGTGTCACCTAACCCCGAGTATCCCGAGGCACTGACCATGGCCCTGGCGCTGGCCCGCAAGCTGAATGCCGACGTGGTAATGGCATCGGACCCCGACGCCGACCGTCTGGGTGTGGCCTGCCGCGATGACAAGGGTGAGCTTACCCTTCTGAACGGTAACCAGACCGCCATGATTTTCCTCTACTACATCATAACACAGTACACCAAGCTGGGCAAGATGACAGGTAAGGAGTACATTGTAAAGACCATCGTAACCACAGAGGTTATAAGCCGCATAGCAGAGAAGAACAATCTTGAGATGTTTGACTGCTACACCGGCTTCAAGTGGATTGCCAAGGTCATTGCCGATGAGAACGCCAAGGGCAAGCACTACATAGGCGGCGGCGAGGAGAGCTTTGGTTTCCTGGCCGAGGACTTTGTACGTGACAAGGATGCCGTATCTGCCTGCTCGCTGATGGCCGAGATCGCAGCATGGGCCAAGGAGAACGGCAAGACTCTCTGGGACCTGCTGCTGGATGCATATCAGGAGTACGGATTCTCACAGGAGGCAGCCGTAAGCGTAGTCAAGCCCGGCAAGAGCGGTGCCGATGAGATAAAGGCCATGATGGAGCAGTTCCGCGCCAACCCGCCCAAGTCACTGGCAGGCGAGAAGGTGGTTCTGATAAAGGACTTCAAACTGCTCAAGCAGACCGATGCCGCCGGTAAGGTTACGGACCTGGTAATGCCGGAGCCGTCAAACGTGCTGCAGTACTTTACTGCCGCCGGCGACAAGATATCGGTCCGCCCGTCGGGTACTGAGCCCAAGATCAAGTTCTATATGGAGGCCAAGCTGCCTATGGCAGACAAGGCTGACTATCTCAAGGTTCAGGCCCAGGCCATGAAGAAGATAGAGGCATTCAAGAAGGATTTGGGTATCTGAAACAGAAAAGATTTATGAAAAGGACAGCTTTTGTTGTGTTCCTGCTTCTCACGATGGCCGGCTCTGCTTACGGGCAGGGCTACAGGACCGTGTCCGTGTGGCAGGACGGCAAGGCAAAGGATTATTCGCTTCTGACGTTTGACAGTCTTGTGGCCGGTCAGCATGAGGGCAAGGCGGTGGTCCATTACGAGAACGCGGGTTACACCAAGAACAAGGTTGATTCACTTGCATTGGCCGATATTGACAGCGTGACGGTTTCTGTTCCGGATGTGGAGAGTACAAACATGCGCACGGTCAAGGAGCTTATGGTGGAATTCAAGAAACTCAAGGTAAGGGATGTGTCTTACAAGAAGATAGGAAACCACAATCCGCTTATGGGCCACAAGTTCGGTGCCGATCCGTTCGGGATGGTGGACGGCGGCAGACTGTATGTCTATATGACCGATGACCATATCTACAAGTCCAACGGACAGCCGGTAGGCGACAGTGACTACAGTGACTGCAAGAACGTGAGCATCATATCGTCGGATGACCTGGTCAACTGGACCGATCACGGCGCGCAGCCCGTAGCCGGACTTAACGGCGGAACCGGCCCTGCCAAATGGGCCAACAATATGTGGGCTCCGTGTGCCGCCCACAAGACCATTGGCGGCAAGGAAAAGTATTTCCTTTATTTTGCCGATAACGCCAGCGGCATAGGCGTGCTTACTGCCGATACGCCGTATGGCCCCTGGTCGCAGCCAAGCGGCATGAACCAGCTTATCTCAAAGAGTACCGCCAACTGCGGTGACGTGACATGGCTGTTTGACCCCGCCGTGCTTGTTGATGATGACGGCAAGGCTTATCTCTACTTTGGCGGCGGCGTACCCAGCGGCAAGGAGGCCGATCCCGGTACCGCACGTTGCGTCCAGTTGGGCGACAACATGACGTCGATAGTAGGTACTCCCCAAAAGATCAATCCTCCGTATCTGTTTGAGGATGCAGGCATCAACAAGGTGGGCGGTAAGTACCTTTACAGCTACTGCTCCAACTGGACCGGAAACAACGGTCCGGGCGTAGCCAACATAGCGTATATGGAATCGGACTCTCCGCTTGGTCCGTTCTCTTATGTAGGCAGATGCTTTGACAATCCGGGCAATGCCTCATGGGCAGGCGGCGGAGGCAACAACCACCACGCCATTGTAAAGTTCAGCGGCAAGTATTACATACTTTACCACACCCGCGCCCTTAAGAGCGCCATGAGGGCTGACAACAGTGATATTACAAACGGAATGGAGGTTAGGAGCGCCTGCATAAGCAGGATAAGCGTTGATGAGGAGAGTGCAAGGATAACCAATCTGTCTGCGTCGTCCATTACGGTTGAGGGCGTTACCCAACTTAAGAATTTTAATCCTTACCGTACTGTACCAGGCGCCACTATGGCCTGGTGTAAGGATATCACTACCAAATACTTCAAGCTGGGTTCGGATTGGGTATGCACGGCCGAGATGAAAGCCGGATCCTGGATGTGCCTGTCAAACGTTGATTTTGGCGACGGAGCCATAGGTTTCAAGGCAAAAGTGAAAGGAAACGGCATTTTGGGGATAACATACGGGTATCCCGGATCGTCTGGAGAACAGGTGGCCATTGCTGATGTCGATGCGTCATCGGGGTATAAGGAGATCCAGGTTCCTCTGCTTGCACCTACAAAGGGAGTGAAAGCTGAGCTTTTCATCACTTCTACGGGTAATATCAGCGTGGAATCGTGGTCATTCATAAGATAAGGAGATGAAGAGAGGTCTGCAGATATTGTTCTTGCTGGGTGTCCTTGCATTCATGGCGGGGTGCCGGGGTGGCGGAGGTGACGTGACTTTACGCATAGTCGCAACTTCAGATGTGCACGGACGTATATTTGATACAGACTGTCTTGACGGAGAGGTCAGGCCCGGCAGCCTGGCCAAGTTCTCTTCATTTCTGCGGCAGCAGCGAAAGGAGTACAGGAACGTGATATATCTTGATGCCGGCGACATGCTTCAGGGATCGGTAGAGATGTATCAGGATGTGACTGCGCAGTTTGAACGTACAAGCCTGGCCGCCCAGGCGCTCAACCTGCTGGGATGTGACGCCATGGTTATGGGAAATCATGATTTTGCAGTGGGCGGTAACAGCTATGACCGCTTTTTCAGAGGTCTTGAGTTCCCTCTGCTGGGAGCTAATGCATTCTTTGAGCAATACGGCGACTATATGACTCCCTTCAGGATTCTGGAGATACAGGGTCTGAAGGTGGCGGTGCTGGGCTTTACCACTCCTGTAATCAATTATTCCATTCCCAAAGACAGGCTGGAACTGGACCTGGCTCCAATCAGGGAGGCTGCCGAACACTGGATGCCGGTCCTTAAGGATGAGATAAAGGCCGATGTGGTGATAGGCCTGTTGCATTCGGGCCTGGAAAACGGGCGTATGGATGACGAGGGGCTTTATGAGAATGCGGTAAGTCAGCTTGTGGGCAGTGTTCCGGGTTTTGATGTGATTATTTACGGTCATGACCATATGGCCCGTTGTTTCAGGATGGCTGATTGCAACGGCGATTCGGTGCTGCTGCTCAATCCCGGCGCATTTGCGGCGAATGCAGCTGTAGCCACTCTTAATGTCTCTTTTGATGAATCGGGACGTCCGCAGGTCTTAACTTCGGGCTCGCTTGAGGATATTACAGAAGAGGTCCCGGACAGCAGATTCATGAAAAAACTGTCAGGTTGGTACGATGACGTGCGTAACTATTCGGACTCCATAATAGGGGCTGTCAAGGTTACGATGGACGGTAGCGGAGTCTTGTGGCGAAGGTCGTCCATCATGGACTATGTGCATCAGATCCAGATGGGATTCAACGGAGCCCAGATATCTTTGACATTGCCGGCCTTTACCAAGCCAAGCGTACCTTGCGGCCGGTTGCAGATACGTGATCTTTTTGCAATCTATCAGTTTGACAACAATATGGTGTCGGTGATGCTTAAGGGCAGTGAGGTGAAGGATATCCTGGAATATTCGGCCGGACTGTACTACAATACGGTTGCCGACGCTACCGGACCGATGCTCAGGTATGTGACCGATGAGAACGGAACAAGAACCCCCCAGACACCTTGCGGCAGGCTGGTTACGGCTGCGGGGATAGAATATGTCATAGACGTTACAAAACCTGAAGGCAGCAGGGTTGAGATTATCTCATTTACGGACGGAACGGAATTCAAGCCGGACGCCTATTACAGGACCACCGTCAACACGTTCCTGTATTCAAGTCCGGAATCGGCGGTTTTCAAGGCAACCGGCTTGACTCATAAAGAACTGGCAAGACGGTTCATAACCTCGTCGCAAGCCGATATCCGTTATTTCATGCTTACTAATCTGGCATTGGCCCATGAAACGGACAGGGCGGTCACGGTAAGGCCTGTTTCCGACTGGAAGCTGGTGCCCGAGGATGTTGTTTCAGAGTGTTTGTCAAAGGATACTATACAGTTTTCAATTTTAAAAAACCGGATGCATTGATATGTGTCTTTCAAAATTATGATTATGAAGAGAATGACAGTTTATTTGCTGATTGCGGGGACAGTCCTTTCGCTCTCAGCCTGCAAGTCAAGTCAGAACGCCTATAAGGAGGCTTATGAAAAGGCAGTCAGCGGCGATGAGCCCAAGACCGTCATAGAAGAGCCTGTGGTACAGAACGATATGCCTACGGCCGAGGATGTATCGAACGTATCGGTCCGCGAGGAGAAGGTATCGGTGGTATCGGGCGAAGGAGAGATTCGTGCATACGGAATAGTATGCGGCAGTTTCTCGCTCAAGGCTAATGCTGACGGCCTGAGGGAGCGTCTTGTCAAGGACGGTTACAAGGCTGTTGTGGTGGTTAATGAGGCAGGCAAGACCTATCGTGTGGTATGCGCAAGCTTTGACACCAAGGAGGAGGCTGTTACCGAGCGCAACAAGTTCAAGGCCAGATATCCCGATGACCAGGATTTCCAGAGTGCCTGGATTCTCTACAAGAAATAACATTGGGAAGGATTCTTGCCATTGACTACGGTACCAAACGTACCGGCATTGCCGTCACTGACCCTCTGCGGATAGTTCCGGGAGGATTGGGGACCGTGGCTACGCATGGGCTCATGGCTTTTCTGGCCGATTATTTCAGTAGGGAGCAGGTTGACGTGATTGTGGTGGGCTATCCCACCAACATGAACGGTGAGGAATCGGCCAGCATGAAACAGATACGCCCTTTCGTGGAACGCCTGGGCAAGCAGTTTCCGGATAAGAAGATTGTGATGTTTGACGAGCGCTTTACGTCGGTCATAGCCCAGCGGGCCATCCTGGATTCGGGGATAGGACGTATGGCACGCCGCAACAAGGCGCTTGTTGACGAGGTGAGCGCAACCATTATTCTGGAGTCGTTTATGGATTCAAAACAATACAAAGAGATATGATTTTACCTATCTACACATACGGACAGGGTGTCCTCAAGAAGGAGGCAGAGGAGATAGACAGCAGTTATGAAGGGCTGGAGCAGCTGATCAAGGATATGTTTGAGACGCTGAGGAAAGCCGAGGGAGTGGGCCTGGCCGCACCGCAGGTGGGACTTCCCATCCGTCTGGCCGTGATTGACCTGGATGTCATTTCCGATGACCAGCCGGAATACAAGGGCTATTTCCGTACGTATATCAATCCCTATATCGAGGAGACCGATGGGGCTATGGTGCCGTATGAGGAAGGCTGCCTGAGCTTTCCGGGTATCCATGAGAAGGTGAACCGTCCGGAACGTGTACGCGTGAGCTGGCAGGATGAGAATTTCCAGGAGCACGACGAATGGTTTGAGGGATTCCCGGCACGCGTGCTCCAGCATGAGATTGACCATCTGGACGGCAAGTGTTTCATAGACCGTATGTCGCCTCTGCGCAGGCAGATGAACAAGAAGAACCTGAGTTCAATAGCTGCCGGTAAGTTCAGTTGCGACTATAAGGTCAAGGTACCTAAGAGATAGCATGAGGAGAGGGCGGAGAATTCTTGCCTGCATGGCCTTTATGGGACTGTTATGCGTTCCGCTTAAGGCACAGATCAATACCGACCGTATGATGTCGGTAGGCCGCACCGCCCTTTACTTTGAAGACTATGTGCTTTCAATACAGTATTTCAATCAGGTAATCAATGCCAAGCCATATCTGGCTGAACCCTATTTCTACAGGGCTGTAGCCAAACTTTCGCTCGAGGATTACAGGGGAGCCGAGCAGGACTGCAACAACGCCTTGAGCCGTAACCCCTTTGTGGTGAACAGCTATCAGGTGAGGGGTTTGTCCCGTGTCTATCAGGAGCGCTACGAGGAGGCAATAGGCGATTTCAGGGCAGGACTGAGGCTTGAGCCCGGCAACACTTCATTAAGGCATAATCTTATACTCTGTCTGTTCAAGACCGGCCGTAACGAGGAGGCGGTCATGGCTACCGATACCCTTTTGGCGACATCGCCGCGATATGCACCGGCCATGGCTATGAGGTCGGACCTGTTATGGGAACAGGGTGACAGCGTAGGGGCGTTGGAGTGGGTGGACAAGGCTCTTGAGCAGAACAGGTATGATCCTGAGATGCTGCATCACCGTGGCGTGATGCTGGCCCGAATGGAGCGTTATGAAGAGGCGGAGCAGGATCTGGACCGCGCCATTTATCTGGATCCGGGCGATGCCGGCGCTTACATAACACGTGCCATGATCCGCTATTTCCGTGACAATCTGAACGGTGCGCTTGCCGATTACGACATGTCCATAATGATTGACCCTGCCAATATAACAGGCCACTATAACCGTGGAAACCTGAGGGCGCAGATAGGCGACGACAACCGCGCCATAGAGGATTTTGACATAGTGATAGATGCGGAGCCTGATAACCTGATGGCCATATTCTACCGTGGCGTATTGCGTGAGCAGACAGGTGATTACCATGGCGCCGAGGCTGATATATCGAAAGTGCTGGAGGAGTATCCCCAGTTTATGCAAGGCTATCAGATACGCAGTGAAGTGCGTGAGAAGCTGGGTAACCTTCGCGGTGCCGAAGAGGACGCCATGGTTGTGATGCGTGACAGGAACCGCCGGTTTAACAGCGCCATGGGTTATGACGATGACCAGGCCGATGAGAATGAAGGCAAAACCCGTGAGCGATCGGACAAGAACGTGCGCAATTACCGTAAGATAGTGGTTGACGAGAACCTGGAGAATTCAACCGGATTCTCGAGCGAGTACCGTGGCAAGGTGCAGAACCGCAATGTCGAGGTCCAGTATCTGGAACCGTACCGTCTGACCTATTACAGGGACAACAGCCAGGTGGTAAGCGTGGTTCACGGAAGCAGGGTGGTCGAAGAGCTTTCCGCATCGGGCTGCTTCATGTCGGAGCTGGTGCTTGAGAATCATGACGTACAGCTGGCGGAGGTGCAGATTGACCGGCTGTTTGCCGATATAGGACGCCGCTCACAGGGTATCTCCAATGATCCAGGAAAGGCTGACTGCCTGCTGCTGGCCAGAGCCATAGATTTCTTCCTGCTGCAGGACTTTACCAATGCCGAGTCTGATCTGGACAATGCCGTATCGTTCAATCCCGACAACTGGGCCGTGTGGTTCTGCAGGGCGCAGGTAAGGGCCCGTTCCATCCAGGTCAAGCGTGCCGAGCAGGAGATGGACATCAAACAGAGCGGTACCGGCGTGCGGGAGAATACCGCCGATCCGGGCTACCAGTTCGTGATTAGGGACCTGAACCGTGCCATAGACCTGGAGCCTTCATTTGCGTTTGCCTATTACAACAGGGGCACGGTATATGCCATGACCAATGACCTGCATGCTGCCCTGGTGGATTTTGACAAGGCCATAGAGCTGGATGAGACACTGGCCGAGGCCTGGTATAACCGCGGGCTGGTGCTGGTGCTGCTCAACCGCATGGATGACGCGTTCCGTGACCTGAGCCGCGCAGGTGAACTTGGCATTTATTCGGCATACAACATCATAAAGCGCTTTTCAAAAGGTGACTGATTGAAAAGAATTTGATACCTTTGCGGACTTAAAAGAAATTACAATACTACAACATGATAAAGATTACGTTTCCCGACGGTTCCGTACGCGAATATGAAAGCGGCGTAACCGGTTATGAGATTGCCGAGAGCATTAGCCAGAGACTGGCACAGGAGGTGCTGGCCTGCAGTGTGAATGACCAGATTACAGAGCTAAACCGCCCCATAACCACCGATGCTACCATCAAGCTGCACAAGTGGGAGGATGAGGAGGCCAAGCATGCCTACTGGCACACCAGCGCTCACCTTATGGCAGAGGCTCTTCAGGAACTCTATCCCGGAACACAGTTCGGAATAGGTCCTGCAATCGAGAAGGGATTCTATTATGACATCATGCCTCCTGAAGGCGTGGTCATCAAGGAGAGTGACTTTCCTGCCATAGAGGCCAAGATGAAGGAACTGGTGCAGAAGAAGGAGAAGCTGGTGCGTGAGGAGATTTCCAAGGCCGATGCCCTCAAGTTCTTCGCCGCCCGTGGCCAGAGCTACAAGAACGAACTCATTGCCGACCTGGAAGATGGAACCATCACCACCTATACACAGGGCAACTACACTGACCTTTGCCGTGGACCGCACCTGGTTGATACCGGCGCCATCAAGGCAATCAAGCTGCTGGCAACATCGGCCGCATACTGGCGCGGTGACGAGAAGCGCCCGCAGATGACCCGCATATATGGTATCACATTCCCCAAGCAGAAGATGCTTGACGAGTATCTTGAACTCCTTGAGGAGGCCAAGAAGCGTGACCACCGCAAGATAGGCAAGGAGATGGAGCTCTTCATGTTCAGCGACATGGTAGGCAAGGGCCTGCCCATCTGGCTGCCCAAAGGCACCGCACTGCGTCTGCGCCTGCAGGATTTCCTGTCACGTATCCAGAAGCGTTACGGTTACCAGCAGGTAATCACTCCGCATATCGGATCAAAGCAGCTCTACGTGACCTCAGGTCACTGGGATCACTACGGTAAGGACAGTTTCCAGCCCATCACTACCCCTGAGGAGGGTGAGTGCTACCTGCTCAAGCCTATGAACTGCCCCCATCACTGCTGTATTTTCAAGTCACAGCCCCGTTCATACCGCGACCTGCCTCTGCGCATTGCTGAGTTCGGTACCGTATACCGTTACGAGCAGAGCGGTGAGCTGCACGGACTTACCCGCGTACGCAGCTTTACCCAGGATGATGCGCATATTTTCTGCCGTCCCGATCAGGTAAAGGGTGAGTTCATCCGCGTGATGGAGATCATAGAGATAATCTTCAAGGCACTTGACTTTGACAACTTTGAGGCTCAGATTTCTCTGCGTGACCCCAACGACCACGAGAAGTACGTAGGTAGCGACGAGGTTTGGGAAAAGGCCGAGCGCGCCATCGTTGAGGCTTGCCAGGAGAAAGGCCTTAAGGCCACTGTCGAGTACGGCGAGGCTGCATTCTACGGTCCCAAGCTGGACTTTATGGTAAAGGATGCCCTGGGCCGCCGCTGGCAGCTGGGTACCATCCAGGTTGACTACAACCTGCCTCAGAGATTCGAGCTTGAGTACATTGCTTCCGATAACCAGAAGGAGCGTCCGGTTATGATTCACCGCGCACCCTTTGGTTCAATGGAGCGCTTTGTGGCTGTGCTTATTGAGCATACCGCAGGCAAGTTCCCGCTGTGGCTCATTCCTGACCAGGTTGCCATACTGCCTATCTCCGAGAAGGCCAATGAGTATGCACACAAGGTGCAGAAGGAACTTGAGGACAAGTATGAGGTGCGCAGCTTTGTAGATGACCGCAACGAGAAGATAGGCCGTAAGATCCGCGATAATGAAGTAAAGCATATTCCTTACATGCTTGTGGTCGGTGAGAAAGAGGCCGAAAACGGTGAGGTTAACGTGCGTAAGCAAGGTGCCGAGAACCTTGGAAACATGAAAATTGACGAATTTGGTGAAAAAATTGCCCAAGAAGTTAATTCTATGATAAATAAATGGTAATTTTGCGCCCGCTTGGAATAAAATTTTTGAAATAGGTATAAGAAATAGAGATATAAACATAACAGATTCTGAATGAAGAAAGACAATTTGAGTGATCAGTATCAGGTCAATGACGAGATCCGCGCTCGCGAGGTCCGTATAGTCGGAGAGGGTTTTGAACCCAGAGTGGTTTCACTGCGTGAGGCACTTAAGATTGCGGACGACATGGAGCTGGATTTGGTTCTGATTTCACCGAATGCAGTTCCTCCGGTTTGCAGAATCGTTGATTTCTCCAAGTTCATATACCAGCTCAAGAAAAAGCAGAAGGAGGCCAAGGCAAAGCAGGTCAAGATTGACGTCAAGGAGATCCGTTTCGGACCCCAGACCGATGACCATGACTACAACTTCAAGCT
>Ga0310786_10011828_pt1 | contig 10855 bp, 7 predicted proteins | sample AusTroGonzalo_MG_FD_203881 | JGI IMG/M metagenome (GOLD analysis project Ga0310786, IMG submission 203881) | Bovine rumen microbial communities from tropical cattle in Woodstock, Queensland, Australia - Gonzalo_03 (v2) (version 2) | ecosystem: Host-associated > Mammals > Digestive system >...
CTTCATTCATAAGATCAACGCAATCAGCGATTGTCATCTGGCTGGCATCAAATGCCATACTCTCTTCTTTTTTTTCTTCTTTTATTTCATTTTGATCACTCATGATCTCTTCCCCTTCCGCATGGTTTTCCATGTACCTTTAGAATCTGACCTCATAGGAATAGATATACCATCTGCCATTTCCAACGCGTCTGCAGATATGATTTGCCGGTGAACCGATTTGCTTCCCGTTCTTGTCAACTGCGGTAGACTGCACAACCGCTTCTTCTTCCTTCTCACCGTATGCTTCCTTGATTTTGGCCTGTTCGTCATCGTCAAGGAAGAAATTGTCAATGCTATTCTCATCATAGCCCTGGATCACTCTGGTCACAGTCTTTTCGGGATTCACGAAGGAGTGCACGTATTCTCCGTGGAAGCGCTCCTGATGACGATCCCAGTGATAATTGAGCAAATCAAGCTGCGTAGGATTTTCTCTTCTTTCCGGATCGACGCAGTCAAGATACAGTTCAAAATTCTTCTCTTTGATCGCTGTCATAAAGATCTCAACCAAGCGCTCCGGTGTTACGTCGGCGGGGATTTCCTTTACGGTGTACCATGCATCCTTCAATGCTTTCACCTGATCCTCGTCGATGAATCTTCCGGTGTGCTCCCCGTTTTCATCGTAAACTGCCATGACGTGTCCAGGAACATAGAGCGCCATGGGTTCCACCTCCCAAGCCATGATGGGGGGAGTGAGTTTATTTTCGCCTGCTTCCGGCGAATCATAGGCGATTTCACTGATCTTGCCGATCACGGACCATTCCTTTACTTCCTGCATGGTCGTATCCACCTGACGGCGATAACGCTTTACCGCTTCATAGGGTCCAAGCCACTCGCGACCGTCAATCCGAATGAAATACATGCCGTCAGAACGCGTTCCGGTCCAAATATACTCGCCGACAGATCCACTGAATTCATTGTCCGGATATCTGATATTATCAAAGACAACTATCTTCCCTTTCATGTCATCTAACGTAAATTTATGGAAATCGGGCACGGGGAACTGCTTCTCCAGTTTATTCTCCGTGTTCTTCGCAAGGAACTCATTCCAAGCCTTTTCGCTAACCTCAGCAAAATGCTTGCGCAGATTCTCTTCGTTTTTCAGATATACCGTCATGGTCTGATCCACGCTGACAATATTGCCGGCTCCACCCTTGACGCATGCCCTTGCGCGATCGTACAAGGACTGTATGCGTTCGTCGTTGGGAGCAAATTCCATCAGCATCTTGATTCTGCCAAGCGCATCCTCCTTATTGCGGAACGTATATCCTGCAGCGCCCTGCGCTCTGGCAACTTCCTTCTCATACTCTTCCAGATAGTGTGTAGCCTGCGTAATGCGAGAATTCAAATTGGAGGCCGTAATTTCAAAAACCGAACTGTCAAACATTTTCCCCTCTCCTTTACTATTATTATTTCATGCTTTAAGCCCAAGGATCATCTGCGGCAGCTTTCCGAATGCCGACCATGACAAACTGCTCCCAGAGGAACCACTGATTTCCTTTTTTGCGAAGCTGGATCTGGCGCTCGCTGTCAGCGCCGCCGGATTTTAACCAGAGGGTGCAATATCCTTCATTCTGATAAGAATTTGTATTCGTATGAATGGTTAAGGAATACGGCATGTCCGGAGTATAATTGTTCTTGGGCGTTGCTCCCTTAAAGTAAGAGATGGGAACGTATTTATTCTCCCTGAAAACGTCGTGGAAAAACTGTATGTCACGATTTGCCAAGGGCTGAGGTCCTTTTAGGAAATTTAACATGTCGATGCCGATCTTCTCATCATCCCTGAAAGCACACAATGCACAGATTGTCAGTGCAGCCGTCTTAAAAGGGGTGTCCAAACTTGCTTCCGGAAGCGCCTTCAGTTCCTCGACGTTCGTCGGCAATGCCTGGAAGGTAAAGGTCTTTGACTCAGTCACAGCCTTATTTACCGCGGTCTTTGTCGCATCCTTTAAGGTATTCTTTACTGCCTCCGTCGCCCTATGCTTCAGAAAATCCAACATGCTCATAGTCTTATCTCCTTTACTTTTCATAAATGATAATCAAAAAGCAGAAACCAAAATAATTATACAATGTCTTATCCTATTTTGCAACTGGCTTCGGCTGGCCGCATTCCATCCATCCCCCGATCCCCCTTTTTACGTTAAACCTTCAGTTTTGAGCGGCTCAATCTTCCCCGACCAAATGCACGGTTTGGAATGCGTGTCCCGTTGCAGGAAGAAATCTTTCAAGGACGTCGCTGGTCTTTAACTTTAGGCTTGAAGTACAGACACACGGGTGGCAGCCTACGCAGTCGCCCTCCAGCACGTCCTCGTCAATAAGGAGCTGCACCGCATGATCGTGATCGTTCATCAGCCCCATGATACTGACCGCTCCAGGCTCTATGTCCAGATACTTTAACATGTCCTCTGGCTCCGCAAAGGAGAGCCTCGATGAATTGATCTGGCTGGAGAGCTCCTTTGTCTTAAACTTCTTGTCTCCCGGCATCATCAGGAGATAAAACTTTGTCTTCTGGCGATTGCAGAGGAACAGATTCTTACAGATGACAACGCCCAACACCGCATCAATCACGTTGCAGGCCTCCATGTTATCTGCCCTCTCATGGTCCGTGCGCTCATACTTGATCTTCAATCCATCCAAAAAATCATATGTCCTGATCTCTCTGGGGAGCCTTCCCTCCTCATTTTCAGGGCGCCCTTGAAATAATTCCATGTCTATTCCTGCCATTTCTTGTTCTTTTTCCTCATCATTTTACCAATTTTCTTACTAAAACACAACTTCAAATACGCACCTTTGACGGCCTTATCGTGCAAAAAAGGCTGCCCGCAAAGGCAGCCTTTCAATCTACAATCATTAGCCCCACACGCGTACCGCAACCTGCGGAAAGCTCATGCTCGATGTTGTGGCTGTTTATTTCTTAAATAAAATCTGATCCGTGATCTTATAATTTTCATCCAGCGCAGGAATATCAACCGGAAGATTTCCCTTTACCTCCTCATCCCCAAAACAGGAAATGAGTGCTGCCGCCAGATTCGGTGAATATGCGCTTCCCTCGCCGCTCTCTGGAGGGATCGTCCTCATAATGCTCGAGCAATAGGTAAGCACAATCGCGTCTGCTTCCGTAAACCTCGCCGCGTCATAAGGCAGCTGCGACGAGATCACGATCACTTGCTTTCCGTCCGCATGCCGGGCCTTGATGATCTCATCGAAGACTGCGGTTGAAAAACCATCCCCCGTATTCGGATCCATGCACGCTTCAGCGTAAACCCTGTTCACAAGGATCACGTGATCAGCCTTCTTTGCCGCCTTAAGACATTCCTCGCCATTTTCCCTTGTATTTGCCATCACGATGATCTTATCATCGCCAAGCATTTGCTTTGCAAGCTCACCATAGCCCACGCGGCTCGCGCAGCTGTCCGCAAACAAGATCAAAGTTTCGTCTCCCTCGCTCTTACGGAATGGAAATGCCTGACCATCATTCTTAACCAGCGTAAGCGCCTTCACCGCTATGTCCCAAGCCTCGTCCCTATACGCCTTACAGCCGACAATATTCACTGCATTGTCTATCTTCTCCTGCGTCACGGAAAAATCTTTTTCATCGAGAAGTCCATATTTTTCTTTTAAGGTCAAAATGCGCCGAACGGATTCCTCGATACGTGCCTCGTCAATCTTCCCTTCCTTGACAAGCCTGATCGCGAGATCCATGTTTTCATTCAACTGATCAAGGCCAACCGAATCATATACCATGGGAAGCATCAGCATGTCTGCTCCAGCGTTGATCGATTTGCAGATGACGTCTTCAAATGCAAAATTTTCAGAGATCGCCCCCATTTCCAACGCATCCGTAATGACAACGCCGTCAAACCCCATGTCCCCTCGGAGAATGTCCGTCAAGATCACTTTACTCATGGTCGCGGGAAGATAAACCTCCTCTTCCGTTGAGATGGAAACATAGGTTTCTTTCTCAATCTCCGGATATTGAATGTGCGCCGTCATGATCATGTCAGCACCGTTCTCAATGGCCATCTCATAAGGAATCAGCTCAAATGACTTGAGCTCCTCGTAGGTCTTATTGATACATGGAAATCCCGTGTGACTGTCCGTACTCGTGTCGCCGTGACCCGGGAAATGCTTTAGCGTTGCGATTGTTCCCGTACTCTTCAATCCCTTCACGAATGCATCGCCAAATCCCGCAACGATCTTGGGTGAATCAGAAAAGGAACGCACCCCTATGACGGGGTTCCTGGGATTGTTATTGACGTCAAGCACCGGCGCATAATCCATGTTGATGCCAAGAGCCTTAAGCTCCGTGCCAAAGATCTCCGCCATCCTCTTGGCATTATCCGCATCTGCGGTAGCTGCAAGTGCCATGTTTCCGACACCCGTGGTTGCATAATTAAACCTTGTTATGTTACCGCCCTCCTGATCGATGGCGACAAAATATGGGATCCCGCCGCCCTGTTGATTGGTCGCCTGCAGATCCATGACCAGGCGAAGCGTCTGCTCCACGTCCTTGATGTTTTCGGCAAAGAGGATGGTCCCGCCAAAATGCCTCTTTCGAATGCATTCCCTGATCTCATCATTGAGTTCCGTAACGTTGACCCTCTCTGACGCTTGCGCGGGCTCCTGACTCTCTACGGTGCTTCCCGCTTCGGCCGCCGTCCCGCTCAGATCCTGCCAGACCCTAAAGGAAACAACCATCATCTGGCCCACCTTCTCCTCCAGCGTCATCTGCTTCATCAATTCCTCTACGATGTCCTTCCGTTCTTCAACCATGGGATTGCTCTCCTTAGTACTACCTTGCTCTGAACTGCTTTCCGTAACGCTACTTTCCGTGAGTTCGGAACCAGACTCATTTTGCCCCGCTCCATTTCCATCGCAGCCCGCTAACGTCGTAAGCACCAATGCCACGCTAAGCATCTTGGCCATAAACATTCCGAGGCCCTTTTCTTTCATGATTTTTCTCATCATCACGTACAGTCACCTCCCAATCTTCTTAATCGTCCGCAAGCATACTCTCCTCCCAGCCTTCGAAGGGAGTCAGTCCCATGAGCTCTGCCACGGTAGGTGCCACGTTCGCAAGTCCAAATTTCCCTTCCTTCATCTCATGACGCACGTCCTTGTCATAGATGATAAAAGGCACGGGATTTAAGCTGTGGGCGGTACGAACCTCCACGTTCCCCTTCTTATTCTTCTCCAGCATCTGATCGGAATTTCCGTGATCCGCCGTAACCACAAGAATGCACCCCTGCGCATCACAAACCTTTTTGATCCGCGCCAGCTGCAGGTCCACGCTTTCCACCGCGATCTCCGTCGCGTCAAGATTTCCCGTGTGACCCACCATGTCGCCGTTGGGGAAATTACAGCGGATAAATCCGTAATTTTTACTCTGAATGGCCCAGATCACCTTGTCCGCGATCTCCGTTGCCTTCATCCAAGGACACTCGTCAAAGGAGCGCACGTCGCTGGGAATCTCGCAGTAGTCCTCAAGCTCCTCGGAAATCTTTTCGGAACGATTGCCATTCCAGAAATAGGTGACGTGCCCATATTTTTGCGTCTCGGAGACGGCATATTCGCGAATGCCGTTTTGTACCAATAGCTCCGTGAGAGTATTTCGGATTTGGGGCGGGTTGACAAGATAATGGCGCGGGATCTTTAAGTCACCGTCATACTCCAGCATACCCGCATAAGATACCTTCGGGATCACGCCGCGATCAAATTTATCAAAGGATGCGTCTCCGTCAAATGCCATGGACAATTCCAGTGCGCGGTCGCCCCGGAAGTTAAAGAGGATCACGCCGTCCCCGTCCTCCATGGCCCCCACGGGCTTTCCGTCCTTTGCGATCACGAACGCAGGGAGGTCTTGATCAATGGCGCCCGTCTCATTTCGCAGGGTCTCAATGGCCTGCGTTGCGCTTGCAAACTGCCTTCCTGCACCATGCACGTGCACGTCCCAACCAGCCTTCACCATGGGCCAGTTTGCCTCATAGCGGTCCATCGTGATGCACATGCGGCCGCCGCCCGATGCAATGCGCCCGTCAAAGCTTTCGTCATTTAGTTTTGCAAGGGTCTCCTCCAGCATGTTTACGTACTCCAGCGCGGAGGTTGCGGGAACGTCTCGCCCATCCAAAAGAATGTGCACGCGGGCTTTCTTCACGCCCTCTACCTTTGCCTTTTCCAGCATTGCCAGCAGATGACGAATGTTGGAGTGCACGTTGCCGTCGGACAAAAGGCCAATGAAATGCAAAGTCTTTCCGGCATCTCTAACGCCTGCGATCAGATTCTTCCAGGTCTCACTCTCATAAATGGCTCCAGACTCGATGGACTCGTTCACAAGCTTCGCGCCCTGGGAATAAATCTGCCCGCAGCCCAGCGCGTTATGGCCCACCTCGCTGTTTCCCATGTCATCATCTGAAGGCAATCCCACGGCCACGCCATGGGCCTGAATGCACTGCCAGGGGCAGCTTGCCTTCAGCTCATCCAACGTCGGCGTATTCGCCCGCATCACCATGTTTCCAAGCTCCACCGGCGTCTCCCCAACGCCATCCATGATCACAAGTACGACAGGTTTATTCATTAATTGTCCCTCCTAAATGACTCCCAAACTCCTTAGCACGAACAGCCACAGCGTCAAAGAAAATGAACATCCAAAGGTGGTCAGCATGATGACGTTGCTGCTGAGCGTCCCGTCATGGCCCATGCTCTTCGCCATGATATAGCAGCTCACGGTGGTGGCGGAGCCAAGCATTACAAGGATCGCGACGATCTGCTCTCCCGTAAAGCCAAGTGCCACCGCGATGGGCAAGAAGATTGCCGCCAATGCAAAAAGCTTGATGAAAGCAGCAACTAGCGCTGGCTTGACGTCGCCCAATGCCTTTTTGAATTCAAAGGTCGCACCCATGGACATGAGGCCAAGCGGAGTTGCCAGTGCCGCAATGTTTGATATGATCGTCTGAAAGATTTTAGGCTGTGGAATGCGGATCAGCGACCAAATCAGTCCTAAGGCGATTCCAATGATGATGGGATTTGTAATGATGCCGTAAAGGGTCTTTTTGAGGAGTGCACTATGATCCTGCGCGGACTTTCCGTTCGTTGTCACGCCACTAGGATTCTCCTTGCTTTGAATCTCCGTCGCCTCCGCCTTCTCCGCCGTCAGCATCAATACGATCACCGCAAATACATTATAGAGCGGCACGCTTCCAAGGATCATCAGCGGTCCCATGCCACTTGCCGAATCCCCATAAATGTTATGGATAAAGGCGATTCCAAGAAGTGCCGCGCTGCTGCGGTAGGAGGCCTGGATGAACTCGCCCCGCTTGCACCTGTCCTTCACCACAAGCTTTGAAAACAGGGCGATGACGGCAATGCTGATGGAGGTCACCCCAAAGCAAAACAGCACAAACTTCCCATTCCACGTCCCCGCAAAATCCTGGCTCGCCAAGTCCTTAAACACCAAGACCGGCAGCGCAACCTTGAACACAAACTTGTTCATCCAGCTTGCCGCCTTCTCGTCAATTAAATTGATCCTTCGAAACAAATATCCCAGCACCATCAGCGCGAAGATTGGCGCCGTGGCATTCAAACTAAATACTAGATTTTCCATTTAGATTCTCCGCGTATTTTCCGCTCACGTAATACTCTACGGATTCTTTCAAAATTCCATTTTGTAATTCAAGTGCAACCGCATTGATCGTCTCACGATCCACCCGGTCAACCTTTCTTACGGGATAGTTGATCGGTCGATGAGGATTATCTTTTTTGTCTTCCCTGGTATTGGGAAGCATGCGCAAAGGATAAACATGAGTAAAACCATTTCCGATTGCGCCGTCCGGATAGTACTTGCCTTCAAAGTACGTCGTAATCTTCTCCTCTTCCGATAAAAGCACGTAAAACGGTCTGTGGTGTTCCTTAAAGCATTCCCGTATGCAACGGCTCTCACCGACACCGATGATCGCATATAGGTGCCCGTCAATATAAAGGATCTTGCACTCGATATAATAATCCTGATGAAACGGTTTGTTCTCCTCGCCGCCATAAGAGCTTCCATTCATCGTATAGCGACCGATCGGAGCATATTGGAGTTTTCCATCCTTCCGCGGCAAAACCAAAATGGAATTATAAAGATAGGCCGGGGCCTTTTTCCCATCTCCCGGGTTTATGACGTTGTCCCCATACCAGTCATCATGTTTTTCCTCCAAAATCTGCATCCTCGCAGGCGTATAGTATTCCTCCTTGTGGCGTATCGCGCTCAGGTCATATTTTTTATTCAAACCATCCAGGAATTCCCGATTTTCCTCCGTAAAATACAGCTGCCTTTCTAACAATTCATCCTTAAATTCCTGCGGATCTTTGTAATTTGCACTTGCCACGGCGTATCCGTTCTTCCCCGTCTCATACAATAACCGGTAAAGGAACTCTTCCACGGTCCTTCGAAAAATAAAGAGCAGCGAAAATGGTATCGGAAACCCAATCAAAAGATAGGTGCCAATTCTCTTCCCCAAAGGCAAGATCTCCGCTAGCTCCCCCTGGTATCTGATCATGATGCGGATGGGATTCGCGGCTAAGAATATGGCGGAAAGGACGATATTGATTCCAAAGTACGTAAAGAGCGTGATGATCGCCATGCCCAAACCTTCCCATCCCTTGTGTTCCTTTTTATCCTCAAGATCAAACAGGAAGGACATGATTTTGGGCAAAACAAACCACAAAAAAACACTGACGCCAATGGCCAAAATATATTCCCATAAAATGCTATCCCTCAGCACCTTTTAGCTCCTTTCAGTTGCTCAGTGAGAACCGTCCCTATTGACCCAAGATCTGGAACTCTTCTTCCGCTGCTTCAAAGCCCTCTGCCTCCACGGTGAGTTTACAGTTTCCTGCCTGATAACCCGTCCGCAGAATGACCATGGCCCGCCCCGCAAAGGTCGTTGCCTGCGCATCCGTATAGTCTTCCTCCGTGATGGGATTTGCAGAGCCAAATCCGGCAAGCGTGCACGCGCCCGTCACCGTCGCCCGAAGGGACACCTTCGCATCAGGGACAATGTGTCCTTCCTGATCCACAATTTCAATTCCAACAAAGATCACGCCTTCCCCGTCAGCCTTCGCTTGCTTCTCTTCCGGCACTACCCTTATTTTCGCTGGCGCACCCGTCGTCTCAAGTTCGCCTCGGCTTACTTCCTTGCCGCCAACGTAGCTGATCGCCACAACCTTTCCAGGCTGATAAACCGTATTGAAACGAACGCTGTTTGGCAAAGGTCTTTCCTTCGAAACTGCCTTTCTGCCAATGCTCTCGCCATTTACTAAAACCTCCACTTCCTCCGCCCCGGAGAACACAACAAGCTCGATGCCATCCCCTTCACGTCCGGAATAGTTCCAGTTCGAAAGCACTCCCGGGAAGCCCCACATACTGGTGAGCTCCCTCTTTCCGAAGGTATCCGGATGCATGGAGTAAAGGTAAGTCTTTTCGCTCCCCCAGACAATGCTTCTGTATGCGCCTTGCGGCAGCATGCGCCCCGTAATGTCAAAATCCGCGTCATTCGCTAATCTCCAAGGATAAGGCGAGGTCCCCTGCGGCATCAGATCCCAAGGATTCTTAGGCGCAGTTTCATCGTCCACGTCAAAATACGCCGCTTTTCCAATCCCGGCCTCCCCGAGATAATCCCATGCCGTCCAGGTAAAATCACCGATCACGTACGGTAATCTTTCCACCATGGGCCAGCGGAATCCGATCTCCTTTGGGAAATTCTCGGAACCAAGGATCACTCGCTCCGGGAACATCTCGTGATCCCTTTCATAAAGGTCCTCCATGTAATTATATCCAACCACGTCGAGCCCATTGGTAAAGGGTTCGGTGCATCTCTCCCACAGCGTCGTTCCATAATCGTCACTGGCATTTTGCGCCTGATTCTGGCCTGCCGCCATGGCATCATCCAGGCCGCTCCAGAAGGAACAGATCCCGTTGCTGACAGGTCTTGTTCCGTCAAGGGACCGGATCTTTTCCGCCAGCATCGTCGCGCGCTCATACCCATTGCTAAGGCCGCCGCGCTCCGGGATCTCATTGCCCGTGGACCATAAAATGACGCAGGGAGCAGTTCTGTCCCTCTTTACAAACGCAGTCAGGTCCTTCTCCCAATCCGACGCGAAGAATTGATTGTAATCGCCGCCGCGCTTTCCCATGGCCCATGCGTCGAAGGCCTCATCAAAGACATACATGCCAACTCGGTTACAAGCCTCGATGAGCGCCGCTGACGGGGGATTGTGCGCCGTGCGGATCGCATTAAATCCGACTTCCTTTAGCTTCCTGACCTTTCTTTCCTCAACCGTCGTAAGCGTAACGCTTCCAAGCAGTCCATTATCATGATGCAGGCACCCGCCCTTTAATTTCACGCTCTTTCCATTGATCAATAGTCCGCGGACGGGATCTGCGGAGATCGTGCGAATGCCAAACAGCGTCGACGCCTCGTCGGTCGTGACCTCTTCGCCTTTGACAAAATGCGTCCTATATAAGCCTGTATCCTTCACGGTAGCCTTTACCTGATACAAATTAGGATTCTCTGCATCCCAAAGCTTAGGAGCCGCAACCGTCATCGTCATCCGCGCAGTTTCCGTCTTACCGGCACCCACTAGGATCACTCGCTTTGTCGTCGCGACAACCTCTCCGCTCCCATCCTCAGAAAGCGAAACCGTAACCTCAGCCATGCGATTCCCAAGTCCGGCATTTTCCACCTCGACAAGAACCTCCAAGAAGGCATGTCCGTCAGCCACTTCCTTCGTATACGCAAAAATGCCGTCAGCCATGACGTGCACCCTGGGCCCATGC